>ERZ837590.2-NODE-2-length-318159-cov-11.739167_pt1 | contig 318159 bp, 427 predicted proteins | sample MGYA00519573_ERZ837590 | MGnify/ENA primary metagenome ERZ837590 (study PRJEB31850, sample SAMEA3708820) | human gut metagenome | biome: human gut; feature: human-associated habitat; material: faeces | place: China | collected 2014 ... | reverse complement strand
GCGTGGACTACCAGGGTATCTAATCCTGTTTGCTCCCCACGCTTTCGAGCCTCAGTGTCAGTTACAGTCCAGCAAGCCGCCTTCGCCACTGGTGTTCCTCCTAATATCTACGCATTTCACCGCTACACTAGGAATTCCACTTGCCCCTCCTGCACTCTAGCCCTGCAGTTTCAAAAGCAGTCCCGGGGTTGAGCCCCGGGCTTTCACTTCTGACTTGCCTGGCCACCTACACTCCCTTTACACCCAGTAAATCCGGATAACGCTTGCTCCATACGTATTACCGCGGCTGCTGGCACGTATTTAGCCGGAGCTTCTTAGTCAGGTACCGTCATTATCTTCCCTGCTGATAGAGCTTTACATACCGAAATACTTCTTCACTCACGCGGCGTCGCTGCATCAGAGTTTCCTCCATTGTGCAATATTCCCCACTGCTGCCTCCCGTAGGAGTCTGGGCCGTGTCTCAGTCCCAATGTGGCCGGTCACCCTCTCAGGTCGGCTACTGATCGTCGCCTTGGTGGGCCGTTACCTCACCAACTAGCTAATCAGACGCGGGTCCATCTCATACCACCGGAGTTTTTCACACTGTATCATGCGATACCGTGCGCTTATGCGGTATTACCAGCCGTTTCCAGCTGCTATCCCCCTGTATGAGGCAGGTTACCCACGCGTTACTCACCCGTCCGCCACTCAGTCATAAAAGACTTCAAACCGAAGTAATCTGTCTTAAATGCTTCGTTCGACTTGCATGTGTTAAGCACGCCGCCAGCGTTCATCCTGAGCCAGGATCAAACTCTCATAAAAAATGTTTTCTGCGAAAACATTTGCAAGCTCGCTGAAGCGACTTGCTAAAATCCGCAAATTACATCGAAGTTTAAATCCGGTTAGTTTTGAACTAACTAGCTTTAATAGTTTCCTTATACTGTGTTTAAGGATTCATTCAATTGCTTGAATGATGTTCACAAAAGATGTATACTTAATTCTAATGAATCATTGTACTCATCTCGAAATTCTAAAAAGAATTTTCAAGGTTGTCTTTCTGTTCAGTTATCAAAGTTCAGTTCTTAAAGAACCCTGTATTCATCAGTGTTTCTTTAAGTTTTTGTCGCTGCCGTATCGCGGCGACTTGATTATAATATCACCACACCCAGGATATGTCAACAACTTTTTTCAACTTTTTTCGATTTTTTTTAATTTTAATAAGATAAACAATTTAAAAACCCCGTCAAAGCGGCTTTATTACTGGCTTTAACGGGATATATCTCATGTTTATTTTAATGTTTCTTTTTTAGCTGCATTATATAAGACAATATTTCATCTGCAACTTCTTCTTTTGACATGATTGGCAATTCCCTGCAATCATTTCTTGTTATTATAGTTACAACATTAGTATCTGTTCCAAATCCTGCACCTTTAACTTTCACATTATTGGCAACTATCATATCAAGATTCTTTTTATCAAGCTTTGCCTTTGAATTCTCAAGCATATTTTCTGTTTCCATAGAAAATCCGCATAAAAACTGTTCTTTTTTCTTATTCTTGCCAAGTGTACCAATAATATCCTCTGTTCTGGTAAGTTCTATAGACATTTCACCCTCTTTTTTCTTAATCTTATTGTCACTTACCACAGCCGGACGATAATCTGCTACTGCAGCTGCCTTTATAACAATATCTGAATCTTCTGCTGCTTTTATAACCTCATCATACATATCTTTTGCAGATATGACATCTACCAGCTTTACAAATGGAACTGGTGCAATATTGACCTTTCCTGATATCAGAGTAACATCAGCTCCTCTTAGCATTGCTTCCTTTGCAATAGCATATCCCATTTTTCCTGTAGAATTGTTCGATATAAAACGTACTGGATCTATAATTTCCCTGGTAGGTCCTGCTGTTACGCAGACATTCATACCTTTCATATCCTTTTTCTTAGCTATTTCTCTTAATATATACCATTCCAGAACTTCTGGTGATGGCATTTTTCCTTTTCCTGTATCGCCACATGCAAGATATCCGCTGTCAGGCTCTATGATTTCCATTCCATAATGTATAAGCTTTTTGATATTATCCTGAACAATAGCATTATCATACATGTTGGTATTCATTGCTGGTGAAACCATAATCTTACATCTGCATGCCAGTACTGTCGTTGTCAACATATCATCTGCTATGCCATTTGCCATTTTTCCTATTATATCTGCAGATGCAGGTGCCACCATAACACAATCTGCCTTCTTTGCAAGTGACACATGCTCAACATTAAACTGAAAGTTCCTGTCAAACGTATCAACCATACATTTATTACCTGTAAGCGTTTCAAATGTAATCGGATTAATGAAATTAGTCGCATTTTTTGTCATAATAACATCAACATTGCAATGCTTCTTTACAAGACTGCTTGCAAGCTCTGCTATTTTATATGCTGCTATACTGCCAGTTACACACAAAAGTACATTTTTACCCTTTAACATAACTATCTCCATTCTGTAAAATCCATGCTCTTATTCCACATTCTTATCATATATTATACTAAGCCCCTTTAAAAGAAGTCCTGGATCAACCTTAATATCATGTCTGCAATGCGGAATTATCACTTCTGAAAGTCCACCTGTTGCCACTATTGTTACAGCCTTAGTTCCATTCTTATTAAATCCATTTGCTTCTATCATTCTGTCTATCATTCCATCAATACATGAAGCATTACCATATACAACTCCACTCTTCATACAGTCTATTGTATTCTTGCCCATAACACTTTTAGGTGCATCAAGTGCAATTCTTGGAAGCTGTGCTGTTCTTGAAACTAAAGAATCTACAGACACTCTTATACCTGGGAGTATTACGCCGCCTATATAATTCTCATTTTCATCAACCACACTCATAGTCGTAGCCGTTCCCATATCTATAATAATAGCAGGAGCACCATATACCTTAAGTGCAGCCACTGCATCTACTATCTGGTCACTACCAACCTGTCTTGGCTGATCCATAAGAATATTAAGTCCTGTTTTTATACCAGGTCCTACTATTAAAGGCGATATTCCTATTGTTTTTTCTACAGCAGACTTTATAATATTAGAAAGCTGAGGAACAACTGATGACATTATTGCTCCCTTTATATCATGTGAATCTATATTATATAATTCCAATACAGTTTTGAATCCTATTGCATATTCTAATTCTGTTTTAGAAAAATCCGTTGATAATCTTTCTTCAAACAGTACACCATTATCATCTACGCAACCTATAACAATATTAGTGTTGCCCATATCAATTGCCAGAATCATACCTTTTTCATTCTTTCTTAATCTGGTCATAGCATTTTCCACCCTTTTATTAAATTTTTATAAATTATGTAAAATTGTTTGTGCCATTTCTGAACTTACTTTCTTAACAGCCTATATTTCAATAATCACATACCACTTCACCATACATATATTTTCCAGATGCATCAAGCCCAAGGCAATTTACCTTATATATGTTATTTACTATACATTCATTTCCGTTTTCTAACTGTTTTGCTGGCACAAGCACTCTGATATAATTCATTGTGTATCCAGTATAATATTCTTTACCATCAACAAGCTGTTTTTCTTCTATAAGCACATTCATACAGGATTTCTCATATAGCTTTCTATATTCAAGAGACATTTTTTCTTCAAGTTGTATAAGCTCATTGCTTCTCACTGTTTTAACTCTGTCATCAACCTGATCCGCCATCTTATCCGCAACTGTACCTTTTCTTCTTGAATATTTGAATATATGCATCTCATAAAAATGTACTTTTTCAAGAAATGCTTTTGTTATATCAAAATCTTCATCTGTTTCTCCTGGAAAACCTACTATGACATCTGTTGTTATAGCTGGATTTTTATAATATTTTCTCAATATATTACATCCATCAAGATATTCTTTAGAAGTATATTTTCTATTCATTGCTTTAAGTGTTTTATCACATCCACTCTGCAGTGAAAGATGGAAATGCGGACACAGCTTGTATAGTTTACTTATTTCACCTACAAATTCATCTGTTACTATTCTTGGCTCAAGAGAACCAAGACGAATACGTTCAATTCCGTCTACCTCATGCACAAGCTTTATAACATCAAGAAGCGTTTCCTTTCCTGTATCCTTTCCATAAGAAGAAAGATGAATACCAGTCAGTACAATCTCCTTATATCCATTTAAAGCCAGTCTTTTAACCTCATCTACTATATCTATGGCAGAACGGCTCCTGATTCTTCCTCTTGTATATGGTATTATACAATAAGAGCAAAACTGGTTACATCCATCCTGAATCTTTATATATGCCCTTGTATGTTCAGTCACTTTATCTATTTTAAGTTCTTCATATGTTGTTTCTTTATTGTTAATATCAAGCACATAATCATCACGGCTGTTATCCTTGAAATATTCTTCAAGCACATCAACAATGTTAATCTTCATATTATTTCCAAGAACAATATCTACTGCTTCATCACTCCTTACGCCATCCTCGTCGGCCTGTACATAGCATCCTGCTGCAACAACAACCGCCAAAGGATTCATTTTCTTTGCCTTATGAAGCATCTGTCGTGATTTTCTGTCTGCTATATTAGTTACTGAACACGTATTAATAATATATACATCCGCAATTATATTCTCATCAAATGGTACTATCTCATATCCCGCATTCTTAAGCATAAGCTCCATTGATTCTGCTTCATATGAGTTAACTTTACATCCTAGATTATGTATAGCTGCTTTTTTCAACATTTCCTCATTTCTGCACATATATACTGTGCTATTTTTTATACTCACTTTATTCTTGACATAACCCATTTAAACATTATAATTAATACATAAGTAATTATTCTATGTGGGAGGTAGCTCAATGAAAACAGTTCAGATTTCATTAAACTCAATCGATAAAGTTAAGTCATTTGTTAACGATATTACTAAGTTTGACGTAGACTTTGATCTTGTATCAGGAAGATATGTAATAGATGCAAAATCTATCATGGGTATCTTCAGTCTTGATCTTTCTAAGCCAATTGATCTTAACATTCATGCTGAGAATGATATCGACACAATACTTGCAGTATTAAAGCCTTATATCGTATAATCAGTTTTATATGATATGATATATATAACTTAATATTACTATCATGCATTCATATTAACACACGATAGTAATATTAAATTATATTGGAAACAGGATGTCACACCTAAGTGTGGCATCCATTTTTATTTTTATTTAACTACTATTTTTTCAGTTGTTTCAATAGCTGTTTTCATAAGCTGTTCTATAACCTCATCAAGGTTATGTTCGTGTTGCTTTATTATATTAAGATTTGGCTTAGTAACCGGATGCTTTGCTACAAATATTGTACAGCAGTCTTCAAATGGCTGTATAGATGTTTCGTATGTTCCAATTCTTTCTGATATATCTATGATTTCCTGCTTATCAAAGCCGATAACAGGTCTGTAAACAGGCATAGTACATACCTCATTAGTACAATACAGGCTATGCATAGTCTGGCTGGCAACCTGTCCTATACTCTCTCCTGTGATAAGTCCCATACATTTGCTTTCTTTACCAAGTTCTTCCGCTATCTTCATCATGTATCTTCTCATGATTATAGTAAGCTCATCATGAGGACACTTCTCATATATAGCAAGCTGGATATCTGTAAAGTTAACTACATTAAGTACAATAGGACCTGCATATTTTGACACAAGTCTGGCAAGATCAACTACCTTCTGCTTTGCACGTTCACTTGTATATGGTGGTGCATGAAAATAAGTTGCCTCTATCTGGACACCTCTTTTTGCTATCATGTACCCTGCAACAGGACTATCTATTCCACCAGACAGAAGAAGCATAGCTTTACCTGCTGTTCCTATAGGCATACCGCCTGGTCCTGGAATCTCTATCGAATATATATTAATATTCTTTCTGATTTCAATCTGCAAAAGCACCTGTGGATTATGGACATCGACCTTCATCTCTGGAAATGCTTCAAGGATTCTTCCACCCATTTCCATGTTAATCTCCATAGAATTCATAGGATAATTCTTTCTTGCACGTCTGGCATCAACCTTAAAAGTTATATTTTTATCCGGATATGCTTCATCTATATACCTAATAACATGTTCTGCAAGATCATCAAAACCATTATCCTCTATCTGGACAACTGGGCATATACCTATTATTCCAAATACTGTTTTTAACGCTTCAACTGTTTCATCATAATCAAACTCACTTCCAGCTGTTGCATATATTCTTCCATTTTCCTTTGATACAGTAAAGTCACCATCCACCTTAGCAAGTGCGAATCTGATCTGTCTTACAAGTGCATCTTCAAAAAGATATCTGTTTTTTCCCTTTACACCTATCTCTCCATATTTTATCAAAAAAGCTTTGTACATTATTCATCTCCCTTTCCTAATGTCTTGTATATTTTCTTAATACCGGCAATAATTCTTTAAGTGTCTCTATAGTATAATCAAGTTCTTCCTTTGTTGTATCATAACAAAAACTGAATCTTATAGTACTATCTAACAGTTCTTTATCAAGACCTATTGCAACAAGTGTATTGCTAAGCCCTGGTTTATTAGACGAACATGCAGAGCCTGATGATACATATATCTGTCTGTCTTCAAGTGCATGCAGCAGCACTTCTGCTCTCACGCCCCTAAAGCTTGCACTTACAATCTGTGGTGCACTTTCTCTTCCCTTTAATGAATTAATCTGTACTTCTTCTAACTGTTCAAGCTGAGATATAAAATAATCTTTGAGTTCATACAACTTGTCAATCTTAGCATCAAAATTTTCATTATATATAAGCTTAACTGCTGCCGAAAGTCCAGCTATGGCAGGAACATTTTCTGTTCCGGAACGCATACCCTTCTGCTGCCCGCCTCCATATATTATAGGTTTGATTCTTGTCTTATCCTTTATATACAAAAAGCCGCTGCCTTTAGGTCCATGTATCTTATGTCCACTTACTGAAAGAAGATCTATACCTAGTTTTTTAGGTATAATCTTAAACTTACCATATGCCTGGATAGCATCTACATGAAATACTATATCAGGGTTGTAGCTTTTAACTATATGTCCGATTTCTTCAATCGGTTCAACCGCTCCTATCTCATTGTTAGTATACATGACAGATACAAGTATAGTTTCATCATCAAGAGCATTCTTAAGCTCTTCAATATCAACTATCCCTTTACTATCGACCTTAAGATAAGTAACCTTAAACCCTTGCTCTTCAAGGAAATTAAAAGGCTCCTTTACCGATGAATGTTCCACTGACGACACAATCACATGGTTACCTTTTCTTTTATTAGCCATGGCAGTTCCTATAATTGCCATATTGTTAGACTCTGTTCCACCAGATGTAAAGAGTATCTCTTTATCCTGACATTTTAATGTCTTTGCTATAGTCTCTTTAGCATCTTTTATATAATTTTCAGCTTCAACGCCCTTCATATGCTTTGATGAAGGATTACCATAATCCTCCTGCATAACCTTCACACACACATCAACAACCTGTGGTGCACACTTTGTTGTGGCTGAATTATCAAGATATGCCTGCATGTTAACTCCATTCCTAATAGCTAATATTATTCTTCCATATTATACATAATAACTGACATCAGCATCATCCCTGCTGTTTCTGTTCTTAATATACGCTTTCCAAGTGTTATTATATTACATTCTGCTTCCCTGGCAAGCTTTAACTCTTCTCCATCAAACCCACCTTCAGGTCCGATAAATATCCCTACAGACTGTCCTGGTTTAATCTTAGATACAACCATTCTGGTATATTCCATACCTTCGGCACACTCATACGGAAGTAAAAGCATGTCAAGCTCCTTTGCCCTTTCTAATGCCTGCTTAAAGCTAAGCACTTCTGATACACTAGGTATTATGCTTCTCTTACTTTGCTTTGCTGCACTCTCTGATATTGCATTCCAACGTTCAGTCTTCGTTCTGGCTTTTTTTTCATCCAGCCTGACAACGCTTCTTTTCATAGAAACAGGAACTATTTCATATACCCCAAGTTCAACCATTTTCTGGATTATAAGTTCCATCTTGTCTGCCTTTGGAAGTCCCTGAAAAAGATATACTTTAACAGGAAGCTCATTCATCTTTTCTCTTGTTTCAATGATTTTTGCTGTTACAACATCATCACTTATATGCTCTATACTGCAAAGATAATCATAATTATCTCCACTGCTTATAAGCACCTCATCTCCCACCTTAAGTCTTATAACATTCTTAATGTGATTGACATCTCCACCACGTATATCAATATAATCATCTGATATATTTTCATGCTCTGCAAAAAAATGATACATAATATTCCTCATTTCTACGCATGTTTTGTGCGCATATCAGTTTTGTTCCTGCGTCTCGCAGTCACATTAACCCATTCACCGTCATGGTTTATTTCAACTATTTCAAGTTCAGGATTCTTTTTAAAACTTCCCACTACTTCGTTCTCTTTAGTATTAATTATACCTGAGGTTATAAAATAAGCTCCCTCCTTCATATGTTCATGTATGTTAACTGAAAGAGGTTCCAAAACATCAGCAAGAATGTTTGCACATACTATATCATAACATTCATAGCCACAGGCATCCTTAACCGACTTATCATCTATAATATTACCCTCTATAACTTCAAACTGTTCTGGTTTAATATTATTCTGTTCTGAATTCTCATGTGATGCAATTATAGCATTAGGATCAAGGTCTGTTCCAAAAGCATGTGCTGCACCATATTTTAGTGCTACTACCGATAATATTCCGCTTCCACATCCTACATCAAGAACATTATCTCCAGGCTTAACATACTTTTCAAGCTGTTTTATAACCATTCTTGTTGTTTCATGTGAACCTGTACCAAAAGCAGTACCCGGATCAATACTAAGAACCGGGTGACCCTTCATATCGTCTGTAACAGCTTCCCATGTAGGCTTAATATATAGATTGCCAATAGTAAATGTATGCCAGTACTGTTTCCAGTTATTAATCCAGTCCTTATCTTCGGTTTCTGAGCTTGTGATAGTTCCTTCACCTATATCAACAAACATTCTTAAATCTTCAAGCTCCTGTTTGGCTTTCTTTACAAGAGTGCCGTCATCTTCATCTGAATCTATATAGAAATTAACAACTGCTGTTCCATCATCAGGTGGAAGTTCAGGAATAAAATCAACAAACATAGTCTTAGCTTCTTCCTGTGTAAGCTGCACATTATCCTGTATCTCTATTCCCTCTATCCCTATATCCGCAAGTGCACTGCTGATAAAATCAATAGCTGCTGTTGTTGTCTTAATAGAATATCTGTTCCACTTCATCTGTACAATACCTTTCTTTAAAATATACATCTATTTTTTTATATTTTACAAGCTTAGAATTTCCTTATGCATTCTTAAGAAATGCTTCATATCCCTTTAATGTTTCATAAAGATCCGCCTTGCTTATAACTTCATATGGAGCATGCATATTCTGTACCGCAATACCACTATCTATAACATTCATATCAAGGTTAGCAAGAATATATGCTATTGTTCCGCCGCCACCAATATCAACTTTTCCAAGCTCTGCTGTCTGGAATGCAACATCCGCATCATCCATGACTTTTCTTAACTTTCCAACAAACTCTGCTGAAGCATCATTAGAGCCACTCTTTCCTCTTGCACCTGTGTATTTATTAAACACCATGCCTTTACCAAAATATGCAGCATTTTTCTTTTCAAAAACTGATGCATAATTAGGGTCATATGCAGCACTTACATCTGATGAAAGCATGTAAGAGTTTGCAAGAGCTCTTCTTAACTTAAGCTCGCTATATTCACCACATCTGTCCATAACCTCTGCAACCATATTTTCAAAGAATCTTGACTGCATGCCAGTTGCTCCAACACTTCCTATCTCTTCCTTATCGACAAGTATGCATACGCCAGTCCTTTTTGGCATGTCAGCATTAACAAGTGCAATAAGAGATGGATATGCACACACTCTGTCATCATGTCCATAACCTATTATCATACTTCTGTCTATACCATAATCTCTGGCTGGACCTGCTGGAACTGCCTCTAACTCGGCTGACATAAAGTCCTCTTCTTCTATACCATATTTTTCTTTTAATAATGCCAATATATTCTTCTTTACTGCATCTTTGCAGTCTTCTTTATCACTTTTAGCACTCTCCTGCTTTAGTGGCATACTGCCAACAAGAATATCAAGTGCCTCTCCTTCTACAACCTTAGCTGCCTTCTTGTCCATCTGTTCTGACGCAAGATGAATAAGAAGATCTGATATGCCTACTACAGTATCATCAATATCCTCGCCGATAACTACTTTAACTGTCGTTCCGTCTTTAAGTGCAACTACACCATGAAGTGCAAGAGGTGTTGCAACCCACTGATACTTCTTGATTCCGCCATAATAATGTGTATCAAGAAGCACAAGTCCTGTTTCCTCATATAATGGATTCTGTTTAATATCAAGTCTTGGAGAATCTATATGTGCTCCTAATATGTTCATGCCTGACTCGATTGAATCTTCTCCTATATTAAAGGCTACAATTGCTTTATTCATATTAACAGCATACACCTTATCTCCTGCCTTAAGCTTTTCATCAGCAGCTATAACGTCTTTAAGGTCTTTATAACCAGCTGCCTTTAATATACGCACGCCTTCTTCTACACATTCTCTTTCAGTTTTACATAAAGATATGAATCTTCTGTATTCATCAGCGAAATCAAAAACCTTCTTTTTCATATCTTCATCATACTTATTCCATGCATTTAATCTTTCCATAGTATTGTAGTACCTCCATTTTATTTTAATTTATTTTATGTGTCTGAGTTACTGTTTCAAACATCAGATATTTAAGGTAAGCTGGCCATCGTCATCTTCTTCCTCAGATTTTATTTCACTTAAAACCTCATATTCTGCCTCTTCTTTATACTGTTTTATCATGTCCTCACTTATAACTGGAAGTTCATCTATTGACTGTACGCCAAATGTTCTTAAAAACTCTTCTGTTGTGCCAAAAAGCATTGGACGTCCCGGTGCATCAAGCCGTCCAACTTCTTTAACCAGTTCAAGCTCTACAAGCTTGTTTACTGCCCTGTCAGAATTAACACCTCTTATCTTTTCAATCTCCATCTTAGTTATTGGCTGCTTATAGGCTATTATTGACAATGTTTCAAGTGCCGCATCTGACAACGTATATTTTTTAGGCTGGCTGCATACCTTTATAAGAGTATCATAATACTCCTGCTTGGTACATAACTGGAAGCTTCCATCAAGTTCTATTATTTTTATTCCTCTTCCCTCAGCTTCATAACTATCCATCATATTATGAATCATCCTGATTGTTGTATCAACATCGTGATCTATCGCAGCTGCAATCTTTTCTGCTTCTACCGACTCTCCCATCGTAAAAAGTATTGCTTCTATAGCTCCCTCTGTTTGTTTTATGTTCATTATACAATCTCCATTTCCGCACTTTTTACACATATAATCCTAGTCTTCTGATATATCTTCAATCATTTCAGGATTACCAGTCACATCTATATATATTTCTTCGCAGGTTCCTTCCTGCTTCACTGTTATGAAACCAGTTTTCATAAGCTCAAGCACCACAAGGAATGTCACAATAACCGAAACCTTTGATGCCCCCTTCATAAGCAGCTCCCTGAAGCTGAAGCTTTTATGCTCCATCATGAATGCTTTAATATCCACAAGCTTTTCTGACATAGTAACTTCTTCTTTTTCAATCTTTCCAAACTTGCTCCTTACAGGATCAACCTTGTCTTCTTTTCTTTTCATAACATCTGCAAATATTGCATTCAGTTTAATAAGATTCACATCGCCTACCACTTCATTTAAATCGACAGGTGGGGTATATCCACTAACCTCTTCTGGTATGTCAGGTTTTCTATAATAAGTTTTTATTGCATCAAGCTGCTGTCCTTTAAGTTCCTCTGCCATAGCCTTAAACAGCTTATACTCAAGCAGCTGTTCCACAAGCTCTGCTCTTGGATCTTCTTCGTTTCCTTCCTCATCAACTTCCTTAGGAAGCAGCATCCTGCATTTTATATCAAGTAATGTTGCTGCCATAACAAGGAACTCACTTACAATATCAAGATTCTCTTCCTGCATCTTTCTTACATATTCCATATACTGCTCAGTAATATCAGCAATAGGAATATCATATATATTAACTTTGTTTTTATCTATAAGATGCAGCAAAAGATCAAGTGGACCCTCAAAAGCCTCTAATTTAACGCTAATCCCCATTACAACAACCATACCTTTCTTATCTTTAACTTATTTATTTTACATAAAAGCTGTTGTAAATGCAAGTTATTACAGACCTTATTGATAATTTAGCCAAAATAACATATAATGTCATAACAATACACAAACAGGAGTATATATGAAACTTGCAAGAATATTATTCACCGTTCAGGAAACAGCAAAGAAAATCAGCGAAGATAAAATAACTGCTTATGCTGCGCAGACATGCTACTATCTTTTATTGAGCTTTATGCCGTTCATAATAGCACTTATTAATATAATACATTATTTTCCTGTTACTTCTTCTGACCTTTTAGATCTGCTTGAGAACATAATTCCGCAGGAATTTCATCCCATGCTTATAAATATATTCACAGACATCGAAAGTTCATCCTCCGTTGCTTTGCTTTCTTTAACTGCAATTGGCCTTTTATGGTCAGCTGGCAAAGGATTTATGACTATAAAAAGATGTCTTAACAAGATAAATAACTGTGAGTATAACAGAAGCTGGTTTATCCAGAGAATATTTTCAAGTCTGTACGCACTTATACTTTTATTATCAATAGCTGCCAGCCTTTTAATCATCGTTTTTGGAGAACATCTGATTGCATTCCTTCAGAACCGTCTTGCCAGTCTTGGCGGAAAATTCATAGTAATAAATGCAATTTTTTCAAACAGGCTGTTTTTAGTGCCTGCTTTGCTGACTTTATTTTTCTCAGTTATGTACACATTTATACCAAATAAGAAAAAACATATTATAGAAGAAATACCAGGTGCATTTATAGCCAGTATTGGATGGTTTTTATTTTCCGAACTATATTCTCTATACATTACCTATATGGTAAAATATTCATATACATACGGAAGCCTTACAACCTTTATGCTTCTGCTTATCTGGATGTATATATGCATAATCATTCTTTTCTTTGGTGCAGAATTCAATACCCTTATAGAAAAGAAAATATTTAAGCCATTCCGTATTACCGGCAAAAAAAATAAAATAACCACATAAAAATAAAACGCATTTAAAAATGTTGCTGCTTACATAATCAGGCAGCAACATTTTTTATTTCAACTCCTTTATAAAAGAACTTAAGTATTTCTTCATAACTCATTGTTTCAGACATTTTTCTTACAGCATTCTGACTCATGCCTATACCATGGCCAAAACCTCCACCATATATTTTAAATGCCGATATAACATTATCATCACCATCATATACAGGCTTTATCACTATAAATGCACTTGGCAGTATGTCATAATGTGCATCACCAGTTAGTGTGTTTATAACTGCACCGCTGCTTCCAAGCACAGTTCTTATTGTATTCTCTCCGGAAATCACACATTCAGCCTCACTTCCTTTTAACCTAAGAAGCTTAACAACACCTCCACAGCCTCTTTTAACCACTTCAATAGACTGAATATTGCCGACACTGCTTACACTGCCTGGTATAAGTTCTTTGTTCTCATTGTAAATATATACACATGACCTGCCAGATGCATATGCAAGCTTTGAATTAATATTATCAGATATATCTTTGGCACTTATTGTCGTATTCCATCTATAAAGTGGGAAACCACTATCATAATCACAATCATGTGATTCCTCTATATAACGTTCAAACTCTGTATTATCGCTCATCTCAGCATCAACACCACCGCTTCCTATATGCGTCGAACCATACATTGGATAACAGCTATCATCGCTCCCCCATGCACATACATCTGTCGAATACCCACATGATGTTGAATAATAATATGTTTTAACTATTTTCTCATCATAATATACAGCCCTTCCTTTTGTTTCATCTACAGCCTTATCAGCATCTTCATTTCTATAAGTGTTATTGTAAACCTGGAATGCTACACTATCATCAACATGTGCGCCATACTCACCGTAATAATTATTTTCAAGCTGTGTATATGCATAGCTTCTGGCACATACTGCCTGACACTTAAGGGCATTTACTCCATATGATACCGGCATCTCACTTGGAACAACACATTTTAAATACTCTTCTATATCAAGCTCATTAATAACAGCTATTCCCTCCTCATATAATGCAAGCTCTATAGTACCGCTATACTCTGGTCTGCCCTGGCCTCTCTTAACTGACTCTATACATATAGTTCCACCATCTGTACATAATTTTATTCTTCCTGTGGTGAATCTTTCATCATTCTTATCAATAACGATATGTTCTCCCTGCATGATGTCAATAACATTATCATCATAAGAAACATGTATGACCGAATCAGAAACAAATTCTACAGAATCATGAAAAAGCTGTTTATAGCCTGACGTCTTAAGCATTACTCTGATGTTTGTCTGGACAAGCTTCCTTCCCTTTACCGCGCCACATATTTTCCCCTGCGCCACAACAAAATCCTCAAGAGAATACCCTACAATTATAGAATCATAACCACTCACTTTATCGCCCTGTGTAATATCATATATCATAAAATTACTATCGGCAGGAACTTTTCCGTAACCTTCTATTTCAATATAGCTGTCATTAAAGGATAGTACTTTACCGCTTATCTTATCATCCTTTATATCTATTCCTTTAAGCTTCCCATTACTTATATCTATATCTGCAAGACTATTCTCAATAAAGCCCTCCACTTTATGTACTTTATATTTTTTAATCATTCCATATACATTGACAGTTACATATCCATTTTCATAAGTCTTAAGCAGCACATTCCTGTACTTAACATCATCTGATATTTTATCAACAACACATAAAAGCCTGTTTTGTCTTACAAGAGCCTCAATCGTTGTATCTACATATGGCTGTATAATAACACCGTCATATATATATGTACCTTTAGTTGTACACACTGTCCACTCTTCACTTACATTATCTGATGGCACTCCTGACACACCCATCTGCTTAAGTTCTATTTCATCTCCATACTTAAAATACTTGCAAAGATTTTGAAAGCATCTTATAAAAACATCATTTTTTACAGGTCGGTTATCATTTTCTATATCTATATATGATTCTATCCCCTCAGACTTAAAACAATCAATATCTGCATTTATTCTACGAGCCAGCATACTTACATCTTTATATTTGACATAACTGTTAGGATTTGCAGCGTTCATGTATCCATTTATGTTGACATACTCCATATAAGTCTTGTACCATTCCATATCATGGGAAAACGCATCACAATCATCTATCTGTGCATATGATATCATCTTTGCAGCCTGTGCATATGTTATATAATCCTGATTGCGGCTGTTATCTGTCAGATATGTCCTTAGGACAATGGATGCAACAGCTAGTACAAGTATTATTATGCCATGCATTATTATATTCCGTTTTCTGATAACAACCGTCTTAACCATACCAGAAGCTATACCTTTCATTAACTATTGTTAAGATATAAAGAACAAATTCTGCTCCTGACATTATATATATGCTCTTGTACTCTTATATATTACAGAAAATAAAAAAGCTGTAAGATTCTTTATATAAATACTTATATAAAGATACTTACAACTTATAATGTCAAATCAGTAATCCCAAAGCGCCGTTCCCCACGTTTTCGACTCCTAGCAATGCTAGGTGGGTAACCGCATCCAGACCGCTGCCATCCACTCTTAGGAGGCCCGACATTAGAATGGAGATATAGGAATCCCGTCGATGAAATGTAGGATCAAAATAAGTGAGGTTCTCGCACGCCCCAGGAAATATATTATATTTAACTGATTCAGCCAGCAGGTCTTTCCTGCTCTCTTTACTGTTTACATTCTACTACATAAATCGTTTCTACACAATATATTATGTAAAACTTTTTTAATTATGTAAAGTTTTTTTATTATTCTATATTTTTTCAGCCTTTTTTACTTTTCATTCTGAACCTTTATATCTTCTATCTTATCAGCTGACAATGATAAGGCTTCACTTACAACATCCTCTGAAACGCCCATACGCTCTGCAACTTCTTTAACAGTCGGCTTCCTTCCCAGCTCTCCCCTAAGTCTTACAGCCCAGTCATTCACATAATTAACTTTATTAAGCACCTTTCCAGATATTTTATTGCTGTCCATCTGTTCATCTATCAGCATCTTCATACTCTCTTCTGCCTGATACCTGACCTCCTTATCCATAGCTTTCAGGACTTCTAATATATCGCTCGTACTTCCCTCTTTTATCCTGTCCTTCCATTCATAGTTATTAAGCCATAGCTTCTGTCCTATATAAGCCATCATTGAAAGGTTACTTTCCTGTACAAGATCTGCAGCAAGAACACCTCTGCATCTATATGGCTCAACCCATTCAAGTATCTTTTCAAGATATGATTCTGATAATATCTTTAGTGACTCTTTATCGTTATCCTCCACTATGTTGACAAGCAGATACGCTCTTGTTGTGTCTGATACCGGCTGGATAGCTTCAAGCTCTTTTTTATATCTTTCGATATATATATCATCCTCTGAATAATCCATATTATCAGCTATCATCTGGGCAGCCATAGCCGCCTCTTTTTCTGGCAGACTCTTTACCTCTTCCTCTGATATATTTATTTTAGTAATAAGACCATCTTTGTCTGTAACCTGTTTTTCTGTAAATGCATCATCCTCTGTGGACTTATATTCATTCTCCAGTGCAATTCCCTTCTCATCGTTTTTTACCGAATCGTCTACAGTACTCTCAAGCATATGTAAAAACTCATTATCAGTGCCATCTTCTCCCTTTATTGTTATTCCATTAGCCATCAGATATCCGGTTATCATTGAATATTTATTATCATCAAGACTCATGTCTTTAAAGAAGCCTGCAACATCTTCTTTACCTACTATATTACCATTTACCTTTGCGTATTCCTTAAGTGCATTTAGTGCATCCATAAAAGCTGCCTGTATATCTTTATTATGTTCCATTACATTTCTCCTCATCTTACCTTTGATTCTTATAGCAATCCGGATTTTACCATACTTTTTATATTTTATCAATTTGACAAATATTATTTATTTTCGTATAGTTATTATGATTTTTGTTAACCACTATAATGCTAACAACAGCATGTTTTTACTCACACATTTATGCATTATAGTATTGACATCAATCAATATATTATCAGGAAAGATGAGGTTTTTATAATGAGAATCGCTTTAATCAATGAAAACAGCCAGGCTGCCAAGAATGAAATGATCTATGCTAATCTTAAGAAGGTGGCTGAAAGCAAGGGACATACAGTTGATAACTATGGTATGTATTCAGCAGATGATAATGAACAGCTTACATATGTACAGAATGGTATATTAGCTGCTATACTTCTTAACTCTGGTGCATGTGACTTCGTAGTAACAGGATGCGGAACAGGTGAAGGTGCTATGCTTGCACTTAACTCATTCCCTAACGTTCTTTGCGGACATGTTGTTGATCCTTCAGATGCTTATATGTTCATGCAGATTAACGATGGCAATGCTATCGCACTTCCTTTCGCTAAAGGATTTGGATGGGGTGCTGAATTAAATCTTACATATATATTTGAAAAGTTATTCGAAGGCGAACCAGGTGGTGGTTATCCTAAGGAAAGAGTTGTTCCAGAACAGAGAAATAAAAAGATTCTTGATGAAGTAAGAAAGGTTACTCTTAACCAGGATCTTATAAGTGTTCTTAAAGGTCTTGACCAGGACCTCGTTAAGGGTGCTGTTGCGGGTAAGCAGTTTAAGGAGCTTTTCTTTGCTAACTGCAAGGATGAGGCTATTGCTGAATATGTTAAGACATTACTCGCATAAAATACCGCTGTTTAGCTGAATATCAGTTGAATAATAGTTAAACAACAGACAATTAACAGACAATTAAGGCTTGTTTGGTATTTTAAGAATATGTAAAAGTAACATCTTGGTTCCTTATTCTTAAAACACCTCACAAGCCTTATTCTATCTGTTATTCACTTCTGTTATTCAAAATAATTATTTTCACTAAATAAACTGTTTTTATGCTGCCTTCGCATCAGCCTTAATATTGTTTAATAATCCTGCCTTAACAAGAGCATATCTTACAGCATGGCCTAACAATGTAGCTATAACTATCTTTCCAAGATCAAATACTATAAAAGGATATACACAAACCTTAAGTGCATATAACAATGAGCAATGTGCAACATATACGAACCATACTGTTCCAAGGCAATAGTCAACAAATGTTCCTAATACCCATCCAACTAGTGTCAAAGCAAAATTTCTTTTAAACTTTTCTATAAAAAATCCACCTATAAGAGCCATAAGCACAAATCCAACTATATATCCACCTGTTGGACCTGCTATCTTAGCCGGACCACCCACATAACCTGAAAAAACAGGAAGTCCAACTATTCCAAGAAGAACATATATGCAATAACTGCACACACCTGCCTTAGTACCTATAACATACACTGTAAAATAAACTACAAGATTAGTTAATGATATAGGAATAGGACCTATCGGTATAGACATAGGTGCTAAAATGCATGTAACTGCTGCCATTAATGCCATAAAACACAACTGATAAACTGTAAACTTTTTCTCTTTCACTTTTGTCTCCATTCTGCACATAGTGCCTGTATTAATAAATTCATCATTTTATCAGTTTACATTTTAATTCTCATATTGTCAACCATTTTATTTTGAAGGTTAACAATATACAAATGTCTCATCTCTCATCTGGTACATTTTTTCGTAAATAACTATATACCAGAGTTGTAATACCGCTCCTCATCCGATAACCTTACTTACGCTCTTCCCCAGCATATATATACTGTATCATTCCCGGACCAAGTGCATCTGTAGGTCTTGCTATGAAATTATGTTTTTTATAAAACTGTTCTCTTCCTTTTGCACACATAAGACACAGCATCATCCTTGAGTCTTCATATGTAAGCGACTTTACATATGATATTATATGTTCGATAAGCATGCTTCCTATATGTTTACTCTGATACTCTGGTATTATAATAAGATCCTGGATATAACTGATAACCGCCTTATCTCCAACAACTCTTCCCATTCCTATAGGCATGTCATCATCAAACACTGTAAATACTTTAACACTGTTATCTAAAGCTGCCTGTGCCTGGCTTCTCGTAAGCTTTACCCACTCAACCTTATCTCTAAGTGACATATATATATCAACATCTTTTATATCTTCAACTATTTTTATCATAATCTCTTCCACTTCCTAATAATTTCCCGATAAGTATACAATTTTTACGAATAATTGTCTATAAAAGCATTTTAAGTTTAAAAAAAAATGCTATAATAATGTTTAATGTGATATTATATATCAAAATCCAGATGCGGTTGTAGCTTAAAGACAGCATTTTACAAAGCATGTGGTGTTTAAAAATACTTTTATATAAAAGGGGAATTTGTTATTATGATTACTGTATCTAAAGACAACACTGGCGACTTCAGCTCCGTTCAGGCTGCTGTGGATTCTATCAATCCTGCATGTGGTGGCGAAACTATTTTTATTAAAAATGGTATCTATAAAGAACGTGTTGAAATAAAAAAAGACAATATAACTCTTATTGGTGAGTCCAGCGAACACACTATTATCACAGAGGGATATTATGCTCTTATGACTATGGAAGATGGCAGCAAAAGAGGTACCTTCAGGTCTTATACTTTCTTTGTCAATGCCAATAACTTCCGTGCATTTAATCTTACCTTTGAAAACTCAGCAGGTTTTGGCAAAAAAGTAGGACAGGCAATAGCAGTATACGCAGAAGGTGATAATCTTATATTTAAAAACTGCCGTATGTTAGGTCATCAGGATACACTTTTTACCGGTCCTCTTCCATTTAAAGAAAAAGAGCCAGGAGGTTTTATCGGTCCAACTGAATTCGCTCCAAGAATACCTACAAAGCAGTTATATGAAGACTGCTATATATGTGGAGAAATAGACTTTATATTTGGAAGTGCAACGGCTTATTTTAAAAACTGCACTCTGTATGCCTTAAACCGCAACGAAACAATAAACAGTTATTATACCGCACCATCAACATATGAAAACCAGCAATATGGATATGTATTTGACAGCTGCACTTTTACAGGAAACTGTCCACCACAGACCTGCTACCTTAGCCGTCCATGGAGAATTCACGCTAAGGTCGTATTGTTAAACTGTGAATATTCCAACCAGGTTGTAAAAGATGGCTTTCATGACTGGAACAAACCAGAAGCTCATGATACTGTATATTATGCTGAATATAATGGACATGGTCCTGGGTATTGTCCTGATAAAAGAGCCTCATTCGCCCACATACTTACTGATGAAGAGGCAGCTATGTACAAAAAAGAATACATTTTAAAATAAATATCCCAGAAAAATGCTTATAAAGAACAGCTTAAATATCATCCTTGCATGAATTCTAACAAAAAATACTCTCTTTAAGGAAACAAGTCTTATATTACACTTGTCTTTCTTAAAGAGAGTACTTTTAATATCTTTTAATAAATTTATAATTAATAATTCTATTCTTGTCCTTTAAAGTGCCATGCACTATTTCAGTGTGATTGTTTCCACTGTCTTAGAACCTGACAGAACTTCCATCTTCATATCAGAAGACTTAACCGCAGATTCTGCTGGAACCTGGAATATCGCTGCTGCTGTATAACTATCACCTGGCTTAATGCTCACTCCGTCAAGTCCACATATATCATCCTTAAGCATGGACTTGTACTGGTTATATGTTCCACCGCCTATGTTAAGCTTCATAGTAACTGACGATGATTTAGTCGTTGCTGTTACTGCTGCTGACCCTGTATTCTTAATAGTGAATTCAACTGCAACTACCTTACATCCACTATCTGCTGGAACACATACTGCATATGCCTCTGTAGGATATCTTTCACCTATAGAAACAGCCTTATACTTAACTTCAACACCACTTAAACCAAGTGCCTGTGAAAGGCTTGATGCTGTTGTGTTTACATCTGCGGCAGCAGTTGTTGCTGTAACTGTTCCTGCCTTAGTTGCTGTCGTCATACCAGCAGCCGTAGAACTGACATTGCCCAAACTGCTTGTATGCCCAGTATTAGAACTGTTTAACTTAGTATATTTCCATTCATTATCATATGAATGTTTAAGTAATGAACCTGCCACATATTCGGCTATCATATCATTCTGCTCTTCTGTTAATGTAACATTATCACCGCAACCTGACAATGCAAACACACCAACCATGCATAACGCTGCCAAAGCTAATCTCTTCATAATATAACAATCTCCATTCAACCTTATAACTATTAGAATTGTATCACAATTTACAGTCAAGGTCAAACCAGAACTCAACACCATCAGAAAGATTATTGACTCCGCAAGTCTTACCCATAGATTCGACTATAGCCTTTACTATAGAAAGTCCTATACCATTGCCACCATATTCTCTCGTTCTTGCTTTATCAACTTTATAAAACTTTTCCCATATATGCTCTATGTCAGCCTCTGGTATATTATTTCCCGTGTTAAACACTGACACTCTTACATTATCTTTATCTATATGTCCTACTTTTATCTTTATTATATTTTCATTGCAGCAATGATTGATAGCATTAGACAGATAATTAGTAACAACTTCTTCAACCTTATACTCATCAGCCCATACATACAAAGGTGTATCTAAAATATCATATGTAATACTTAAGTTTTTCTGCGTTGCCCTTAACTCATTAGCATTGACTACCGACTTTACAAGCTCATTAATATCGAATCTCTCCATAACAAGTTCATCTTCGCCAAACTCTATCTGATTAAGTGTAAGCAATCTCTTTACCATATTATTCATCTTGGCTGCTTCATCCATAATAACACTACAATAAAAGTCCATACTTTCAGGATCATCAGTTATTCCTTCCTTTAATCCCTCCGCATATCCTTGTATAAGTGCAATTGGTGTTTTTAACTCATGGGAAACATTAGAAAGAAAATCTGTCCTCATCTTCTCAAGTTTCTCCTTCTTATCTATATCCCTTTGCAGTTCAAGATTCGCCGTCTTAAGCTGCGATATATTCTCTTCAAGCTTCTGTGACATATTATTCATGCTTTTACCAAGAAGCCCTATCTCGCCTTTATCTTTTCCATCATACTTAATATCAAAATCAAGCTCTGACATACGTTCAGCTATATTAGACAGCTGCTTAATAGGTTTTGATATATATGAAGATAATACAAATGCTGCAATAATTCCTATAATAAGCGTTACAATACCTATATAAGTTATAAATGTATTTGAAATATGGACATTATCCTTTATACCCTGTATAGGTGTCCTTATAAGGATAAAATTACCATTATCAAGTGTTCCCCATAATTCTATATAATCATCAAGCAGACGGCTGTCATATACCTTCTGCACTGTATATTTATCGCTCTGATATAAAATATCTCTTGTTTCACTGGCACCATTGCCCGACATATCTATAATCTTTTCAGGAAGTGTTTTCTTACCAGCATTTATGTCACCGTTCCTGTTTTCATCTGGCTGCTCCTGCATTGATCCTGACTTATCCGGCATCCCTTGAAATATATCATTATTGAAAATGCTCTTTTTTAATCTTTCAAGCATCATCTCATCACCATGAGTACTTACATAAAAAGTTGTCCAGTCACTATTTACTATTATTATTGACATACCTTTAGATGTAGACACCTGTTCAAGATTATTTCTAAGGTCTGTGTCAGATATAGAACCTGAGCTATACTGATTACACGCATCATCTATACTTTCATAAGCATTCAGCATCGCTTCCCGCTTATCCTGCATATAAAACTTTTCGGAAAAAGTTATATTAAAAAGCAGCAGCATAACTATAAGTATACATATTATACCTGCAAACAAAACTGTAATCTTAAACCTAATCGAATGTTTTCCCATTATCAATCCTCTACTTCAAACTTATAGCCCATGCCCCATATAGTCTTTATATAGTCACCTTTATCGCCAAGTTTTTTTCTTAACTTCTTGACATGCGTATCAATCGTTCTAGCATCACCGAAATAATCATAATTCCATACATTGTTAAGAATCTTTTCCCTGGATAATGCAATCCCTTTATTATCCACAAAATAAGTAAGAAGCTCAAACTCTTTAAAGCTTAATTCTATCTCTTCATCATTAATCTTAACTATATGTGCAGCCTTATTGATAGCTATGCCTCCTACATCTATCATTTCACTGCTGTCTATGCTATATGACCTTCTTATAAGTGCATCAACTCTGGCAGTAAGAATCTTAGGACTAAATGGTTTGGAAATATATTCATCAGCCCCACAGTCAAAACCATTAAGCTCACTTGCCTCATCGCTCTTTGCCGTAAGCATAATGATAGGTACATTTGAATTCTTACGTATCTGTCTGCATGTATCCCACCCATTCATCTTAGGCATCATAACATCAAGTATAACAAGCGATATATTCTTATCCTCATAAAACTTATCAATAGCCTCTTCACCATCACCAGCTTCTATAACCTGATATCCTTTCCTTGTAAGAAAGTCACTTACAAGCTTTCTCATCCTGCTTTCATCATCGACCATTAAAACTTTCAAACTATCCATACAATTATCTCCAATCTTTTCCTATGTGTAGAACTCGTCATATTTCCTGTAACATTGATATTATTCATTGTATCTGCTACATTTACACTCTTTATACAATATATGATAGATAATAAATATGTTCAAAATGTGTTCTTACTGTTAATAAAATGTGTTTATAAATGAATTTTATTTTCTGTTATTAAGTTCATTTTCCCTTGCGTTAAGCGACTGTTCCTGTGACTGAAGCTGCTCCTGCCATTGTGCATACTTATTCTGCAGGTTTACCTCGTAATTAATAATATTGGGATTAGAGCTTGTATTTAGTATAATAAACATTGCCACTATGATGATTACAAGAATCACATTTATTATCATGACTCTTGTAAAATTATTCTTATATCTGGCAACCTTTATCGACAAATCTCTTAATTCACTCTTGAATTCACTACGTTCCCTTCTTATATTAATCTCATCCTGTGTGTCAGTATTAATAGGAATAGGCTGAATCTTATCATTCGGTATCTCACTACTTTTATATAAAAATGTCTGCAATGATTTAAGGTAATTCATACCTATCTGTGTAGAAAAAAGCTTTCTTTCTATAATCTTGTTATATAGACTGTACACCTGCTTGGGATCCTTGCTGTTTGTCTTCGACGATACATATTTAATAGCATTCAGCTCGTCCTTTGCTATCTGTGCATCCTCTTTGGAAGTAAATTCATAACCTCCTACCATAAACTTTCTTTTATCCTTTTCTTCTGTCATATGCCCGCCTCCTCTCTTGCTTTTACATGTAAGATTTATCTGATGCCAAGCATCGCTTTATGCCTTTTATAAAACACACATGGCTTTATTTTAATCAACGACAATATCCGCCTCTTCAACTCTTATGACTTTCTTAAGCTCGTCATACATAGTTTCAACCTGAAAACCTATCTTACCAGCACTAAAAAATATAGTATCATCAATATCCATAACACTCTTATCTATCATAGTCTTAAAAAACTTCTTCATACCAACTGGTGAACATCCTCCATGGATATAGCCGGTAAGTGGAAGCAGTTCCTTTGACTTTATCATCTCGATATTCTTTTCACCTACACTTTTAGCTGCTTTCTTAAGGTCAAGTTCCTCTGCAACTGGAACCATAAAAACATAGTGGTTACCACTTTTACCTATGGTCACCAGTGTTTTAAAAGCTCTCTTAGGATCCTGTCCAAGTGCTGCTGCCACCTCAACGCCACTTACTGCACCCGAATCTTTATATTCGTGTACTTTATATTTAATCTTCTTCTGATCAAGAATTCTCATTACGTTAGTTTTATCTGCTGACATATTATAATATTCCTCCATTCTGCATCGCTGCATTTTCGCACATTTCATCCATAATATTCTTGAATGGCACTCTTTATTTTTGTGTATTGCACAAATTTTGTAATGTTATTTTACCACTAAATCATTTTTACTTAAATAGCTATTACTAATTTACTTTTGACATTACATCATTATATTTTAACTTTATAAAAAAATTAATTATTTATTTATAAGAATATATTGACTTTAATAACCATATAATGTTATATATTATATGGTCATTAAAGGCTACTATTTAATACATGGGCTTGTAAAGGTTTCGACAGGGGTTTTGAAACTGGTGAAGCTATCCGTATGCAATGCGTTAAATGGCAAACTTAAATATAAACGCTGAAGATAATTTAGCATACGCTGCCTAAGTTGCAGCAGTCTGACCTAGGGCACTCACACTTTAGGACCCAGGCTTCGAACATGTGAGAAACGACATAGCTTAAGCTTTGCGGTTATGGACGTATTATGAAGCTACTAAGTGCATAAGGGTGTTAGTTCCCGTATGCATAAGGGAATGTCAAATAACTGACTATGATAGTAGAAGAACAGCGGATGGGCTTTTGGACAGGGGTTCGACTCCCCTCAGGTCCACTAAAACAAAATAACGGCATTGTATAGTTTAAAAAACGATATACAATGCCGTTATTTTTATTTTATATTTTAACAGTTTCAAAATAAGCTCTATGTTAACACCTTCTAAGCTTACCCCAGATTTCTAATCTTAAAGTCCTTAGCCGCCTCTCTTTGCTGGTCTTTCTTGGCAATAGAATCCCTCTTGTCATAGTTCTTTTTACCTTTTGCAAGACCTATCTGCATCTTAACCTTGCCGTACTTTAAGTATACCTGAAGCGGAACAAGTGTGTAACCCTTTGTAGATAACTGCCCTGCAAGCTTGTTTATCTCACTTCTGTGAAGAAGAAGCTTTTTAGGACGCAGCGGGTCTTTGTTAAATATATTGCCTTTCTCATATGGTGTGATATTCATATTGATTGCAAATACTTCACCATTGATTATCTGTATGTATGATTCTTTGATAGAACATTTGCCCTGTCTTATGGACTTAACCTCAGTTCCACAAAGCTCCATACCAGCCTCTATCTTATCTTCTATAAAATAATCATAATATGCCTTTTTATTGTTAGCAATAAGTCTGTTGCCACTGGCACTATCCTTTGCCATCTTATACCTCCTTATAATCAAAGCATGATAAGCCCCACAATAATGCAGGTGCTGATAACACTTTCTAATTATATCTGCTATCATAATCCTCTGCAAACATAAAGTCGATTGTCCTTGCTATCTTGTTAGTCCCTATAGTCACAACATCAACCTTCTGTCCCAGCTTATATGTCTTGTGTGTTGTTTCATTTATCATCTCATAATGGTTCTCATCAAATATATAGAAACCTGGCATATCATTTACAGATACCATTCCTTCTATTGTATTCGGCAGTTCTACATATATGCCCCAGTTCGTCACTCCTGATATGACACCTGAGAATTTGTCTCCCTTGAACTGTTCCATATACTCAACCATTTTAAGCTTGTCTGTATCTCTTTCTGCTTCATCTGCCCTTCTCTCAGTTGCGCTTGTCTGTTCTGCCACGTCTGGAAGTATCTTATCATAATGTTCTTTTCTTTTTTCACTCATACCACCATGCAGACATTCCTTTATGATACGGTGTATCTGAAGATCCGGATAACGTCTTATAGGCGATGTAAAATGGCAGTAATATCTGGCTGCCAGCCCAAAATGACCCACACACTCTGGTGTATACTTAGCCTTTTTCATTGAACGCAAAGTGAGTCTGCTTATAAGATTCTCTTCATCTGAACCTGCTATTTTTTCAAGTAGCTTCTGAAGTTCTTTAGGATGTATCTCATCTGTTATATGCATTGAATAGCCGAAATTGTTAATGAATGTTGAAAGCTTAAGTATCTTCTCAGGATCAGGATTCTCATGTGTTCTGTAAAGAAATGGGACCTCCTGCCAGAAATAATCCTCTGCTACTGTTTCATTAGCAATAAGCATAAAATCCTCTATAAGCTTTGTTGCTACATTTCTATCATATGGCTCTATCTTTATAGGATGCCCTTTATCGTCAAGCACTATCTTTGATTCTGGAAAATCAAAATCTATTGAACCACGAGAGAATCTTTTCTTTCTAAGAAGTGCAGCTGCCTCTTCCATAAGCTTAAACATAGGTACAATCTCTCTATATTTTTCTGTTTCGTTAACATCATTATCCTCAAGTATCTTCTTAACTGATGTATATGTCATTCTTCTGTTAACATTAATGACTGACTCACATATTCTATGTCCTACTACAGCACCTTTGGAATCTATATCCATAAGACAGCTTAGTGCCAGTCTGTCACAGCCTTCGTTTAGTGAACATATACCATTAGACAACTGGTGAGGAATCATAGGAATAACCCTGTCCACAAGATATACGCTTGTTCCACGTTTAAGCGCCTCTTTATCCAGTGCACTGTTCTCTGTTACATAATGGCTCACATCTGCTATGTGGACACCCAGATGATACATATCCCCATCTTTTGTCAATGATACAGCATCATCAAGATCCTTAGAATCCTCTCCATCTATAGTAACCATGACAACATCCCTGAGGTCCGTTCTTCCTGCCTTATCCTTTTCGTCCACTTCGTCAGGTATGCTCTTTAGCTGCTTTTTAACGCCGTCTGGAAACTCCTCCGGCAAGTCATATGCCTTGACTATCGACATTATATCTGTCCCTGGATCATCTATATGTCCTATAACCTCTGTAATCCTTCCCTCAGGATTCTTAGTATGTGTACCATAATCAGTTATCTTTACAACTACCTTGCTTCCTGTAACAGCACCCTGCTCATGCTCCTTTGATACGAATATATCACAGCTTATCTTCTGGTTATCAGGAACAACGAATCCGAAATTCTTATTCTTCTGATATGTTCCAACAAGAGTTTTAACCTCATGGTCAACAATCTCTATAATTTTTCCTTCTGCTCTTCTATCGCCTTTTTGGGGAAGGGTTACAACAATTTTGACTTTATCATGGTAAAATGCATTCTTTGTATCACTTGCTTTTATAAATATATCTTTTTCCTGTCCTTCTACAGATACAAAGCCAAAGCCCTTGCTTGTACTTTCAAACACTCCAATAAGTGCAACATTGTCAGGCTTCATATACTTTCCCTTTTTACTGACCCCAATCGTTCCTTCAGCAACTAGTGCATCAAGCACCTCCTGTAGTTCGAATCTTTTATCTTTAGGAACGTTAAGAAGTATTGCTATCTCTTTGGTTTTCATAGGAACATATAATTCATTATTCAGTATAAGATCTGCTATATTTTTCTTTCTTTCCTTGAAAATTTCTGTCTTCATTGTTATCCACCTCTATTCCGTATTATATTTTACCAGCTTTATTTAATTATCATATAAACTACGATTATACAAAAACGCTCTTAAGATATATTATATCTTAAGAGCGTTTCATGTAAACACTTAAATTAGAAATTAATATTTAAAATGATAGCAATAATAACAAATAATACTGCAAGTATTTTTGTAAATGTTACAAGCTTTCCTTCCATTGAACGACCCTTGTTCTTGCCCCAGTATGTGTCTGCTGCACCACTGATCGCACCTGAAAGACCATTCTGCTTGCTTTCCTGCATAAGAACTACCACTGTTAAACATATACATACTAATATAAATATAGCCATTAAGACTACTCTTATTGTATCAGCCACCGACATGCCAAACATATATCAAACCTCCTGTTAAATTGCAAAAATCACAATAATCATATAATACCAAATAAATAATAAATGTGCAACTAATATTTAACTGATATCATTATTTTTTAATAAGAAGTGACTTACCTGTCATTTCTGCTGGCTGATTCAGACCCATAATCTGGATAAGAGTAGGTGCTATATCGCATAAGCTTCCACCATCTCTAAGTGTGTATGAATCATCATAATTCACAAGGATAAAAGGTACTGGATTAGTTGTATGTGCTGTATGTGGAGCACCTGTTTCATAATCTATCATCTTCTCAGCATTACCATGATCTGCACAGATAAATAACACACCATCAACATCTTTAACAGCCTGTACCGCCTTTCCAACAAGCTCATCCACCTTTTCAACTGCCTTAACAGCTGCTGGAATAACTCCTGTATGTCCAACCATATCAGGGTTGGCAAAATTGATTACTATAACATCGTATTTATCAGACTTAATAGCCTCTACAAGATCCATACCAACCTCTGGCGCACTCATCTCTGGCTTAAGATCATAAGTAGGAACATCCTTAGGTGAATTAACAAGAAGTCTGAACTCATCCACGTTAGGGTCTTCAACACCACCATTAAAGAAGAATGTTACATGTGCATACTTCTCTGTTTCAGCAAGACGAAGCTGCTTCTTTCCATTTGCCGCAAGAAATTCTCCAAATGTATTCTTAATCTCTTCCTTTTTAAAGGCAATAAGCTTGTTAGGAATAGTCTCATCATAGTCCTTAAAGCATACGAATGTAGTTGGAATATATGTTCTTTCAAAGCCTGTGAATTTATCATCACAGAATGCTCTTGTCATCTCTCTTGCTCTGTCAGGTCTGAAGTTAAAGAAGATAACTGAGTCATTCTCCTTTACAACTGATAAAGGCTTTCCATTCTCTGTAATAACTGTAGGAACAACGAACTCATCTGTAACATTCTCTGCATATGAAGCTTCCATAGCTGCTACGGCGCTTTCAGCCTGTTTTCCCTCACCTGTTGTAAGTGAACGGTAAGCCTGCTCAACTCTGTCCCAGTTATTATCTCTATCCATAGCATAGTATCTTCCTGCTAAAGAAGCTACCTTACCAACTCCGATTTCTGCCATCTTTTCTTCAAGCTGTGCCACGAAATCTTTACCAGATGCTGGTGGAGTATCTCTTCCATCAAGGAATGCATGTACATAAACATTAGATACACCATTCTTCTTAGCCATCTCTAAAAGTCCATATACATGTGATATATGACTATGAACACCACCACTTGATAAAAGACCAAAAAGATGAAGATCTGAATTATTCTTCTTACAATTCTCCATAGCTGCAAGAAGTTCTTCATTCTTAAAGAAATCGCCATCTGCAATTGCCTTTGTTATTCTTGTAAGATCCTGATATATTATTCTACCAGCACCTATATTCATATGTCCTACCTCTGAGTTACCCATCTGTCCATCAGGAAGACCTACATAACTGCCAGAAGCATTACCCTTAACAAAAGGATATTCTTTCATCAGCTTATCCATAACAGGAGTATCTGCCATAGCTATAGCATTGCCCTCTGTTTTGTCACTTAAACCATAACCATCTAATACCATTAATACAACTGGTTTTTTACTCATATTAATCCTCCATTCTAACGTATACCGGTATCATATACTACATGAACTGGAATCGTTGATATCCCATATATGTAGCAAAGCTGCCCAATATACGAATCTAATATCAATATCTTATTTCACCTGTAGTATGATAGCATAATTATTTTAAATATGCAATTAATGTTTTACTAATCAAAAAAGAGAACAACCACAAGACATCCGCAAACTGCTATATCTTATGATTGCTCCCAAAAAAGTTTTTTTGCAATTTTTTCAAAACCATTTTTAACAAGTTGCTTATTAACAAGCCGCTTATTTAACAAGTTAATCATACTGACCAACTACAATATGTATGGATATTATGCTCCCTCGTATTTAACTATGTCACAGAAATCCGGTTTAAGGCTTGCTCCACCAACAAGACCACCATCTATATCTGGTTGTTCAAAAAGCTCTTTAGCATTAGAAGCATTCACTGAGCCGCCATAAAGTATTCTCACCTTAGCAGCTACATCGTCACCATATAGCTCTCTTATGTTACATCTTATAGCCTCACATACTTCCTGTGCCTGCTTTGATGTTGCAACCCTGCCTGTACCAATAGCCCATATCGGCTCATAGGCAATAACACAATCAGCTGCATCATCAGGCGAAACCTGTGTAAATGCTGCATTAATCTGCTTTTTTATAAAATCTAACGTGATACCCTCTTCTCTTTGCTGGATAGTCTCTCCACAACAGATAATAGGTGTAATACCATATTCTATAGCCTTTCTTACCTTTCTGTTGATACAATCATCATCCTCGCCGAAGTACTGTCTTCTTTCTGAATGCCCTAATATCACATATGATACTCCTGAATCAACTAACATTCCAGGTGATATCTCCCCAGTAAATGCACCTTTTTCTTCATAATGCATGTTCTCTGCACCAACTTTAATATCTGTATCCTTAACTGCCTCAACAACAGGTATTATATCTATCGCTGGAACACAAAACACAACCTCTACATCACTTCCAGTCACCTTATCACGAAGCTTATTTACAAGTCCGACTGCTTCTTTAGGAGTCATATTCATCTTCCAGTTTCCTGCTACTATCTTCTTTCTCATATTACAACCACGCCTCCATACAATATGTTACTGTTTAACGCAGGGTTATATCTTAAATTAATAATAAGATGAGTACTCACCCTTTACCGTATTCTTACATCTAATACACAATATACTCTTTCTTCAACTCTGCACAGTAACTATAATACATTCATAACAAATATATAAAAATTATTAAGAATGCTTATTAAGATATATGAATTATATCATACAAATTTACAAAAAGCCACTAATAATGTGAATATTTGAAATAAATACAATATTTATATTCCATTATCGTGACTACATCATATATTGTATTAAGCTGTAGCCAAAATTATGTCTATTTTTGCACAAAAAGGGACTGCATATATAATATACACAGTCCCTTTTTGCCTAATAGTGCAGCACGATTATATGATATAACCATTCTGCTATATGTTTATGTCAGTAAACACATTACTTATCGTTAGCTGCAACAACACCTGGAAGTTCCTTGCCTTCAAGGAATTCAAGTGATGCACCGCCACCTGTAGAAATATGTGTCATCTTATCGCCAAAGCCAAGGTTATTAACAGCAGCTGCTGAATCGCCACCACCAATAATTGTAGTAGCATCTGTAAGCTGTGCTAACTCTTCTGCTACTGCGATAGTTCCCTTAGCAAAGTTAGGGAATTCAAATACACCCATAGGTCCATTCCATACTACTGTCTTGGCATCCTTAAGAGCATCCTTGTAAAGTTCGCATGTCTTTGGTCCAATATCCATACCCATATCATCATCTTCCTGGCATCCAGCTTCAACTACACGGAAAGGAGTATCGTTCTTGAATTCCTTTGTTACTACTGTATCAATAGGAATAAGCATCTTAACACCCTTAGCTTCAGCCTTTGCCATCATTTCCTTAGCATAGTCAAGATAATCATCTTCAACTAATGACTGTCCAACGTTGCCGCCGTGAGCCTTCTGGAATGTATATGACATACCACCACCGATAATAAGAGTATCAACCTTATCAAGAAGGTTATTGATAACTGAAATCTTTGATGAAACCTTTGATCCACCAAGGATGGCTACGAAAGGTCTTACTGGATTGTTAACAGCATTTCCAAGGAAATCAATTTCCTTCTGCATAAGATATCCAACTACAGCTGTGTCAACATACTTTGTAACACCTACGTTAGAGCAATGTGCTCTATGAGCTGTACCAAATGCATCATTAACGAATACATCTGCGATTGATGCAAGATCCTTAGAGAATTCTTCACCATTCTTTGTCTCTTCTGCTCTGAAACGTGTATTTTCAAGAAGAATAACATCACCGTTGTTCATAGCTGCAACAGCTGCTCTGGCATTGTCACCAACAACTGTATCATCTGCTGCAAACTTAACATCCTGTCCAAGAAGCTCTGAAAGTCTCTTAGCTACAGGTGCTAAAGAGAAAGTCTTGTCAACTCCCTTTGGCTTTCCAAGATGTGAGCAAAGGATAACCTTTCCACCATCAGCTATTAACTTCTTGATAGTTGGAAGTGCAGCAACAAGACGTGTTTCGTCTGTTATTCTGTCACCATCTAAAGGTACATTAAAATCGCATCTGCATAATACTCTCTTGCCATTAACATTGATGTCATCTATTGACTTCTTATTAAGCATAATCAAATCCTCCATAATATTTTTATAATACTATAATTATAAAATGTATATTCTATGCAAAAGTACTTATATATCATCTGCCTCTATAAGCAGAAATATACATTAATACTTTTTACACAACACACTTATTAAAATACCGGAGAATGAATTCTCATCTCCGGTATTATTAACTAGTTAAACATAATCAGCCTTATAGGTATCTCAACCTTTAATTACTTGCTTAATTCAGCAAAGTACTTAATTGTTCTAACCATCTGGCTTGTATATGAGTTTTCATTATCATACCAAGAAACAACCTGTACCTGGCATCCACCATTTGGAAGTTCGTTAACCATTGTCTGTGTAGCATCGAATAATGAACCAAATCTCATACCAACGATATCGCTAGATACGATAAGTTCTTCATTGTAACCAAAGCTTTCTGTTGCAGCAGCCTTCATAGCAGCGTTAACTTCATCAACAGTAACCTTCTTAGCTACAACAGCGTTAAGGATTGTTGTAGAACCTGTAGGTGTAGGAACTCTCTGTGCAGCTCCGATAAGCTTTCCGTTAAGTTCTGGGATAACAAGGCCGATAGCCTTAGCAGCACCTGTTGAGTTAGGAACGATGTTGCAAGCACCTGCTCTAGATCTTCTTAAGTCACCCTTTCTCTGTGGTCCATCAAGAATCATCTGATCACCTGTGTAAGCATGGATTGTACACATAATACCAGATTCGATTGTAGCACAATCATTAAGAGCCTTAGCCATAGGAGCTAAGCAGTTTGTTGTACAAGAAGCAGCTGAAATGATATTATCCTCTGCTGTAAGTGTTTCATGGTTAACATTGTAAACGATTGTCTTAAGATCGTTACCAGCTGGAGCTGAGATAACTACCTTCTTAGCACCTGCATTGATATGAGCCTGAGCCTTTGCCTTAGATGTATAGAATCCTGAGCACTCAAGAACTACGTCAACATCAAGTTCACCCCAAGGACAGTTGTTAGCATCTGGCTCCTTGTAGATCTTGATTGTCTTACCCTTTACTGTGATTGTACCAGCTTCATCATCAGCTGTTACCTGATCTTCTTCACCAAAATTAACATATCTTCCCTGTGATGAATCATACTTTAAAAGATGAGCTAACATCTTAGGGCTTGTTAAATCATTGATAGCAACAACCTCATAACCCTCTGCACCAAACATCTGTCTGAATGCAAGTCTACCGATACGTCCAAAACCATTAATCGCAACTTTTACTGACATAAAAATAAATCCTCCTAATATAAAGATTGTTAATAAAAAATCAACTAAAGATATTCTACATAAACTAATTTAAAATATCAAGTGTAAATTACTATTTTTTACAAAATATTCTATAAAATATTTTTATCTGTTTTTCTGTTCAAGTTCTTCAAGAACACAATCAGCAAGATTATTAGCATGATCTGACATTCTTTCAAAGTTAGAAAGTGTATCAAGGAATATGACACCATTAGATGGCTTGCACAAGCCTGACGAGAGTCTTTCAATATGCTTATTACGCAGTTCTTCTTCCATGGCATCTACTTCGTCTTCTATCCTGCATACATTCTCTGCTGCTATACGGCTTAGTTTTTCTCTTGCCTTTACTGCCTCTGAGAAACTGACAACCACCTTCTCATAAAGTGCTTTAAGTTCTTCCATGGCATGCTGTGAAAACGTGATGCCATTCTCTATTTTATACTTTGCCAGATCTGACATATTCTCAGCATGATCAGACACTCTTTCTATATCTATGATAGCATGAAACAGATTGTTAATCATAAGATGCTGTTCTTCTGTTATCGACAGGTTGTTTACCTTTATCAGATACTCTGTAAGATACTTCTCATACAGATCAACCTTATGTTCTGTTTCTATAACCTTATCTATCATATCCTGGTCATTGTTAATAACTGCCTTAGCTGAATACTTTATGTTATCAAGAGCAAGATTTCCCATGATGACAACTTCACTAAGTGCCCTGTTAACTGCAACAGATGGCTGTTCTAATATTCTATTATCAAAATGTCTTGAAAGCTCAGCCGCATAGCTGTCGCTTGCCTCAAGTGTGGCATTTTCTTCATCCTGTGATTTTTCTCTTATTATCATACCTGATAACTTAACAAGCAGCCCGCCAAATGGCATCATGATTGTTGTACATATAATATTGAAAAATGTATGGAACAACGAAATCTCAACACTTGTTATATTATGTACTGCAAGTGAAGGTCTTAGAATGAATAATATAAATGCTGCTGTTCCAAATATGACAGCTCCTGCAATATTAAACAGAAGATGCATACATGCTGCTCTTTTTGCATTTCGTGTTGTACCTGCACTAGATATAATCGCAGTCACGCATGAACCGATATTCTGTCCTAACGTTATAAATACTGCTGCATTAGTTGTAACAACACCATTAATGGCAAGTGTCTGTAATATACCCACAGAGGCAGATGAACTCTGTAAAAGTGCTGTAACAATAATACCTATAAGTATACCCAGCAAAGGATTACTTCCTACAACCTCAAATGCCTTTGAAAATATAGGTGCATCTGTATATGGTGATATAGATTGTGACATAAAGCTTAAGCCTAAGAATAAAAGACCTATACCAACTATAATTTCCCCTAACATTTTCTTCTTTGGTTTTTTACTAAATAAAACAAGAATAGCACCTATTCCTACAAGCAAAGGTGCATAAAACTCTGGCTTTAACACTTTAACTGCATCACCTAACTGTCCAAGCGAAACAATCCATGCTGTAATGGTTGTACCTATATTAGCACCCATTATAACTCCTACTGCCTGGACAAGTGTCATAAGTCCTGCATTAACAAAACCTACAACCATGACTGTAGTAGCACCACTACTCTGAATAATCGCAGTTATAAATGCTCCTACCAGAACCGCCAGTAATCTGTTTCTGGTCAGATACCCAATAAGCTGTTTCATCTTACTTCCAGCTGACTTCTGCATACCATCGGCCATAATGTTCATTCCATAAAGAAACATACCTATGCCGCCTGCAAACATAAACAAATTGCCAACTAACTCAATATCCACTTTTTTCTCCTGTCCTGCACATATTATATTTCATGCAATCCTTATAAATCTTAATTGCTTAATAAAATTAATGTGCATTTTATGTAAAGAATGTAAAATTACGTTTACATAATAACAATCAAAAGAAATATTTTCAAGAGGTTTAACCGAAAAAGCATTTTATTACTGTGTATATAAAAAGCACATATTAGCAAACATGCTAATTAACACAATGTATTTTATTAAAAACATTTATTAAAACAGTATAGCAAGTATATATCACTATGCTATATTGATTTAATAAACGATTATAAATTCAATAACAACGCATACAGCACAATCATGAGTATAAATGCGTGGAAATGAGGATTATTATGTGTTTAAGCAATTATCATAACAGACTTTGTGACTATCATCTGCATACTTCCTTTTCATCTGATTCAGACAATCCACCTGAAAATGTAGTCAGACAGGCTGTAAAACTCGGATTAAAATCAATATGTTTTACTGACCACAACGACTTTGATTACCCACCTGAAAATGGTGAAGTTATGTTTATGCTTGATTTCAAGCCCTACGTAGATACTATAACCAGTCTTAAGGAAAAATATTCCCATATTATAGATATTAGTACCGGCGTGGAACAAGGACTCATGCCATCAGTTGCCGGACGTGTAAACGAATATGATAAAGACTCTGTTCTTGATTTTATCATCGGCTCATCCCATCTCGTATATGGAAATGATCCATACTATGATGAGTTCTGGCAGAATATATCTGTAAAAGAGGGCATATCAACATACTATGAGGGAATCATTGACTCTCTTAAGGTGTGCAGCAACTTTGATGTATATGGACATCTTGACTATATAGTCCGTTATGCTCCTGGCAAAGATACGGCATATAACTGGAAAGATTACTCAGATTACATAGATACAATACTTCGTATGCTTATAGAAAAGGGTAAAGGCATAGAGATCAACACATCCGGACTTAAATATGGACTTAAGAATCCTAATCCATGTCCGGATATAATAAAAAGATACCACGAACTTGGTGGTGAAATAATCACCACAGGATCTGATGCCCATAAGACAGAACATATTGCATACAGATTTGACGTTCTTTACGACATTCTTACAAATGCAGGATTCAAATATTATACTATATTTAAAAAACGCCAACCTGAATTCATAAGGCTATAATTCTATGTTTACAGCTCAGCAGACAGAATACAGGGGATATCATATCTGATCATTCATCGTGATAACCCCTGCTTACTCTCTATTTGTTATCTGCTTATTCTCTATTATCACATATTTATCTTTCTGTACTGCTCCATCATACCGCATTGCATCTTAGTTCCTGCACTGCTCTTTTTATACATTCAACACAATAATCACACTCTTTTTTTGTAAGTCCCCTGCCAAGTGTCAGACGTATTGACGACTGTGCTGCTTCATCATCAAGTCCTATAGCTTTTAGTACGTGAGATGGTCCACCCGAATTACCATGACATGCTGAACCAGCTGATACGCATATTCCATTTTTATCAAGCATTATTACAAGTTCACCTCCATTTACGCCTGTAAATGCAAAATTCATATTACCTGAAATGCGTTTTTTGTAGTCTCCATTAAGCGATGAGCCTTTTATTTCCCTTAAAATCCTGTTAGTTATATAGTTTTTTGTTATATTTTCTTCCTCTATTCTGCTGTCAAGTTTCTCCTGTGCAATTTCTGCTGCTTTTGCAAGTCCCATAATACCTGCAACATTCTCAGTACCTGAGCGTTTTCCTTTCTCCTGCCCTCCTCCACATATATATGGATTTATATTTGCTGCTTTTGCATATAAAAAGCCTGTGCCCTTCGCTCCTCCTATTTTATGTGCACTTACGCTAAGATAATCTACCCCAAGCTCCTTTACATTAACAGGTATATGTCCATATGCAGCTACCGCATCCGTATGAACAGGTATTGCATATTCCGCCGCTATATTACATACATTTTTTACCGGCTGTATTGTTCCTATTTCATTATTCACAAGCATTACTGATATAAGCTTTGTATCATCACGTATTTTCGATATAAGATCTTCGGTATTAATAATCCCATTTTTATCAGTTTTAATATAATCCACATCACAGCCCCTTTTCTTAAGCTGTATACATTTATTAATAACGGCTGGATGTTCTATAGCACTTACAATAATATGCGCACTGTCTGATCCCGTTGCTGATTCTGCTGCCGATTCAAGAACCCAGTTATCACTTTCAGTCCCGCCTGACGTAAAAAAAATATCATCTGTACATGCTCCTATAGTCTCAGCTATGCTCTTTCTTGCTTCTTCTACTGCTATTTTGTTCATTCTGCCTATTTTATATATAGAAGATGGATTGCCAAAGTTATCCACCATATAATTCATCATCACTTTACGGACTTCTGGAAGAAGCGGAGTTGTTGCTGCATTATCAAGATATAACATAGAACTCTTTCCGTGCATATAATCGCACTTTTCCAATATATTTATAATATTATATTCATCCAGTGCATACTATGTTAAAGATTAATATGGATTAATATGACATCTGCCCATATATCAAAGTAAAAATATAAACTGGAGGCTGTATGAATAATCGCATAAATAATTCCTTTAACAATTCCATAAATAATTCTATTAAAAATCCACTGATTAAAGGAACCATTGTTTTAACACTTGCCGGTCTTTTCTGCCGGATACTCGGGTTTTATTACAGAATATTTCTAAACGCCCATATAGGTGCATATGGTATGGGAATGCTGCAGCTCATTACTCCTTTATGCGGAATAGCATTCTCTGTATGCATATGCGGATTTAATTCTGCCATATCAAGGTATACCGCAGCAGACCAGCAAAGCTTAAAGCCTTTAATATCTGGTCTTTTCTTATCTATTCCCATGTCAGTAATATTTTCAGCATTATGTTATATATATGCTGGAACAATAGCTGAAAAAATCATGTTAAACACAGATTGTACTGAACTAATAAGAATTATTGTCATAAGTATACCGCTGTCAGCAGTGCACAGCTGTATATGCGGTTATTACTACGGCTGCAGGTCTGCCTTTATCCCCGCTGCATCCCAGATAGCAGAACAGCTCGTAAGAATATTGGGAGTTATCTTTTATTACTATATTTTTATACAGCAATCAGACCGTACCCTTAATATTACAGATGCCATATATGGCAATATAGCAGGCGAATTATGTGCTGTAATATTCTGCGTTTTGGCATTATATATTAAAAAAATCAGAAAGCATTACAAAAGAGTGAACTTATCATCGCTTAATCCCACAACAAAAGGAAAAATATATACTTTAATCAAGAACCTTGCACTATACGCTTTACCGCTTAATCTTAACAGTCTTTTAGTTCATCTTCTTGAAAGTGGTGAAGCTATTCTTATTCCTGTACAGCTTATGCTGTATGGCATGAATAACGAAAATGCTGTAAGCACTTATGGAATCATCGGTGGAATGGTGATTCCTCTTATAATGTTTCCTGGCGCAATAACCAATTCCCTTGCAGTTATGCTCACCCCAAAGATATCCAAAGATAGTTCCACAAACCAGTCTGATAATATAACCAGAACTATATCATACACTATCTGCGTGTGTATGCACCTTGGTATTATGTGCTGTATTCTGTTTGTGTTATACATAAGCAGGCTTGGTGCAATTATATTTAAGCAGCCTGATGTATACACATACACCATTATACTTGCATGCGTATGCCCTTTTCTTTACTTAAAGGTAAGCCTTTCAAGCATATTAAACGGAATAAACAAAACATCCTTTACCTGCGCTGCAAACATAACCGGTCTTATTATCAGGATAGGATTTCTTATAATACTTGTTCCACGCATTGGGATATGTGGATATATATATGGCCTTATAATAAGCAATATTGTTGTATGTATGCTTAACTATATAAAGCTTTATACTATATATCATTTCAAAACAGACATAGTAAGCAATATAATATGTCCGCTAAGCATGAGTGTAATATCCATCGCCTCTGTTCTTATAACAGAAAAGGCAGCATTTATCATGCTGCCTTTTCTATCACAAAACATCACTTACACAACAGCTCTTATAGCAAAATGTATAGCTTCATGCCTTGTATATATTATTATATTTATCGTTATGTATTCTTCCTGCCATCGTACAATACAGCCTGATTGATGGATGGGGCATTATCCCATTCATCCTTTCTGTCTGTATACATCTTTTGTATCCATTCTATAGCAGCTTTTCTTCCTTCCTCTGAATATTCAAACTCTTTTTTTGTTATATCATCTGCATTAACAGCTGATGATGCATATGGACCTCTCCACACAAGCGCATTCAAAGTGAAATCCGGCTTTTTACCAGTTCTTTTAATCATATATCTCATCCCATTATGGTCACCACTATAAACACCACCATACAAAAAAAAGTTGAATGGGAGAATTTCTTTTTCATCTATCAATTAAAAGACCTCTTTTCCGCCTTTTCGTTAAGATCATAAGGAGTTGTCTGGTATACATAATAAGTTTGTAAGATATTATACATTTTTGCTCTCCAATCCGCATAAATACTGCATTTCTTAAATTTTAATGGTGTATTTTTACACCGCATTTACACCACATTTTTAACAAAATCGACAACTTTATTGTCATTTTTAACAATTCTTTCAATGTCGTTACTTGCTTTCTGAGGCATAACATGTGTGTATAAATCCATTGTCATTTTTAGTGTTGCATGACCTAAATATGATTGAACAACTTTTGGCTGTACACCTGCTTCAAAACATCTTGTAGCAAATGTATGTCTTAAGGTATGACCACTAAACACTGGCATTTCATCATCAAAGCTCCTAGTAAGATTTATCTGTTTAACCATAGCTTTAATTGAATCTGAATAAATCTGCGAATTAAGTGGTGTGTTATAGCTTGTTACAAACAAATAATCGTTCTGCTCTTTAGGTCTTTTGCTTTTTACGATATTCTTTAGCATTATCTGTTTTTCAAGATATTTTCTGCATTCACTATTGATAGGCACTTGTCTATAACTTTGTTTTGTTTTAGGTGGCTCAATATGAAAGGTTTTGCACTCATCATTAAGATACTTTTGGTATACAAGTGTCTTGTTGACATCAATATATCCTTCATCTAAGTGTATGTCATCAGGTGTAAGTGCAAACAACTCTCCTGGTCTTAAACCTGTATTAATTGCCACATTGTACAAATTATCATAGAATGTACCTTTACTCACTTCTAAAAAATCTGTTTGCTGTTCTATTGTTAATGCATGTGCATTAAAGCTCTTATCGGCTCGAAGTCTTACACCTCTTGTTGGATTTTTTGCCATTAACTCATCTTCCATAGCCCTAGCAAACATATCATTTAGTATAACTTTGATCTTATTTTGTCGTTCATATTTGTAATTATTGTCTGAAGCCTCGTCTATTAATAACTGAATATCTGATTTTGTGATAGAATTTATATTGCGTTTTCCTAAGATTGGTGATATATTTTTGTTGTATATGTGAGTGTATTCCCTAAGTGTATTAGGGCGTACACTTTTCTTTTTATACACCTCCATCCACCTATTAAACCAGTCATCCAGCTTGATATTATCTCTTATGTTTGTAAATAACTGATTATCAGCTATTGCGACTGCAAGCTTCTTTCTTAATTCTGATAATTTGTCATCATATATACTTTTTCTTTGACCGAATCTATCAACATATCTGCCACAATATTTTCCATTTTTTCGTTGACAGATTCCATTTCCTAATTCCTTTCCTTTTAAATCTTTTCCCATAAGCTTTTTAATCCTTTCCATAATCAAAAAAACAAAAAGCTATTATGCGTGATAACTAAATATTACTACACAATAGCTTATATTTCAATATACCTCTATATTTCGTTTAATTTCTCTATATAGCGTTCAAATTCTTTACGTTTAACAAGACGTTTGTTGCCAACTTTTAAAACAAAAGGACAACTAATCTCATTAAGCATTGAACTTATTCTATTAACTCCAATGTTGCTATATTCAGCAGCTTCTTCAATTGTAAGATTTAGCTTATAATAAATTGGAATTTTTTCTTTCACAATCACGCCTTTCCAGTAGAGCCAAATCCACCTTCGCCTCTATTAGTTTCAGACAGCTTATCTACTTCCTTAAATTCAAACTGTGTTACTGGCTGGATTATTATTTGTGCTATTCTATCTCCGTCTGAGATAGTTCTTACTTCTTTACTCTGATTATACAAAGCAACTTTAACACTTGATCTATAGTCTGAATCAATAACGCCAACTTTATTGGCTGGTGCAAGTCCTTGCTTACAAGATAATCCACTTCTTGCAAAAAGAAGCCCAACATAACCTTCTGGAATTTCCATAGTTACACCTGTGTCTAAGAAGGCTGTTTCACCTGGTAAAATCTCAACGGTCTTAGTATCATTATGTATTACCGCATATAAATCTGCACCTGCTGCGTATTCAGTTCCATATGTAGGAACATGTGCTCCATTGTCTAATAAAATATTTACTATTGGTCTAACCTTAACTACTCTAGTTGAATAATCTGGTGTCTTTAATAATGTCTTCATCTTTAATATTCCTTCCTTTACTAGCTTGTCTAACTCTTTGTTTACATTACTTTCTATAGTATTTCTCATATCTAAAGAAATCGTTGTTTCATTAGCATAATAGGGGCTATAAATGCCCATTTTATCGGCTATTTCAGACCTGAAAATTCGATCTTCAATGCTAATATACATATTTATGAACAAAACTGGATATTTTTGATAAAAATAGATTGGTTTTGACAGAATATAATCACCTTCACTTAAATATCGAAAACCATATTTTTTTATCTTCTGAACGGTCACTCTTGGCTTAACTATGTACTCTTTCATATACAATCTCACTCCATTTTCTTAATTTCATTTTCTAAATATTTTAGATACTCTTCCCATTTGCCAATCATACAAATATATTCTTTGCCTTTGACACATTTGAGTCTCATATCTGATTTAATATTCTCCCAAGTGTTCTTCTTTGTAACCAAAGTTTGTAAATAAGAATGTGTCATTCTACTTAGGGTTAAAAGCTTTTCAGGAGGAATTTTAGACACGATTTCTTTATACTTTGTCAATTCATCATCTGGGATTTTAAAATTAGATTTTGGGAGATTTTTAGGCGAAAAAGGACTTGTCTGAGAGCCTGAAGTTTTTGGTTTTAATAGTGGAATTATTTTATCAGAATTAACATATTTGAATTTAAACAAGATCTCAGAGTCCGTTTCTTCAATGTCAAATATCAGAGATTTGTCCGTTTCTTCAAGATTTTTAAGAATATTATGTCCTCTTCCAATAGAAGGGATATAAGCTTGTAAAATGTTGTGTCCATAATAGAACACTTTATTACCAAACTGGCAATCTATGTAACAATCTATATCTTCTAATGTGCCATTGAGCTTTCTATTAAAATCATTTGTAAGTTGATTTATTGGAGCACGTATTCTATATTGACCTTTAAATTTATCATATAAATAATTTGCCGTTGCATATCACCTCTTTTCATTTTCATTTTGTTCTTTTTCATTATGAGTTGACGATAATGATGAATTTATTAATAATCCAAAACTAACACCAACAACAAAAATAATCAGTGTGTTCATATTTTTTCTTTCTTTTTAATATTCTTCGTATCCTTTTTCGTTACTTACTTTAGGTGCATTCTTTTCAGCATCCAATACAACGTCTAAACATTCTTGTCTATCGCTAAATATTAATCTATTAAGATTACTATATGAAAACAAATAGGCATGTTTATCGTGTTTATCGACTCCAACAAAATAATCATCTTCTACTGTTCTTATAAGCAACTCACTAACTTCGTATACACCTACAGCTTTTAATATCCGAGCATAGTATAAAACCATGCCCTTTCTTACATTTTCTTTAATCATCACTATTCTTTTTCTTTCTTTTATATAGTGTTATAAAATGACTTATTATAAGTCCTATAATAATTGCCAATATCGTTGTATAAAAATTCATCTTATTTGTTCATCCTCTAATATATATCTAACTTTTGCTCCATATGATGTTGCTGCACTGATCATTCTAGTACAGCAACCTTCCATCTTGTGAAAGCTGTTTTCCCATTGATTGCACATTCTAATTATAGTTGCGATGTCTTCGTCATATCCGTACTTATCTTCAAGGTTACGTAACGCAACATAATAGTCTTCACCATCAATCTGAACATCAGACGGTTCTTCATTTGCAATATCTACATAAGGCATAATAATTCCTCCTAATCACAATATAAAACTATTTTATTCTGAGTGAGAGATTGTTTCACATCAATTACACTTTGGTTTTTTGAACCTCTGAATTTTAATGATAGATCTTTCTGCTCATCTATATATTCTCCGTCAACAAGCACATCTATATTAGAAATTATGTTCTTTCTTTTTATCATAGATAAATCTTCTTTGATGTGTTTTTCAAAAGATGTATTATCTTCACATAAATCAGCTTTGATTTTATAATTCATAATTTCATTCCATTCAAATCCTGTATATAACCAGATAGTTTTCTCAGGAAAGGAAATACGGATTTGTTTGATTAGAGATAAGATTTCATCGAGATTCTGTTCAGCTAAACACTCACCACCAAGGAAAGATATTCGCTTAATATATGGTCTATTAATAAGTTTCATGAATTTGTCTTTTGTTTTTTCTGTCCATTCCTTACCGCCATTAAAGTCCCATGTATCAGAATTAAAACAACCAAAACAGTGAAATGGACAACCTTGAACGAAGAGGGAGACTCCCACTCCCTCTCCATTTGAAATATCAAGGTTACGCATACTTGAATATCTCATATTATTCCTCCTCAATGTCGTCAAGATGTGGTACTCTATCATGAATATCACCAAGTCTACCCTGATTCCATCCATTACGTGCCGTGCCTTTGTATCCACAAGTTCTACGAGTAATATCCATAGTTCTTACATCTCTATTACCACAATTAGGACACTCCCAAATCAACTTACCACCTTCATCAATAAGTTTGATTTCTTTACTCCATCCACATTTCTGACAATAATCACTCTTAGTATTTAATTCAGCATACATATTATTGTTATAAATGAATTTCATTACTTCAAGTACAGCAGGTATATTATTCTCTAAGTTAGGACACTCGATATACGAAATACTTCCACCTGGACTTAATCTTTGGAATTTTGCTTCAATACGAAGTTTTTCAAAAGCATCAATATGTATAAATACTGGGATATGATAAGAATTTGTGATGTATGTACGATCTGTAACTCCTTCAATAATGCCAAATCTCTCTTTAAGTTTTTTTGCAAACTTTTCCGTAGTCGCCTCCAATGGAGTTCCGTATAAGCTGTAATCAATATTTTCATCTATTTTCCATTGAGAGCATTTATCATTCAATGCTTGCATTACTTCAAGACCGAATTTTTCTCCAATACCTTCATCACAATGATAATGTCCAGTCATATACTTAACACATTCAGCAAGTCCTGCATAGCCAAGGGATAAAGTTGAATAGCCACCAAAAAGTAGTTTGTCAATAGGTTCACCCTTTTTAAGTCTTGCAAATGCTCCGTGTTGCCAAAGAATAGGAGCAACATCTGACTTTGTTCCACGTAATCTTTGATGTCTAATCTTTAATGCTTTATGACATAACTCTGTACGTTCATCAAATATACGCCAAAATTCATTGAAATCTCCACCTGATGATAATGCAATATCTGGAAGCGAAACTGTGACGACTCCTGAATTGAATCTTCCATAGAATTTAGGCTTACCATTTTCATCATGCCATACCGTTAAAGCTGATCTACATCCCATTACAGGATAACAATTGCCATCTTTCATTTCTTTCATGATTTTTTCAGAAATGTAATCAGGTGTTAATCGTTTAACAGAACACTTAGCGGCAAGTTCAGTAAGATGCCAATACTTATCTCCTTCATGAATATTATCTTCTTGTAATACATAAATAACTTTTGGGAAAGCTGGTGTAATATATACACCTTCTTCATTCTTAACGCCAAGAAGACTCTGTTTTAATTCTTCTTCAATAAGTAAGGCTAAATCATCTTTTTCTTGCTGGCTATGTGCTTCATTCAAATACATAAATAATGTAATAAAAGGTGCTTGTCCGTTGGTTGTCATCAGAGTCGTTATCTGATATTGAATTGTCTGAATACCTTTTTCAATCTCTTTCGCAAGACGTTTTTTTACAATATATTCAACAGCTTCGTCATCAATTTCATATCCAGTTTCTTCATGTTCTGCAATTACTTCTTTTCTAATTTTTTGTCTGGAAATATCTACGAATGGTGCAAGATGTGCTAACGATACACTTTGTCCTCCATACTGAGAACTTGCTACCTGTGCAATAATCTGAGTTGCCACAGTACAAGCTGTAGAAAAACTATGTGGTTTTTCAATAAGTGTTTCGGAAATTACCGTACCGTTCTGTAACATGTCTTCAAGATTAATTAAGCAACAGTTATTCATATACTGAATTAAATAATCCATATCATGAACATGAATAAGCCCATCATCATGTGCTTGTACGATTTCAGGTGGTAATATGTATCTTCTTGATGCATCTTTACTTACAATTCCTGCAAGATAATCCCTCTGTGTTGTATTAAGTCTTGGGTTTTTATTAGAGTTTTCGTTATTCCAATAGTCACTTTCACCGCTTAATAATTCTGTAATTTCAGTATCAATGGTATTTTCATTCTCTCTCTGAAATTCTCGAATACTTCTATATCCTTCATATGCTTTTGCGGTAAGTCTCTGTTTTTTAGTAATCAATTTATCATATACCATTGACTCAACATCAGAGATACTTATTTCGTCTTTATCTTTACATTCTTCTTCAATCTCATTTGCAATATCTTCAGCAATCTTAGGCTTAACAATACCAGATCCATTCTTCATTGCTTTAAGAATTGCATTAGAAATTTTAAACTTATCAAAGTCCGCTTCTGTACAATCTCTTTTTGTAATTACCAATATTTATTCCTCCTCAAATCCGATAATTTTACCATCGTTAATAATTACTCTTGTATTCTTGTATTCATATAATTCAACACAATCAACCCAAGTAATGTTATCCATATCAATACAATCTTCCATAATTACCTCCAATCTAACAATTTATAAGAACACTCACCGTTCTTATCTAATATATAATTCTCTCTTAAGAACTGTATGTTAAACGGAGTATTCTTATTGTGTCTTACGCACTCTATATAAGGGCAATTTCTATTTCCACAATAAATTCTTTCTATGTTTTCTTTTTTCAATTTCATCTAACTCCTTACAGATACGAGCAGTATCATAAGCATCCCTTAAATCATTATTCACTACATAATCAACATACTTTTTAATATGCGTGAAATCTTTCTTATCAGCTTTATATCTACGCTTGTTTTCTTTAGTATCTTCAATAGAACCATTGGAACGCATGAACATTCTCTTTTTAAGTTCTTTATTGGATACCTCAAGATATATAGAAACAATAGGTAAATAAGGATATTTCTTCTTAATATTTTCAAGACCTTCAGGTGTTAAAATGATGACCTTATTAGATGCATATTTATAATCATCTAAACGACTGCCATATAACCACATTCCCTTTTCTGTTTCGTATTTTCTATATTCTGCAAAATCGCCTTTTTCGATCATATTCATAAATTCAGACTGAGTGATGAAATAATAATCTACACCGTCAGTCTCTCCTATTCTCATAGGTCTTGTTGTACAAGTGGCAACTCTTGAATATCCCATAGAACATAATATTTTTGCAACGCTATCCTTTCCTGAGCAGCTTTTTCCAACTAATACAATCACTCGAATTCCTCCATATCTTTTATAAATCTTTCAATCACATTTCTATCATCACAATATAGACAAACATTTACCAATTCTAATAGGTTAAGTGAAAATATTGCCATAATAGATTTTGCATTAACTTCATATCTGTGTGATTTAATTGTTATTTCTTCATCATACTTAGACACTATATTTACAAAATCTTTTATTCTTTTAATATTGTCTAATCTAATAACTGCTGTTGTTTCTAACATATTCCATTCCTTCCTTAATCAAAATACATTCTTATGCAAGCTATTTCACCTTCAAAAATTCCACCTAAAGTAGATACATCGCCTGTATTTCCCCAACGATTCGAAATATTAGGGATTAATGTAGGACTATGAACAATAAATTCTACAATCGAATTATTACTTACAGTATATTGTCCTAAACTATCGGTGTGCTCATCTGCTTTGCAATCAGCAAGAATACAAGGAATTACTTCACTTGATTCCATAACAACATCAAATTTTGTACCTATCTCCGTACTATAATAAGAACCGATAGCACAAGCATAACGTCCATCAATCATATAGATACCTGAATCATCAAGCTCATACTCAGACTTAAGCTTATATTGTGCTGAATTCGTACTTGTTATCAACCTTGCGTCCATATATGATTTGAATGGTTTACTTCCTGGTACATCCATATCAATATAGTAAGTTTCTTCTATAATGACAGGAGTTGTATCATCCCCTTCATTATTCTCTGTTGCCATATCTTTTTGGCATTTATTCATTTCTAATTGTCGTTGAAGCATTTTTTCTCTGGTTTTTACATAAAAATGCGATTCATAATAGTTAATCTGTGCTGCATTAGCAGTTATAGCTTGTATGTTTTCTGCCCTCAAAGGGGCGACAAGTGTACTTGCTAATACAAGAGATATAGCCATATTACTTATCTTGTAAATCTTAAACACCCACTTCCGTCATATTTGTTTGTATATAACTTGATATATACTTCATTAGAATCATTAGTATCGAATCCGACAGATTTTATATTCATATCAACAATGCCAGATTCTTGTCTAATTTCTTCTATTTCATTATTCTCTCTTGTACCTACTGCCACATAAGAATCAGAAGGCACGTTTTCAAGAAAACTTCTTAGTTTACCTGCGTTTATATAATTCACGTTTCTTTGTCACCTCCCTTCTATAATGAATAAAATTTATTGGATCATAGAAAGGAATTCTTCTTCTGAAATAATTGGAATATTAAGCGATTTTGCTTTCTGATTTTTTGATGATGTCGAATTGATATCATTATTTATGAGATAAGATGTCTTAGAACTTACAGATCCTACGACTGTACCACCATGAGAAACTATATCGGCTTTCAATTCGTCACGATTTTTATAATGATTGACAGAACCAGTTACCACAAATGTTTTACCTTGTAATGTATTTGGGATTTCATCTAAGACTATATTAGGAGATTCAAAAGTAAACTCTTTTGATAATTCATAAATCATGTCAGAATGTTTAGACCAATAAGAATCAATCGAGGATATCTTTTTGTCACTTATACCGTCAAGAGAAGAAAAATAAACAGCTCCTTTTATTCCCATAATTGTAATAAATTCTCTGATGCTATAATTAACCTTTTCTGCAATTAATTTACTTACTGTCTTTCCAATCATAGGAATTGAAAGTGAGTAAATAAATCTATCGAGTGTTGTGTTACGGGATTTTTCGATAGACGAAAGAAGCTTCTCAACAGACTTCTTACCAAATCCTTCTAAAGTTTTCATTTCATTTTCATGACATTTTAAATAATAAATGTCTTTAATTGATGTCAACCAACCAAGATTAATGAATTTCTCTATTGTAGATTCTGAAAGATTTTCAATATCCAATGCGTTTCGACTTGTTGCGTGAACTAATTTACCCAAAAGCTTTCCTTTACAATCTGGATTTTCGCACATAAGAACTTCTGAGTCATTTTCTTTGACAATTTTTGTAGGTTGACCGCAAATAGGACATTTATTAGGAATTTTAAAATTACCACTCTTATCAATGCTATCGTGTACTTTAGGAATAACCATATTAGAACGGTAGACTCTAATTCTATCTCCTATGCCAAGCATCATATCTTTAATATATGTAATGTTGTGAAGCGTTGCTCTTGTAGTAATTGCTCCATTTAAGTCAACTGGCTCGAAGATTGCCACAGGATTAATCAAGCCTGTCTTAGAGGTATTCCATTCAATATCTGTAAGCACTGTTTCAAATAATTCATCTTCATATTTATATGCCATCGAATGTCGGAAGAATTTATCTGTGCGCCCCATTGAATCGGCAATTTTGTAGTCATCAACTGCCATAACAGCTCCATCGTAAGGAATATTATGTGAATCTGCTGATTCTCTTATTTGATTTAATAAGATTAACAACTCTTCTTTTTGATTAATTCTAGGTGATTTCAGCATCGGTATAATCTCAAATCCAATATCTTTAGCCTTGAATAAATCTTCACTAGGAGTTTTATGTTCAAAACCTTTAATAACTCTCCAAGCAATAAATCTCATATTTCTGCTTGCAGCCTCTTTACGATCCAGTAATTGTAGCGAACCAGACACAAGATTTCTTGGATGTTTATACTTCTTATCTTCTGGTAATTTATCATTAATCTCTCTAAAAGTGTCCCATCCAATAATTGTTTCGCCATCAATAATGAGTTCATCTTTGTATGGGATTTCTTTTGGTACGTTCTCCATTGTTAATACATTCTGAAGGCATTCAGTACCTCTTACTCCATCGCCTCTAGTTTCCGCACTAATTAACTTACCATTAATATAATGAAGGGATGTGGTTAAACCATCAGCTTTTACAGACAAGAAGCAATCCCTATTCCCAATAAATTCGATTAACTCATCTACTGATTTTGTTTTATCAAGTGAGAGCATTGGATGATTATGCTCTACTTCTTTTAATTCGTCTGCAACTGAATAACCAACGTTATGTGTTGGACTATTTGCTAATACTATTTCTGTAATATATTCAAGTAAATTTAATTCATCGTATAACTTATCCCATTCGTAATCTGACATAATCGGAATTTGATTATAGTATGCATTAGAGGCGTTATTAAGTATATTAATAAGCTCTTTCATTCTTTCTAACTTATTCATTTACTTCCTCCTTTTCTCCACAAAATTCTTTTAAATATGTGAGCATTTCTGACTCTTCTGGGAAGAATATATCTGTTTGTTTTTGACCTGCTACAAAGCCTAAAAAATTTGACATAAGCTGTCCAAAACGCCAGTCAGGAAAATGTTTTTTCCAAATTCTATTTAATTCTGATGTAAAAACATCAATTCTTTCTAAATTTCTCAATTATCCTCCTTATATTTCAAATAAACTTGTACACAACCTTTGTCCACATCTATCACAGTATTTCTGTGGAGGCACTAAGTCATCAACTAAGTAACCGCACACTGGACAATATTTTCTATAATTAACACGCTTTTTAAGTTTAGGTGAATCTTTTTCTTTTAATCTACAATACTCTTCATATTCAGACTTGCTTATCATAATATGTTCTAACATGTTTAACTCTCCTTCAGCATTAATGGACACCATTTTGGAACACCACATAATTCGCCAATTGATTCGCAGTATTTATCAATAACTTTGTTATTAACAGTACAATAATAGTCCAAAGCATACTCAAAACTATCAGACGTAATAGTTCTTTCTGTTCTATGTAATGGACACTCGTTGCATTTTTCTATTTCAAAACCAATTATTGCCATATTTCATTCTCCTTCATACATAATCAACTCTTCTGCATATGGAAGTAACTCTACCCATTTGATAAAAGATTCTGACCACTCTGTAAGCTTATGGTTTCTACGCTGAAAGTACATGTTACGGACATTTTCATAATTCATTGTTATTGTACGCTTCTGTAACCAGCTCTCAGGAAGCCAACGTATAAGCTCTTTCCAGTATCTCTTATCTTTCGTTTCAAGATATTTCTGACGTAAGCTCTCAAGAACCATGATTACGTCTTCTTCAAATACTGAAATATGGTTGAGTTCATTATCATTCTTTAGATTATCAGCAAGAGATAAATTCCTGTCATAATCATCAATCTCAAAACAATCTAATGTAATTGGTGTCGTGGCGAGCTTGTGCATTGTACTCGTTGAGTTGGCAACTGTTCCAACCTTATATGTGTCATATTCTTTCCACCAATAAAGAGGTGCTGTTATATCAACTGATACAAAAATCTGTCGCATAAACTTTCTATGCTCATTTCCTGCTTTGATAAGAGTCTGTGCAAGTTTCATATCATTCTGACCAATTCTAAATTCATCACAATATTCTTCGTCACAATCCATATTTAAATGTGGGCAATCTTCACGACAACCATTCATACAATCATAATTTGTTCCGCTATCACTTCTATGCCAAGAATTCAACGGATTCCTCATTCCACGGAGACTGTGTTCAAATCCCCATACTTCTGTGTTCTCAAATTTCATTATTTATTTCCTCCTATTGAAACTCTGATTTAGTTGTCTTCTTCTTCGTTCTGAGTTATTGCATTAATTAGTCCTAATACACCTGCAATATATCCAATATAATACTTACCATCACATTCTTCTGCCCATTCAAGTGATTCGTTTAATATAACAATACCTTTTTTGTAAATATTATTTTTATCCATATAATTCCTCTCTTCTTCTTTTATCTCCTAATAATTTCTGCATTCTCAAACATAGGAATATATACACTTTCGCCATTGTCCCAATCAGGAATATCAAGATAATCTACAAATTCTAAAATTGGTACAAAAGTTTCTTCTATAGTTTCTGTAAATCCAACACAACTCTTATTCCAACGCATTAATGAATTTAAATTGTGTAGAGAAAACCATATTGGCTGTATATACCTTTTTAATAATGGAAGTTCATCTTCTTCTGGGAATCTTCTTTCAAAAATAAATATTTCATATAACATTTTCGATAGATATTCTAATGAAAGCCAAAAATCATTATCATGCATTGTGATTCGTAAATATTTTGCTGTATATTCTTTTGGCATTAAATGTCTCCTTATAATAATATTCTTCTCTTAATTTCATCGTCTGTCATTGTTTTTAATTTCTCAATGGCAGCTTCTCTAATAGTAAGTGTGCTAACTGGCATATTAGAATTTTCTATAATAATATCTAGTACATCAGCATCTTCGCATTCATTATTAAAATCTCTAACAGCCTCTTCCATAAAACTTTTTGTTTGTTCTTCGGTATGAGTTGTATAGAAATCTTTTTCATATGTTGATGTTGGGTAATAACATTTGAACAAATCAAGCTTGTCGTCATAACACCATAGTTCTTCCATCCAACCACTATCATCTTCAACCCAGTCATGTATTAACCTATTGTATTTTATTCTAATCTGTTTCCCATTCTTTAATTCTTCAACATAATTGTTTTGCAAAATAATCACCTCCATTACAAATGAAATTTTATTATTTCAATTCAAAATAATTAATAATTTTCCCACAATCTTTTAGTCTGTTCATATCTTTTAATGCATCGTCTATACTATTAAATTTACATGGACAAACATGTTCTTTTGTTAGATTAATAAAAGAATATGTTCCATCGCATTTATTCTTCATTATAGTTATAATAACCTTATCATTTGGTCGTTTTACTAACCATCTTCTCATACTATCGTCTCCCAATATCACCATACGAAATAATGGATTCTTGTTATCTTTCATCAACCAATTCTTCTAACACACCACCAACTTCAGCAACAATAATTCCTACCGCTAATGGAATAATCGAACCATTCACTAATGTTACAATTCCACCAATTACTCTGATCGCTGATTTTCCCAAACTAATAAATAAATGTCCTTTACTGTTCATTTCTAATTTCCTCCATAACTTCTTCCACTATGTATTCACAATTTGATTCTGTAGAATCAATCTCTTCATATTTAATATTGTACTGATTTAACTTATCAATAATTTCTTTTCTTACTTCTTTTGCTTCGTCTTCATTCTGGAATCTTCCTTCGTTCTCATAAGAATGGTGTCTTGTGAGCAAATAATTTCTATTATTGTATGAATTAAACACATTCAGTACAGTCTTATTAAAGTCTTCTCCCAACACTTCGTCAGTGTTATATACGGCACATAAGATTAATGGTGAATCAACAACCATAACCTGCACTTTATTCTTAACTCTACCCATCTTGAATGATTGTTTGCCAAATAAATATTCTTGGTGTTTAAATACTTCACCATTATTTTCATATACCTTATCCTTGGCAAACTCCGAAACATATTCAGCATTGATACCATGTCTTTTTAATTGTGCTGTAATATCCATTGCACAGGTACTCTTACCTACTGATGGTTCACCAAATAAATTTACAACAATTGTGTCCATTTTTTTGTTCTCCTTTTTTGTTACTTTAATAACATGTAAATCGCCCACGGATAATAGATATAATCTAACACCACATTAAAAAGCGATTGGAATCTGTGGAATTTAAAATTTCATTTTAGGATTTTATATTAAATAAATCTTCTGCTTGCAATCTTTTTATATATGTTTTATATTTTACATAAGGGGGTATATACATATGAATAAATTAAAAAATCATAAATTGGTAATCAAAAACATTTTCTTTACAGTTGTTCCAGCAACTATTTTTCCTTTAATTGACAATTTAGCAGTGTTTAATGAAACTTCTAAGATAGTTTTTATTATAATTGCCATTATTTTTATCATTTATCAAGTAGTTACTTTATCTTTAAAAGAAGAAAGAAATAATCAAAAACTACATGATGATTTAGACAATTATCAAAAATACAAAATGTCTCAAAAAATTCTTAATAGTACCATAGAGGTAGAAAAGATTAAAAGAAATTTATTAAAAGTAGACATCCTCCCTGATTATAAAAAAGATGTACTATTATATAACCCTCATGAATTTGTAGAACAAATTTGTTCAAACATAAAATTATTAATATCCAATATTACCGAAATTGTATTAAGCTCATTTTCTGTTTCATTTATATATCAATATCCAGAGAACAATTCAAACTGGCAATGGATAACAAGAAAAAATAGTACAATAAATAACGACTTAAATAATTTTATTATGGATGATAATTTCCACTCATATTTTAACTATATAATAACCAATAATCTTTCATCTCATTTTGAAAATAATAAAGAAAATCTCGTTAAAGAAGGACATTATTGGATAAGTGAAAATGATAAACGCTATTCAACACTTGGCTCTATTGCAAGTTATAAAATGACATTTATGAAAAACGAAACAATATTATGTGTTGGATATTTAGTCATTTCTACATATGGAACAACTTTTGTTGAAGACAATGATCCAGAAAAAATAGAATATTTTAACAATCTACTCACCAATAATATAATTCCGTCTTATCGCCATTTAATTGAATCTGAACTCGGTTTTATGTATGTAAGACATGATATTATGGAAAAATCTAACCCATAATAGAACAAATATGACTATTTTTTCATCTAAGAATGTTTACATCTTCTGGCATTCTTAGATGAAACTGTCGATTACTCTGCAATTTCATATTTCAGTTTTGATATGTCGTATCCCATTTTTTCTAATTCATCAATCCACTTCTGTTTTATTGGGCATGTAGCAGTAAAGTTTTTAAACTGTGTTATACAATGATAAACACAATCTCCAATTTGTTGTTTACCGTATCGAAATTCTTTTAACCCCCTTTCATACTCTGAATTTGTAACATATTCCGTTCTAAATAGAGACTGTGGTTTATCTTCTTCTCCAAGAACAACACCAACCGCAATATTTTCACCATTTACATTTATGTATACATTGCTAATTTTATATTTCATGTATTTTACCTCCTTAGTAAATCCGTCTTTCCTTGGCTTTTGAGTCTCTGAAACGCCCTATTTATGGGCATTCCAGAAATCCTCTATTGTATTATTCTCTATAGCTTGGCTAGTAAACTCTTAATTGGCTCTCTATTCATATTTTCTTTAGCCCATGATATGTAACTTGGATCTGACTGAGCAACATCAACAAGCTTCTCGCCACTGTGTTTTCCAAAGTTCAGAACATAATCCTCTAACTTAACGGTTTCTTTCTTTGGTGCTTCAAATCCGTCAAATAGAACTTCAATATCTTTACGACTTGCAAGGTAGTCTGCTAAGTGTAAAATCGTCTGATATTTGTTTTTAGGCAATGGTAATACCGTTGAACTTCTTTTATCAGTATTCCATGCACCCATATGGCTCTCAATTGTAGTTGCAATCATTTCGATTTCTTCGTTAGGAAGTTCATTGCCTTTTAACTCACGAATAACATTAGCTGCTAAAAGAGGATGGTCAAACTTTGTATATTTATTTTTTGTGAAGTCATCATCATTTCCGCTTTTTCGTGAATCATGCATCATCCCTGCAACTCTCATTAAATCTTTCTCTCTTTGAGTAAAATTCTTACTAAAACAATCAACCGCAAAAATATGGTTTAAGAATCTTACCAAAGCACATGTATGTCTTGCCAATCCTAAATCACCAAGAGCATATTGAGGATGGTATTTTCCCGTACTTGACGCACCCACATTCCAAAAATAATCTGGGATTGTTTCAATACATCTTTCTGCAAATTTTCTAATATCTTCTGATTCAATTGTGTTTAAAATCGAATCAAAAATGCTTGACTTACTATTCATATATTCTCCTATTCTGCTTTCATAAATATCTGAAGCATTGTTTTTCTATCGAAATTTTCCTTTTTTTTAAGTGCATTATTTACTGTACGAATTTCTCCAAGGTGATAACATTTTTCTTTTGCTCTACTTTCTCCTACATATAACAAATTGGAATTCAACATGAAGGTATGTGCTTTAGGCGTAATTAAAACAACCACCTTGAACTGACCACCCTGAGATTTGTGTGTGCTGATAGCATAAGCCAATCGAATATTTTTCATAGAACTTTTTGGGATATAGATAAGCGTTCCATCATAATCAACAACCATTGCATCTTTTAGAATTTTTACAACTCTACCAGATTCACCATTAGCAATAAATGTTGTATTTTTATCATCAATATATTCCTCATTATAGATAATTGCTTTATAATCATTAGCATAGTTCATTACAATGTCATTCAATCTGAATTCTGTATCTCCAAATGTAATTTTCGCCTTTGGATTGGAATTAACTGCATTCTGTATCTTTTTATTTAATGCTACTGTTCCATAATCACCCACGTTATAGCAGGAAAGAACTGCGATATCATCTACTGTATATCCTTTAGATAATAACGTTTGATACAATTTCACTGTATATCCAACAAGCTTGTCCTGAAGAATCGGCATAAATATATATGACTGATCCTCTCCAAATACTTGCATACCAGTTTTTGTTTTATCTAAATACTCTGTTCCCGTTCTTGTATCTGTAGCAACTGTTGAAAGACCACCTTTACCATATCTGAATACTTTATCAAGCGTAATTGTAGGTATGTTTTCACATTTCAATAAGTCATATAACACATTACCAGCTCCAACTGAAGGAATCTGTGCATCATCACCAATTAAAAGTAATTTAGTCTTTTCAAAATCAATAGCTTCAAGCAATCTTCTAAATAAGAAAATGTCAACCATAGAAAATTCATCTACGATTACTACATCATATGGTAATTTGTTTTCTTCATTAAATCCCCAATCGGCAGGTGGCATATACATAAGACCTCTATGGATTGTCATGGCATTTTCATTTGTAAATCCTGATAATACCTTTGCAGCTCTACCAGTAGGTGCTAAAAGTAAGTGTCTTTTGTTATATGCATTAAGCATATTTACAAATGCTTGTGTACTCGATGATTTACCACTACCACCATAACCAACTAAAAGAACTATGTTGTTTTCACACATATATTGAGAAGTTTTACACTGATTGTCTGTTAATTTGAATCCGTCAAGTTCTTGAAATTTAGAGCAATCACAATCCCATTTAGTATGTATTTGTAATCCTTCTTTAATCCTATCTGATATATATTTCTCTGTTTCATATGTTTCTTTTTTACATACACTTAATAATTCTCTATCAAATATAACATCATTCTCACCTTTTAATATGAGTGGCAAATTATTTTTTGCTTCTGGAACTAAAACATCAAACTGTTTCTTCAAATCACCAACATGCATATATGTATTGCCATTGTTCTCATTTTCATCAAGTAAATAGTCTACACATGCTTTTGCTCTTTGGTATGATGTAATCAAATCAAATCCAAAAAACAATACTGGTTTCTTTCCATTTTTTTGACATTCCTTGCCATCTTTATCAAGGGTAAGTAATAATGAATCGGCGGTCTTAAAACCAATTCCACCAAGTCTACATAAACATTGATAAGGTTCTTCTCTGATAACTTCCTTGATTTTATCTACTGATGTATATTTGTCATACAACTTTTTTACTGTTGAAAGATTGAATAAACCTCTGAACTCTTCAACAATCTCAGCTAACTTGAAATTTTCTATAACTTTATTTTTAATGACATTGAATGTATAATCCTTGATTCCTTTAGTCTTATTCAAATCAATATCATCTAATCTGTTATTCATAATCCTATCTACAATATCAGGGTACGCTTCAAGTAATACATCCGTTTGATTTGGTGTTAATATTTCATATAAGAAATTTCTTGTTGCTGCTAATGTAGTAGGTTTCTCTCTTTTAATATTGATTACATCGTATCCGACTCCATGAGAATCGGATACCTCCTTTGCTTTTACAATGTAGTCAACTCCAAGATTAAGTTCTGAAATATTACCTTTAATAGTTGCTGTGCCATATTTGCCAATCTGTACATCAGGATATTCAAATGAATTGACAGAAACGCCATATATTTTGAAGTCAGTAGAATTATATACAGGTCTTTCTGGTACACATTTAAACTCAATTATTTTATCCAACTTTATATCTCCTTCTAATATACGTCCCACTTCTTTACTATTCTCTCTTTTTCATCTGTTTTAATCCAATCGCCACCAACCTTCTTCATTTTATTTCTTTCACCAAATTCTTTTACATTGATGACATTACCTGCTATAAATGGGGATTCAATAAATGATTTTCCAGAAGTGATTTTTGTTTTAAGATACTCACCATCTCTCATGTTATAAAGCATAAGGTATGGTTTTGTTTTATCCTTATAGAACTTACACTCAAGAACATAATACATATCTTTTGGTGCTTTCGGATTTTTGTACATTATATTTCCAAGATACTCTTGCTCATATACAATCTGTTCTTTTATTGATAAAGCTTTATTCTCCAAACCACCTATTATTAGTTTTACAAGTTTGACCTTATCAACATTACTATACTGTTTAGGTGTCTCTTTCTCTGCACATTTTCTTACATCTTCTTCTCTAATGTTCAGTGATGCAATTTTATCTTTTTTCAATGTCTTGCATTTTCCTAACAAATTGTACATATCAATAATTGATAGTAAATATTTATTTTTGCCAAACTCAGAAAAGAAATTTAGTGTTGTAAGAATATGTAATTGTCTATCATCCACAGATGTTTTTGATATAATATCAGAAAGTAAATCAACAAAATTATCATAATGATTTTTAGACAATTCATATAATTCGTCTGCGATCTGATCATTACAATATTTTATAGAAGAGATTCCTTGATAAATGGCATTTTCGTCTTTATCCATAAAATACTGTGCTTTGGATTTGCCAAATTTTATTCCTTTGATTTCTATTCCCTGTGATTTAATATATTCTTTGATATTTGACATTTTTTCATTATTGTCTACATAAACATTCAATGCTGATGTTAATAGCTCAATCTTATGGTAATACCTTAACCATCCAATAAATAGACCTATCATACTATATGGAACGGAATGATTTCGTGAAAATAAATAATTAGATGCATCTTCGATTACTATCAAGAATGATTTTATAGTTTCTTTTGCCTCAGCTTCTGTCATTCCATACTTCTCTTGTGCAATTGCAATAAATCCTGGAATATATCTATCATCTTTATTACCGTGAATATCTACCATATATCCACCATTTTCAATAATAGGTATATCTGCTTCAGTACCTGTTTTTTTAGCAAAATGTCTACGGACAATATCTGCTTGTCCCATAGTAAATCCACAGAAGTCATGTAAGAAATCAATAATCTGTTCCTGATATACTAAATAACCAAGCGTAGGTTTCAAGAAATTATTAAGTGCTTCGTTGCCATTATCTTTGTAAATACCATTGAATAACTGTTCTCTATAAGATTCACCTGCTGGTCTAATAGCACCACTGACCATAGCCATGACATCAAGATATGAGATGTTGTCATTCTGTGCTTTAATATTCTCCAAGGTTTCTTTACTAAGTGTTCTTTTTAATGAATCACTTGCAAAACCACTTTCAAACTGAAATATCAATGTAGTATCTTTTGCTATTGAGTTAATAACATTTTCATCTGAGAAATTAACCTTATCAGGTGTTAAATAGTCTATACCTGCAAGTTTACAAGCACCATCAATTAATCCAACAGCATTTAATCCTAACAAATCTAACTTTACATAATTTAAAGAATCAATTTCGTGCATGTCTATTTGGCTTACAGGACGTGGATCTGATGTAATAGATAATGTTCCAAAATCATATCTTATATCTGTAGGACTACAAACAATTCCTGCTGCATGTCTGCCAAGTGATGTAATTGTTCCGATTACCATATCAATATATTTAAACATTTCTGGATATTGTTCTCTGATTTCTTCTGGCATATAATCCCTGCCTTTATCATCAGTTTCTACCATATTTGATAATTCTTGGGTTTGATCAGGAGTCATCCCATATGCTCTACCGACATCTTTTATCGCTGCTTTTAACTGAATTGTATTAAAAGTAATAATATTGCAACAATACAAACCTTCCTTATTAAATAGATACTCACGCACTTTATATCTATCTTCTGCGTAAATATCAGTATCTACATCAGCCAATGACATTCTTTCAGGATTCATAAATCGTGAGAAGTTAAGTTTATATTTAACTGAATCAACATCAGTACATTTAATCAAATATGCAATCTCACTACCAGACACAGAACCTCTTGAACATCCATAGTGCATATTATTTTTTAGCAACCAATTCTTATAATCTGAATCAAGCAACATAAAATCAATTGCATCATTATGCTTATAAGTCTCTAATTCCTCTTGTATTCTTGGAATGTATTCTGTTTTATAATTAGGTAGTTTATTAATACCTCGTTCTTTTATACCATTTACAATTCGTGACTTAAATTCTTTCTCAGCATCAGGATATAATCTTGGATATTTATTACTATAATCCAACTCATATGATTCAATAGCATCTGCAAATCTATTTGTTTCCTCTATTGCATCAAGATATATTGATTTTGGCAATGCGTTTTGTAGTTCAAATGCAGCAACCATATCACCATAAGACTTCCATGATAAATCACATGCATCTTCATCATGGAAATTTACATTTTTGGATTTCTGCATTACAGCTCTGCCCATCATATGATCTTTGTCAATTGCATGTACATCACTTGTAGCAATTAGTTTCATTCCATATTTCTGTGAAATTCTATATAAATATTGATTGTAATATATTTGAACATCAAAATTATGAGGTTGTATTTCTAACCAACATCTGTGTTTATTTTTAATAAGAAATTTTAAAAATCTCTCTTGCACCTCTTTAGTGCCTTTACATAACATACCTGCTACGCAAGCTGTTAAAACCAGAATATTATCAGATGTATTTTCGAGTTCTTCTAAAGTAATTCTCGGATTATAATAGAAATGCCCATCATTACGGTTAAACGAATCTGATGAAAGTTTATTTAATTCCAATACTCCATCATAATTTTTCGCATATAAACAACAATGATAATTATCTCTTTGTAAATTATCCATATCAATTTTTTCTGTTACATAAAATTCTTCTGCATTGATATATTTTAATCCAGCCTTTTCACAAGCTTGTCTTTTTGCAATATTATGAAGGACTGCGCCATGCTCTGTAAAAGCTATGGCTTTCATTCCTTCCTCTTTTGCTTTATCAATATAAGCTTGAAAAGGTGTAATTGAGTCAACTTCAAGACCGCTATATGGGTTAGAATCCATACTATGTAAATGTAATACTGTTAAATTACTCAATTTTTCACCTACCTATATTCTTATAAACTATTTACAAATGCCAATAAATCTTCCTCGTCATTATCAGTTTCGTTTTCTTCTCCACTCTTAAATAATTCCTGAGCCTTCAAATATTCATCATATGGTTTATGTAATGATCTTGAATATCCTGATAGGGTTGCCAATCTAAAAGCATCTGCATCTGTAACCTCTTGCCAAAAGATATTTTCATCTTCACTATCTTTATATTCTCTTTCTTTCTCGTTGATTTCTGAAATAGTGCTAATAATATCTGTCTTTAGATCATTGATCTTCTCTTCTGTTAATGGAATCTGCACATAACAATCATGTATCTCAAACTTGTCTCTAACTTCGTCTGGTAAACAATCAATGTTATTATTTAATACCATTTCATCAATATATTTTTCAGTATCATCTTCATATCCGAAATTTTTCAGCCACATCTTTGCCGTATTGATAAGACTTTCGCCTATAGAATTTCTTTCTATATATTTATCTTTTTTCTTACCATTTTTCTGTTCAATGGTAACTGTGACATATTTTAAGAAATTCCATTCGCATACAATATCTTCCAATGGAATATTTAATGCTTGTCTAATACCTTCAGCATAAATAACCAACTGACCACATTCAGCGTCAATTTTTGCGCCTTGATAACGTGTAGATGTTTTCCAATCTACAATATGTACACGTTTTTTCTCATTACCATTTTCGTCTTTGTATGACTCGATATAAAGCATGTCAATATATCCTTGCATATAAATATCATCAGAAATTTTAATTGTAATAAAATGCTCAACTTTATGTGGAAAAGTAATCAGATTATGATTTTTAAAGAAATGTCTAATGCAATTTTCATATTTATTTGCTATTGCATCATTTTTATCAGAATCACTGCGATTGTATTTGAGTTCTGCACAATTCATTGTAAATAAGCTATCTTCATATAAATCTGGCATGTCTTCATACTTAATTTTATCAGTGTATAGCTGCTCAATAATATCATGTACATTTCCACCTGATACACAATAAATACTGTTTGTTCTGTCTTCTTTTTTATGTAGAATATATTTCAAAAAATATTCCCATTTATCTTGCTTGTAACAATGATACCTTGACCATGACCATAATGTGTCAACACCAAATTTCTTACAAATTTCTGTTAATTCTTTACTTGTTTTTCTTGCCAAATTCTTAATTTTCTCCTTTCTGATTCATCATATATAACACGATGTTTAAGAAGGAAATTATATACTTTGTTTGGCATATCGGCAGGACTGTCTTTACTACCCTTTTTTATTAAATCCCATTCGTCATATATGTAACTTACTTTTCTAATCGGATAGAATTTATCACATTCCTGTCTGATATGATTTATATCAATTCCTTCATCTAAAGCTATTACAATTTCTACATTCAAACTAATTAAGATTCTTACCTGTTCTTCTGTTAGTTCACAGTTTCCAATTGCTACAGCCGTACCATCTTTTCTTGAGTATCTTTTTAAAACTGATTTCTGTGCTTCTAAGGCTACACAATAACCAGCTTCTTGAATTGTTTGATAATTTTCGTTCAATCCATATACATTAATCCCTTTTGGATATGTTTTGGATAACTTAAAAAATTTTGGTATATCAAACATTTCGTAATTTGGCACTGTAGTTCTGCCACTAATACCTATATATTCATTATCATCCCCATCCCATTTTCGTTCAGGAATAACAATTCGTTTTCTATCATATGAATATCCAATATTAAATCTTTTACAAGCAAACGGCATAACACCTTCACGAACCCAATCAATATAAGGTAAATCCGTATATTCTTTCATACACGAATCATCATATACTGGTATATCTTTATCTATTGTGTATCTTTGCCGCTTAACTTTTTTAAAAATTGCTAATGGATCTTTCTTATCGTCTTTGTCATTATTTTTACTATATGAGTATTTCAATCCTAAAATATTATGGAGATATTTATTGGCTTTCCCGAAAGAAAATCCTTTAATTGTCATAACCAATGTAAAAATATCTCCACGCTTATTTTTCTCTGAGCTTCTAATTGCTACTGATAATGTATCTTTTTTAACACATATAGCAGTTTTATTATTGCCTTGTGGTAAGGCGGCTCTCCACTCTGTAGGATATTCGTGTAGTCCATGGCACTCCAACGATAATAAAATCTGTTCTATACAATTATTCTCTATAATGTATTCCTTTAGTTCATCTGCATTAATACACGCTCACCGCCTCCATCACAAATTAAAAATCAACTGGAACAGATGTAAAACCAACTTCTTTTAAGATATTTCTACTCATATCATGTTCACAAACAATCTGTATGCTACTTGCTGCACCTTCACGGTTTTTACAAATAAAAATAAGCTGATAATGCTTACCCTTATCCAGCTTCACAGGTATCTTAGACTTGTTGTTTTTCCCATCAAATCTATATACCTTTAATGCATTTTTCTCGCCTGTATATTCATCTTCAAATACATCTCTAAGCATTAAACATGTACTTGCAGGATCGACAATACTTTTTGCCATACCAATGTTATCTTGGCTATAAAATCTCTGACGTGCTGAAGATTTCGCCAACTGGAATGTAATAGTTACATGAACTTCCAAGCCACCCTCTTCTTTACACTTAATTGTGTCATAAATATCAACCATATTCTGTTGCATATCTAACCACATCTTATCGGAACGACTGCCTGAATCGGCTTTATATGTATCAAGAATGAAATACTTAACACCGAGATTTGCATATTTCTTTAGAACTTTTATGAATTTCTGAGTCTTATATCTTTTAAATGGAATAAGGGTAAGCATGTTATTCTCAGATTTTTCAACAATCCAATCTGCACATTTCTTTAACAAATCTTTTGTCTCATCTGAATATTTGCCATCTCTTACAACAAACTTCTGTAAATCTTGCTTGTAGATATTATTTGCAACCCATACAAGTAATTCTCTCTGCCACTTACGAATTCCTTCTTCGTTTACAGCTATAACAAGTCTTTCCCCATATTTAATCGTACTTGGGATTAACATTGATCTTGTTAATGTGGTTTTGCCCATATTAGATAGCCCACCAATCAGTGTTATATTACCAGGCAACTGACCACCAGTTTCCTTGTTGAGAATATCCATGTTATTATAAGGAAGACCAACTGCGATACCTGCATCTAACTCATCAATCAAATCATAAATGCCATCAGCCAATGAATATGACTGTACATCATCGTCTGCATTGATGAAAATATGATTTAACATTGCTTCATATTCTTCATATATTTCATCTAAAGACATATCACAGAATTCATTGATACGATTATTTACAGGGAATCCATTTTTTAACATCTCCAAAACTGTTTTCCACTTGTATAGTTCTTTAACATACCCATCCATATTGTTGATGTTTACATACTCTTTGGCTTTATCAATCGTTTCATATCCACCATAATCCTCATATTCCTTTTTGAGTTTTTGATGCTTTTCAAGATATAAACCAACAGTCATATCATCCAATACTGATTTCTTTTCTACTACAATAATGTCATTTGCAATCTGCCAATAGACTCGCCATGTATTTTCACTAAAATCTTCAAGCTGCAATGTATAATCAAAAATTAATTCTGGTTGTTTATATAAAATAGCAACTATATTAGCTTCTGCTATTATCTTGTATTCTCGAATCTGTTTTGCACATTTTAATACTTCTTCCTGATAAGGAGTTAATTTTTTATTCTCTTTTTTCTCAGCCAATTAGTACCTCCTCAAAACAGTTTCTTCATTCTGTCACTTGTCTCTTTAGTCTTTTTTACATATCCAGCATTCTCATTACTCTGATTATTGAAGTCTTTAGATTCAACTCTCTCCTCAGTCTTTTTAACATTCTGCAATCTCAAATATACATCGTTGATTTCAGGTTCAATCATTTTCATAATAAGATTGATTTTATGTTTTTCATCTTTGATTTTCTTTTCATTTTCATGTAAATATGTAACAATTTTTCTCTTACATAACTTAAAGGTACATAAAATTGTGTAATCATCATAATTAGCTTTTGCTTCATGATTATTATTCGCTATATGTTCGCCACGTTTAATACCTTGTAGCTTTAATGCGAGATACTGTGGAAATTTCATATTATTATCGTATTCAAGAATCTCTTTCTTTACATACTCACATAGTTCAATCCACTGCTCATTATCTTTCTTTTTTATATTTCTCATTTACCAAATCATCCTTTCTTAAAAACTCCAACAGGCAATTAACCTGTCGGAGTATAATTTTAATTAGGCTAACTGTAACTTGGCAAAATCAATTAACTCTGTAAGAGTATCTGGTGACTGCATTTCAAGATTCTTTAATGAAACATCCTTATCCTTCATCTGCTTGTTTACTTTGAGCAAAGCATCTTTATTATCCTTGAGTGACTTTAATACATCTTTAAATTCAGCAGCTAACTCTTCTGCTTTCTCAGCTTTGTCAACCATAGAATCCGTAGAAGTCTTTAAGTCATTCTTGTATGATGTCTCATTCGTTTCAAGATTATGCATTGACTCAAAATAATCCTTCCAAATATCATAAGATGGGTTCTCAATAATCTGTCCAACCTTAGTTACATTTGTTCTGTCTTTCTTAACCTTTGCAAAATAACGAACATCCTCACCATTCTCTTCCTTATAGAACTCAAGGATTGTATCATAATCAAATTTAACTGACTTATGCATATCAGGTTTAATGCCAACTAACTTACGGTTATCGCCTGTTCCTTCATACACTTCTGTTGCCTGTGCAACTGACACAACATGCTTACCCTTTGCAGAGAGATCAATCTTAGCCTGCTGAAGCTTCATGTTAATGATCTTGATACGTCCCCACTGTCTCTGAGAAACTACTGTATCGTCAACATCTCCACCCTTTCTACGAGCTTTCTTCTCTTCAACTTCTGTAGCTCCGACCTGCATTGTTGCATAGAACTTAGTCTCCGAGTCGATGTCAAGTGTCTGAATCTCATCCGAATCTACTGCTTCGTCAATATCATCCTCTAAATCATCAAGATCTGATGTGTCGTCTACTAAAATAAGATTGTTGTAAGTCTTACCATTTGCTAATGTAATATCCTTACCCTCATAGTGAGCAATACCTGTCTCTGAGTCGATACATGCAACCTTTGGAAATGTAAGAGCAAACCATGACTTACCAGAACCCTCATAACCATATGCTAAAAACTTTCCACCAATCTTTGCTTCTCTTGCTTTTCTAAATGCCAATTTTTTGTCCTCCTAAAATGTATATTTTTTAATAAATTGCTTACCCTGTATTAAACAGGGCAAGCGTATTTTTTAGTTCATGCCTTCAAGCATTGCAAGAAGGTCATCATCTTCTGATGAAGTTTCCTTACTCTCTGAATCTGTATTATTATCTGAACTTGGTTCTGCACCAGCATCAAGTAATGCCTGCTCGTAGAAATAAAGGTCGTCCTCATCATACTTACCATCTTCAAATGCTACAGTTGGTTTTCTATCATCACCATCACCAACATATGTAATATCAGGCTTAACAATAATCATTCTTCTCTCACGATTACCATTTCCTACGGCACACTTCTTTTCAGCCTCTTCCTCTGAATAAAGTCCCATTTCAATAAGTTCCTTAATGTCGTCAGGAATGTCATCTTCTGTGATATTTACTACTGAACCACCTTCAACTAAATTTCCTGTAACCGTAATTTCAGTAATCTTACCCTTTTTAGGCTTAAAAAATCTCTGAAGCATCTTAGCTGTAATCTCTGGATTCTCATTGATAGCGACTTCAAATGTCTTAGGGTATGTAACATTCTTCTTAACTTCAATCTTCTCTCCGTCAATCTTAGGCTTTCCAACATAGTCAACAACATATGCTGCCAGTTCCATAGTACCCTTATCATCATTTTTCTTTCCGATACTTTTTGAATCAACAAGAATTGTCTGTGAGAATGTAGCCTTAAAATCTGCCTCATCGTCAATTTTTGAAAGTACAATAGATGTAATCTCTTTCTTTGTAGAAACATTACCTTCATACTCACTGTAACCGATTGTACCCTTTACATTTACAATCATTCCGTCCTCAAGATGTTCATTCAGATACTCTACTGCATCATAAGCTGTAAGGAACTTCTTATATACAGTCTTATCCTTTACATCTTTCTCAACACCAACTGTTAAGAATGAAGAATCTGAAATGCTATCATATAGAGACTCATCAAGACGATCCTCCCACGCAATCTCTACTGACTTACTCTTTCCTGTATCGTCCTTCTCATCCTTACTGTAAGCACGAATCACATTATCCTCATTAGGGAAGAAACCACTTCTCATCTCTGCATATACTGTGTTGCCGTTTCCGCAATCAACACCTACATACATACTGTTATCTGTCCAGCCTGAATCATAACTGTTGTCAAGGTTGAATGTCTTGTCTGTTACTTTTACACGACCAATAAGATTGAATGCTGCTTTACCTTTTTTTAACGCTTTTCTTTCCTTTGTCTTTGCCAAATTACTTGTCCTCCTTAAAATTAAAAAATTATGTAAATATTGTTAATAAAACAATCTATCTAAACGCCCAAATGGACGGAACACAGAAGTTAATTTATATAAACATCTATATTCAACAGTGATTTTTGAGTGCAAAAACCCAAGGGTATGCTGCTAACCACCCATATTTTTATTTGCTGTTCAGTTATTTATTTTTGGAAATTTTGAACTGAATTGTTCAAGACTAAGAACTTACTTTGTTCTTCATAATATTTAGTATTGTATTTAACATATTCTCTGTGGTCGTGAAATCTCCACCTAAACAAGAAGCGGTTGTCTTTATTTCATAAGTCCAATCAGCTTTATTACTTGTTGACTCTACTGGATAATCCATATATAATACTGTTCCCTTTGGAACAATAATATCATGGTACTTATCTTTGTAATCTTCTTTTAAAACCTTTAACCACTTTTGACAACCTTTATTATATGATTTGTACTTTGCATCACTTGTATATACATGAAAATAAGGTTCAGACGGATATTCAATGCTCTTGAATTTGTTAATTACAAGTAATACTCCATCAGATATTCTATAAAGGTCTTGATAATCTGTTTCTGCTAATATCTCTATATAAATCACCTCACTTATATATTCTCTTGTTTGTCACGGATTTTATATATTATTCGTGACATTTTGTTTTGGAATTTTTGAACTAATTTGTTCAAGACCGATTACTAAGCAGTAATCTTTACTTTGATAAGTCTATATGGCTGATAAGCGTTTGGATACTTTTCTCTATCCACTTTACTGATAAACATATCATATGGTCTAGTCCATACTCTCTGATCCTTTAAGCTCTGATATACAACCATCTTTTCTTCTGTTTCTGTATTAGTTCCAATGGCAACAATCTTATAGAAATCACCTTTGAAATGTTGTACTGTGTCTCCTGGTTGAAAATCTCTATCATATGTAAACGTCAAATCACCCTTTTCACCTTGCTCAATATGTCCCAATATCTGAACATTCATTGTGATAAATTCACCATGTTTTAAAAGTTCGTCCTTTTCAATAAGTGCAACTTTATTAATTAAATAACCATCCTCTTTTTCTTCACAAGTAACTATCTGACCTGACTTCCAATTATTTGCAAAGTCTTCATTAAATTTAAAATCTGCCACTTTCTCACCTCCACTTGTACATTCTTTTCTTATTTTTTACTCGCTTCCCATAAACATTCCAATATATTAGTTTTGTTTTTATCTTGAAATTTATAGTCCATTTCATAATCAGTAAAACTAATTGTTACTTTTTTCTTACGCTCCATTTTCCCAGTTATAGGATTTCTTTCGTCCCAACATGTAATTTCCATTTCTGCATTATTTAAATCTGAAATATCAATTCCAATGTTTATGCTTTTAGGCTCTCCTAAGACAGTACCTTTTGCATCTATATGTATATTCTCTAATTTATCAAGAATAATATCTGATAAGTTTATAAAATCCTCTATCTTTCTCACCTCCTCAAAATGTTATTCTCTTACCATCTTGGGAATTTTCCATTATGTTCTAATCTGATTTTATTAAGCATATCAGCCAATCCAAGCATAAGAGTTTCAATTTCTTCTACACTATCAAAATCATAAAACTCTTTTGTGCAAATCCCACGTTTTGTACCAGTTGATAGTCCATATTTTGTGCCATCAACTAATCTATATGTAAAAATAATTTCTGCATCTTTGCTATCTTTCTGCATTGATATTCACCTCCTCGAAATCCGAATGAAACAGTGATTTACAATCAACTTAATTCATCGTGTAATTTTCCACATTTCTTACATCTGAAAATGTGTTTTAATGTACTATGTTCGTCTATAATTTCGTGAGCTATTTCAACATAATCATGTGACCCACATGGACAGATAAGATTCTCCAAATAAGATATTCTCTGTCTATATTTCAGTTTTTCAACTTCATATTTTGTTCTGTTAATCCACATAAGACTCTCCTATATGTTTATTCTCTATTCGATTTTTATTTTTATTGGAAATTGTGACTCGATTGAATCATAGATTATAAAACAATTCTATATGCAAGTTTCTTCGTAATAAAACCTGATGGATGTAAAACTATACAAGATAGATGAATGTCATCATATATCAAATCTGTCATTGTACAATTAGATAAGATACTGTAACCACGCATAGTCTTTGACTTAAAATAAACAGCTTCACCATTATATTTTTCAAATGCTTTACAATATGTATCCCAATCTTCAACTTCAACAATTCCTGACTGATGATCTCTTATGATATTATCTTTATCAATACTCAAATTTGTTTCAATTACTTGAATCACATTCTCACCTCCAAGTATATATTCTCTTATTCCAATCCTACATTATCGGCAAATTCAATCATACCTTTTGGAATAAACACTGTAATTTCGTCACCATAATTTATATGTGGTTTAGCAGTTATTTCAATATAAGGTTTATTATTTGTCTGATGAATATTTACCGTTCCTTGAAACATATGAATCTGATCATTATAACAAACAGTAATCACATCATAATTATGAGATGGCACATTAGATGATACTGAGTGATAAATTGCATAAGTGCCATCTTTTATTTCTTGCAAATCATAAGAATATTCTTCTGTATATTCTCCATAAGATACAAATTTATACACTCCGAAGAATATTGCTGCAATTATCACTACAACAAATATCGTATTTTTTATATAAGCTTTAATAATCTCACCTCCAACTGTATATTCTCTTTTTATGGCTCGATCCTGATGATTTCTTTACCAACCCTCTCAGCATATTTTACGCAATTTGCTGTTCCACCTTTTGAGCCATCCCAAACTGCAATAACTCTATCAGCTAAATCAACCATATACTCATTTCTTTTCTGCATTAACCAAGGCTTATATTCTTCATCAGATACCAATTTGACAATATCTGCTTTAGAAAGAATGTAATTGTATTGGTCAACACTTTCTTTAATCCACTTGCAGGAATGATTTTTACAAGGGATTGCACAATGCAGCTTAATATCATATCCTTCGTTTTTTAATTCTAATACTGCCAATGCAAACACTGTATCAACTCCAAGAGCCATTCCTGTAATTGCTTCCTCACAATTATTCTCTTTTAAAATTGATTTGAACTGTTCTTTTAATCTCTGCCAACGTGGATCAGATAGATTATATCCATATAATTTATTTGGTCTGTGACCTGTTACACATATTTTCAATTTTTTACCTCTTCAGGTTCTTCCAAGACTGCGATACTTAAAGTTCCTGTATCGCAATTTCTACCCATTCTTGTCTTAAATCCAAGTTTATTCAACTCTTTGTCTAATTCATATAGATCATTTTCATCTGTACTGTAAATCTTACTACCTTTACAAATCTCGACAGCTCTTACATAATTTTTATCTCGCCAAGCCGAACTAATATATAACCATTGGTCTGTATTTACTTTAGATATTTTATTTCGTGGAATTACTGTGAATGGTTTAAGAATTTCTTCGATTTCATCTTTATATTCTATGTAATTATCTACTGAATCTCGTATCAAATTAAGACACGCCCTACGACCTCTTTTATATTCCATAATAATATTCTCCAAATTATTTACTTCAAAATTGGTTTGTAAATATCAGACCATTCTTTATTTGGATATTTTGTGATAAATTGATCACACTGATTCCAATCTTTTATGTAGCTGAAATGATATTTTCCACAATCTTTACATTTTTTCTGAATTTCCAAAAATCTAATCTCATTAGCGTTCTGTCCATGAGTCCAATGCCAACAAACAATTTCATTATTCTTGTGTCTACAAAATATTTTCTTTAAAATATTCATATAGTCTCCTTAAATTTATTGTGATTCATTAACCATTGTTGCTGATATAATATTCTCTACTTTTTCACTTTTATTTCTACCATAATGATTGTCAATAAATTTACCCATTCTAAAATTATAAGTTTTTCCAACCGCTAATTGTTTGAATAAATTATCATTTGGATAATCACTTCTGCCTTGTGGTCGGTAAGTGCAAACTGTTCCGTCATCAAATTCAACTGTTAAATACATTTCATATCCAACTTGATGACCAATAGTTGTCTTATCTATAACAGTACCTTCCTTGTAGTAGTCTGATTGATATTCGTACCAATTCAAATCGTCTAGCAGCCACGAAATACCAATAAAAATAGCAAAAGATATTACAATCATTCCTAACAACCATAAAATTTTATGTAAAATGTTCAGAATAAAATCAATAATAACTTTAATAATCTCACCTCCACAACCAAGAAATGTCAGATTCTTGTGTTTTATTTTTCACCTGAAACATCCTCTAAAACAGGCTTCTCATTTATAATCTCGTGTAAAGAAACAAAAATAAGACCATCATGAAAATCAACTTCATACTTATCATATACATTAGTATCAATAAGTAAATGAACATCAATTTCATTCTCAAATCCAATACCTTCAACTTTATGTTCACCTTTGATATTCAGATAGGTTTCCTTGGTTCTATTGACAAACTCTGTCTCATATTTAATATTCTCCTTTGGAATACCAACCGCATTGTAAATATAAATTTTATCTGTTCCTACCTGTGCAACTCTAAAAGCTGCTGTGTGATTATTAAACATACATGTATACTCCTTCTTAAAACTTTCTTCGCATAAATCATCAATAAATATATTTGAATTTCTTAATCTTCTACTTAACACGTTTCTCTGCCAAGGGGCTAAATTATTTATTAAATTTCTCTGCCACTCGGTTGAAATATAAATTGGATGATTTTGACTTTCAATAACATCATTATTATTAATATCTACTGTAAATGCCCTACTTGTCACACTGCCAAACTCTTCAATTTTATGACCAGTAGAATCAATCATTGCCATTAAAAACGGCATAATTAAAGTAATAACAACATCTCTATCAATTTTATTTTCAATTATTGCACCATTAAATCTATGTCCTCGTATATAATCATTTACTTTAAGAACTGTAATAACACTTTCATTATCCCACCAGAATCTTGACTCATGATTACTACTTCTACGTTGAACACAACTTGGCAATAAATTTGTAATACATTTTGTAACAATATCTCGTTGCTCTTCTGTTCTTACAAATACTCCACATTTATATCTGACGTTTTCTTCGCAAAATTTAATTTGTTTTGCTAATGCTTGTACTAAATTCGTATGTACCAATCCTCCTTATGTATATTTTCCAAAAGAAATCGAAAATTCTTGTGCTTTATATTCTCTCTTTAAAATCCATTTTCTTCTAATAGGTTAAGAATAGCACCAGCAGATTCAGTACATAATGTTGTTTGACATATCCTATCGCCTTCTAAACCTTTACCACATTTTTCAAAACCTATATGCTTATGATTTTTCCATTGAGATAATGCACTCTCAGGAATATGTGTTGCTCTTGCAACCATTCTTTGAGTCATATTAGTTTGCTTTAACATTTTAATCATTCTGTTTCTTAAAATTTCTTGAAGCTCCTCTTCCGTTTTATCACTGTGTATTTTTCTGAACTCAAACCATTTACCTATATAATCCATATTCACCTCTATATAAATTGAACGTCAATTATTGCATCTGGATTAAAATATCTACTGCGTTTATTATTCGCACTATTATAAATATTCCTTCTCATTCCATCTAACTGCATTTGCTTAAATAATAAAGTTTCTTGGATAGCAGTCGTGTATTCCTCAGAACTATAATCATCACCAAGCATTGCAACTAAAAGATCTATTACTTCCCCTCGATTATTTAATGCGCATTCTTCTGGGCAGTCTTCTTCGTTTAACGACCATACACTTGCTAATAATTTTGTATGTTCTGCCAAGGCTGTTTCAATTTCCTTTGTTGAAAATTTCTTCTGTTTTACAATGATATTATTTGTTTCATATAGTACATCTGTACTAAATATTTTTACTAGAGTCTCATAATTCAAGTTGTCTATTACTAAGTAATTTGTTTTGATGTCTATGTTATTCATATCTTCACCTTATCCAAACGCAACTATTTGTAGTCCAAATGGTGTAAGTCCAATTTTTTCTTCAAAGAATTTTTCAAGTTCTTTAATCTTAGTCGCATTATTATTTTTTACAGCTATTTTGTATTCTTTTATCAATTCGTCAAGCCTGTTTTCCACTTTATTACCCCCTATGAATTAATAAGATAATTTTCCAGTTTTGAAAACAACTGCGGATATAGATCTATCTTTCCTAACTTAAATTTGCTTAATATACTTCCGTCTATACCGATAACTTTAGAAATATATGTCTGCTTCTCTCTCGTTAATCTTTCTTTATAAAGATTTCTTAACTCTTCCTGTGTCAACTCATTATCCTCCTTGTTTTTCTTCAAATCTACTAATGTACTATCCAAGTCCTTATCTTTCATACTATTCATACCAGCAACAGCACTTGAAAAGGCTTTAATATTTTCAAACTCCATCTCTGAAATAGTCTTTAAAACATCAATTAATTTCATATCGCCAATTCCAGATACCTTTGCTGCATTTTCGATTGTCTCATCACTATTAATCAATAAATCTACAAACTGTCTTACCTTATTATTTTTCACTGTTTCAATCTCCTTCATATATTCTTTTAATCTTTCTTTACATTCTTTACTTGAATAACCAGAGTACGAAAATGCTTTATTTATCCACCACAATGTCTGTTCGTCTACATCATTATATTTCTTCATCTCTTCTAGTAAATTTCCGATACACCGCACCTCATTTCTACAAAATAAATAGCTCCATCAAAAAACAATATTTACTTCGTTTATCTCCAACTAATACTGTAATATGGCTCATTGGTACTGAGTACCAGTTTCAATCTTATAACCAAGTTCCTCTAATTTCTTTTGTGTTTCGGGTTTTAAACAACCAGCTTCATTGATTGAAAATTTTCCATCTGCAATTGCATCTCTAATCAATTTTTATAACTCTGCTAATTGCTGTGTAGTGTAACTATCAATTGCATTATTTGTCATTTTATTTGCTTCTGATGCAGACGGAATATCATTCTTTGGTGACTGAACTTCTGGCATAGGAATGTTAGAGTCTGTTAAAGGTAAAGATGTAATTGTATCTTTACATACATTCTTTTCATCACATAGAATACATGCATAATGCATTCTACTTTCTTTTGGATATTTACAACTCATTTACTTATTCTCCTTGTAGAAACCATAATCACCAAGTTTTTCATTCACAACTTTGTCAAATTCTTTTGACATTATATCTAAAAATCTCTGCTTACATTTCATTACATTGTCGCAACCAATTGTATATTGCAAGTCTGATATTGCAATTTGATATGCACCATCTATGTATTTGATGTCCATTTTTCACCTCCGCATGAAACCTACTATATATAGTATTTTAAATTTATCCAACCGCTATATATAGTATGCGATTTTATAAAATGTACTACCTATTGTATTATTCTCTCTTTTACTTCAATAAAGCAGCAATCTCATCAATTTCCAGTTCTGTTTTCTTGTCATCAGAAAGTAACTTGTCCAGCTTACTCTCCATTTTCTTCAAATCAGATTCTTCTTTCTTCAGACCAGATACCTCTAACTTACTCTTAATATCTTTAATCCATGCTGTCACACTGTATCCTGAAATTTCAAAATCAGCCATATTGAGATCCTTGGCAGACATCAAATATGAATTTAATCTAATTAAAAGTAATAATAATGCATCGTCTGAACATACATTGAGATTAATTGTCATACCATCCATATTAAGAACACAATTTGTTTCAGGAATAAACCTAACCTTCTTCTCAGAAATTGATTTCTTCTTTGTCTCAATCTGTTTCTTTAATTCTAAAATTCTGTCATCGTTTTTACTCATTAAACTCGTACTCCTTCTTATATTCTCTACCATTTGCTAAATATTTTTGTTTGTATACTGGTTTTAACTTTTCAAAAACTGTTTCAATAGAAACTGGAATCATATGTGTCTGAATTTCTTTTTGACCATAACGTACTTCCACTTCTCTTTCTTCTGTCGGGAAAATATCAATTGCTTCCTTATCTCCATGATACATATTTTTGGCACTATATTTATAAACAGTATATTTGCCGTTATCTTCTGATCTATATGGCGTTGTCATTTCATATTTAATATATTCTCTATTGTTGTTTACCATAAAGCGAACATCGACATATTTTCTTGTTATATCATCATCGACATATGTATTAATTGCTTTTCTATAAAAATCTTCAAATGAGATATTTACAATTTTATCCTTGCTATCGTCTATAGGGGAGAATTGATAAGATGATTCCATCGAATCATAAATTTCAGAATATTTAGAAGTGCATTTATCATCGAGACAACTAATAAGTTTGTTTTTAGGAACACTTTTGAATTGCTCAAATTCATACTTTCCATCGCTTAATCTTGCGAACCAATGCATTTTACCATATGGAAGGTTGTCAATTCCCTTATAAGAAATTTTTGTATATCCAAAACGAGTTGGTTCAGTTGGAATATCTTTATAATATTTTATTCTTACAATTTTACCATCCTGTATAAACTCATAACCATATCCATATGTTTCAAAACGTCCCATGTAAATCCATTCAATATTCTCTTTTGTAAGATATGTTGCACCAAGAATTAAATCTTTTGTCTTAATGGATTCATTATTATGTACAATCTTATTATAAGCTGCAATCTGCTTATAATCAGGTGATTCAACTGGCATAAGAACTAAATCCTTACCATCCCATCCATATATAAATTCTCCTTCAAGTCCCTTACCTTTGATACAATTCGCATTTTCGAGAATGTATAATAAATTTTCAATGGTAATTTCAAACTCAAATCCTCTTGGATCATATACTCTACAATAAGCATGTCTATGATCCCATCCTGTAGAGTAATCACCAGCTTTTTTATTTAGTACAAATCCTTCTGTTGGAATATTGTCAAATTCATCATTCGGAATTTTATCATCACGCCAACTATTCCATGATGCTTCTTTTCGCAACTTGCCTTTTTCGTCATAGTAAATGACATAGGCAAGTTTTCCTGTGTAAGTTCCTGAACGATTTTGATATCCAACATTTATCGTTTTAGGAACAAAAATACTACTGTTCAATCTATTGTCTTCTCCTTTCTTTGTACAAAATTATTTCTAAAAGAAACGATATTTACCCATTCTTCGATTCAAATTCTTCAAGTGCTTTATAAAATTCGCTGCCTTTAATTTCTATAAAACCTGTATCATCATCTGGTGTGATAGTTTCATATTTTGTTGTAGAAATATTCAAATATAATTTATTCTCATGTTCAAATCTTGAAACTGAATACCCACCTAAATGCAATTCCTTGAAATAGTCTCCTACTCGAATGGGATGATTGTTAATAACAATATTCTTTTCAATACATAAGTCTTGAAACTCTTTTAAAGTCTTACTGTTAGCTCTAAATTTCCTCATTAACACATCAGAATCGCAAAATAGCTTAGTTGGTTTCAATAACTCTTTACCAAATTTCTGATTATTTTCATCACAATCGGTAATATATAATCTGATATTATGTTTCTCATACTCTTCAAATGGGCGGTTTACAGATCCATTTCCGCTAATATAATATTCTTTTCCAGCAATACCTTTATCCTCGAAAAAATTATTTGCTATTATTCTTCTTTCTTCTCCATGTTTTCTATAATCATTAATCTCTTTTAGGAATTTCTCATTTGTTACAATATAAAATTTCTCCATTTTTTATCTCCACATTTCCACAAGGAACGAATCTTTCTCATGTTATCTGTATGAACATTCCATTACAGTCATGTTTTTTAATAAAATCTGTAAAGAATGTTGTTCCTGTATATTCATCTGCAATTTCGCATTGTTGCTCATTTAAAATACAAACACTGTTATAAATATCCAAATATTTACCACCAATATACTGTTCGTAATATCCAATTGTGTTAACAGTAAATGGTGTATCATTGGCAAACAATAATTTCTCACAAGCTGCAAATTTCCCACTATCTTGTTCTTTCATATCTGGTGTATAAAGACTAAAACAATATCCCATTTAAATATCACACCTTACAATTATTTATTCTCTCAATCCATCTAATACTCTTATCAAAACGTGCCTTGTCAAATTCTTGACATCACCACTATATAATCCACACTTAACATCACAAGTATGCAAAACTTCATCAAGTATTTTATTCTTCTCTTCACTCAACAACCTCTTACAATTCTCATACTGGATATCATTTGTCTCGTGAGCATTTCTGAGATTATTTTCCAAGCAGCGAATAACTTCAATCAACTCATCTTTTGTCATAGATTTTAATGTGCTGTCCGAATAAGTTTTTCTTCCATCACCTATTGACATGTTCCACCTGCCTTTACTATCTCAATCGCCTTTTCAAGAGGAATAAGATAATTATTGCTGTTGCCACTTCCATACAGTTTTACAGAAGAGTCCGTTTTCAACTGCCCTACAACACCATCAATATAATAAGCTGTTGGTTGGTCTTTTATATCTCTATAATCTAACACATAATTACTACACTCTTGACAGTGTGATATATCTCCTGAACAATCACCTTCATAGTTGCAATGAAAACTCAACTTGTCTGCCTCAATTAATCTCATTTTACTTCTCCTATTCGTAATCTTCTGGATGTTCTTTATAGTCATCTACTATACTTTTCATATAACTAAAATAATCTCTTACAGTATCACTACTATCAGAAAATCCACTTATCACTTCGTATCTATTATCGAACATTGCAAAGGTTAAGAAACCCGATCTATCTAGTCCTACTTCTATGTCACAGCCTTTATATTTACCCTTCATACAGTAGTTCTCCTATTTCTTTTATGTTCCTTATATAAAGCATTTAGTTCCTGTTCTAATTTCTTTTTCTCCATAGGATTCTTACAATACTTTATTCTCTTCTTAAGAGTAGGTATATCTTGTTTCGGAGATTCAAGGCATTCAATAGGAAAATTACCGCCAAAATGCATTTCATTAATTGTTCCAAGAAGCTTTGCAATTGGATCTTCTTGTACCTGTATGCCTAAGTCTTTATATTTTTGTTCAAGTTCATTTTGTGTTTGAGCTTCTGCTATTGCACTTATTATTTTCCCTATGGCATCTATCTGTTTACCAACTATTAAGACTTTTGTAGCATTACTTATTTTTTCAAATTTATCATGTAGCTCTGAAATATTAATCACCTCGTTCTACTATATGTCACAGCTTTTATATTTGCCCTTCATAATGTTATTCTCCTATGCACCTGTATTTGCTGTTAAAATACACTGTTCTTCATTCATATCAATTTCTGTAATGGTAATCTCTTGACACTTCTTAAAGTCATCTGAACTTACTCTTGCTTTTCTTTCAGCATGTCTTTCATCTTGTGCGATAATTACCATTGCGTAATCTTGACACCAATCTCTTGCAGGTCGTTCTACTAAATATGCTTTCATACTGTTATTCTCCTATTTGCATTTGAAAACCTTTCTTTCGTATTTTCTAAAAACAAATCCTTATCAATGCTCCATCCACCACAATGACTCAATATTTCTTTCCTAGCATCTCTAAATTCGTCCAAATGGTTTCTGAAATAATTAACCGCATCGTTTTCGCATTGGAATTCGTCATTATATTCCCAAAAGAAATGTCTTTTATTTGTTGCAAAAAATGAATCTGTATCTAAACAATATGCTATAATCCACGTTGCGTATTTATCTGAAAAATTTTCATTACCTTTTAATTCTTGATACATATTCACACCCCCAATCTGTCCAAAGGAAAGAAAAATTTCTTTTTTAGTTTTTATCCAAATAAACTATATTATCTACATTATAATGAAATCCACCTATCTCTCCATTAAACCTACCTTTGACATACCAGGCATAAGGACTGATACCTTCATTCATTTTCTCTGCAAGTTCATCAGCTTTTCTTTGATGTTCATCAGCTTCATTTTGCATAGATATTTTTTGAGAATCCCATATAAGATTTGGAATTGTATCTACACACTTTCTATACATTTCAGACTCTTTTATATATTCTCTTATCACTTTTGTCATTTTGAGAATATTGTCTTTTAATATCGGCTCATTGCTAAGTTCATATGGATATAAGATTAAAACTTTTTTGTCCATATATCCCGTAGATATTAATTCCTGTACACAAAACTGCGGTTCTATCAAATTGTCACCTCCCAGTCTTTAAGGTTTTAAAAGCCTTACTTTGATTTTATCGCATTTGCAACTACCATTTATGTTGTTATTTATCCAAATTTTCCAATGAAAGATTGGTTTACTGCGAAACCATTACTTACTCTTCTTTACGGAAGTATTATTAACTGACTTCTGAATGTTCTTCAAAAGCTGAATATTATCGTTAATCATAAGTGCTAATGCCTGATCCTCTGTAAAACCAACACTTACATATGCATCAAACATATTCTTCTTGATTCTCGCCTGAATTGCAGGATATTCAGTATTCTCAGAATAATCCTTTGCAATAATCATAAGTTCCTTCAGAACATCATATACAGGCTCTTTATACTTTGTAATGTATGTCTTTACTACCTCTCCTAAACTTTCTGGGTTCTCTGCTAATAATCTTAAAATTGTTTCCATGTTTAATATTCTCCTTTATAATTTTTTGTTATTCTCCAAACTCACAAGTGTCACATGTTGAAAAGCATTTATCATGGTCTATGCAACATTGTGCTCTGTTGTCATCTTCAAATTCTTCTTTCTTAAAATTTATACAAAATGATTCACATCTACAAGTCAACATAGACGCAATAACCATTCCGTGAATGATAGCTAATTTGCACTGATTATCGTCTCTAAATACAGTAGAATCAACCATTTTATTAAATTCTGCTGAAGCAATATAATCCAATACTTTTTGCTGCAATTCTGTTGAATCAATAAACCTCTTATAATTATTCACTTAATTACCTCTTTTCTAAAATCCAAAGATATGTTGCATTCTTGTGAAGTTACCACAACTAATTACAATATTTTTCAATACCTTGTGTCATGATATCTCTTAATTCATCTTCTTCATATGTAGAGCCAAACTGCGACCAACTACATTCTGTATCATTGTGTACTAACGCAAGTTTAAATACACTGCCACCATAATTCTTATATGCATCTAATTTGATAGCTTTAATATGAGGAATTTCTAAATACCAATTATGCTCTTTATATTCAAACTGGATATTAGTAGCTTGACCAAAATTATAATCAATGAATTTAACGTTATTCATATACTCAATATCAAGAAGTTTTTTAATATAATCAATATACCAATCATACATTTCCTTTTCTTTATACTTCTTTCTTTTATCAAGTTTGTTACCATTAGTATCCTGATTCTTTGATAACATATTTAACCATTCTCTACACATTTTAATCGTAGACGGCTGATCGAGCAGCATATACTGAATGTTCTCTTTATAAGTGTGAAATGCCTGTTGTTCAATAAGATCATATTCATTTTTTATGTCATCCAATGCTTGTTTCTTTGCTGACAATCTTCTTTCTGCTTGTGCAAACTTATTTAATGAACCCATTTCATATTCGCCATTATAGCTATATGTATCATTTTTATATACTAAAGACATTAATTCACCTCTTTTATCTTTTCTAACTCCTATCCTCTCTTTGCGTCCAAAGGAAACCTGAATTTACTGTCACTTGCTAATTAACATATTTTTTAATTCTTGCTCTCTATCAAAAACTAACTGACTATATCCTTTAAACCCAAGATCCTTTTCCAATTGTTCTATAATTGGATTTTCTACTACTTCGTAACTATGTTCTATTTCGAATGCTTCTAGTTCATCTTTATAAACAATTCCATTTGCTAATGGGAATAAATCCAGATAAAACCTTTTTCTCCAAAATGTTTTATATCCTATAAAGTCTTCAATGTACCCACTTCGTTTAATCAATTCAGAAAATACAGTATCTTTATTTTTAAATTCTTCTACTCTATTTTCAGGCAGCTCCCCATATAAATAGACATATCTGCCACCAGCACTATCTGCATATTTCCATATTCCGTTTATTTTTAAATGTAAATATATTTTATGTATATAAACTGCTTTCATATTAATTAATCTACTTTCTATCAACCCATTCCTTAAACTCTTTAAAATCTTCCTTTGTAAGCACAATATCGGAATAATAAAAATCCTTATTCCAAATAATCGCCCAAATTTTTTTCAACTTCTCAAAAAATGGTCTTTGCTGAGTATAAAAATTACCGTTTGTATATGTTAAGAAGGCATAGTCGCCATCTTCATAATCATGAATCTTAAGGTGAATACCTTTATCACATCCACATTTACAGCTTACGATCAACTCATCATCTTTGAAATTTTTAAATACTGCCATAGTAATCTCCTTTACTTACAATTCCCAAGTCCAACTTTATAATCATCTTTAACATCAATAGTTACTTCTCTCTGGAAATTTCCTTTCTTATCGTATAGAGACAAATAATATCTGTTACCACGCTGCTCTAAAATAATATCCTCATTCTCGAATAACTCAATTCGTTTCTGTTTCTGTACTATTTTTCTTTCCTCTTAATTTTCTTCCACAATAAGGACAATACGCAATATATTCTTTTTGATGAACAAATCCATCATCATACTCATCCCATTCAGATGTTTCTATATCCAAGTAATATTCATTCGTCAATGGATCTACATATATCTGATTATCAGGTGAGTCATAATCACAACGGTTACACATACACTTACCTCGCTTTATCACATTCATTGAAATCTAAAAGTATCTTATATTTATATTCTCCAAATCTTTCTTTCCAACGCTGCTTTGCTTTATCAGTATCCCAATTAAAGGGCATCATATGGTAATTGATGAGGAAACATGTATCTAAAACAACATCAGAATCAACATGGTACATAGCTGTCATATATTGATATGAACCATAACAATGATGCTGATAATAATGAGCTATCCCATCTTCATCAAATGTTTGTGTACTCAATTTACCCAAATCATGATATAAAGCACCTATTCTGAATCTTGCAGGATAAGCATATTTTGTAGAAAATAATCTTGATGCATATTTACAATGTTCAAATAAATCCATTGTGTGATGTGGATTTTTCTGATCAAATCCTCTCATATCTGGAATATCATTTGGTTCGTAATCATTTAATAAATTGGAAAAAACAATTTCATTAAAACCCTCTTCCTTGAATGGGATCTGAAATTTCATAATCTGCTTATCCAACACAAAGTCAGGTACAGGATATTCTCTATGTAAATTATCTTCTTTGCACTGCTCAAATGGCTTTGGAATAATCACACACACTTTTCTAACATTTAAACCATTTACTTTCATCATAATTGCTCTGCGAGATTTCATAGTCAGGTTAGTTGCATCTGCAATTACATTCTTTTTATTTTCTAAATTCTTGCGGATTCTATCGTGAAAAATTTTAAACACTTCTTCATTGTGTTCTTGATCTTCATAATTACCAGTCAATTCTTCACGAATTGCATCTGATGATACGATTATTGTATTTGAATTCTCATTGGCAATCTGAATGGCAATGGTTGATTTGCCACTACCACTCAAGCCACACATGATCCATAGTGTAGGTTTATTCATAAATAACTCCTATCCGTTATGTTTTAATAAATATTCTCTCGAAACATTTTTAAAACTTTTTTGCCCTGAAATATCTCTGTATACAAAACCCTCTCTCTTAACCTTTGGATTTAATTCACTATATCCATCAGCTTCAAGTTTCATCTCTTCCATAGTCTTAGGTAACTCATAAGCCGTATCAATAATTGGCACACTTGTTAATCCATGACTCTTACAGAAATCAGCCATTTCTACAGTTCCAAGTCTTGTACCATCAATAATCAGATTGAATACAAATAACTTATTCTCCATAAATTTATATGGATTGCCCTGAACTGAACCAACTCCTTCACCTTGTAACACAACTCTGTTATAATTATTCTCTGTTGCAAACTGTGTAAGAATCTTTTCAATGTCATATTTATCAGCCAATTCCCAATAAATATTTGACTCGTGATAACAAGCCTGTTCTCTATCAGCCTGTCTTACATTTCTACTGCATACAATAAAATCAAATTTGTTCTTACCCTTCTTCAATCTATCAACTGCAAATGTGCAACTTGTTCCATCGCATTTCTCAGTCTTAATCCACTTTTCGGTACTCTGAAGATAAAATGGTGCATTCTCAATTCTCGTCTCATCTGTTTTGACAATCCAATCTGGGAACTTCTTTGGATTATCTTTCTTGCGACCAAACAATAAAAACATAATCTTACGACCAATGCTGTATCTCATAATCCTTCTTACAATTGGGTTAGCGAATAACTTTGGTCTACGCTTTGCCATTGACTTATATTTAGCATTTGGATCAACCTTATTGGTCTTTCTTGCTGTATCCTCTTCTGAAGCATATGTAATCTTCAAAGCTTCTGTAACATCATCACCAATATTTCTATCCTGTAATTCTGGGAAAAGTGATAATGGTAAGGCTAATCCCTGGCTAATTACCTTGAACTTGCCAAGTTTCATAGTCTTAACTTTGAATTTCTTATTTGCCAAAAATGCAAACCTCTCATCTGTTTCGGGGCACTTGCTGTCAATTTCAATATAAACAGCCATATCCCCTACATTAAACTCACCCTTCTTAGCGATACAAACCCACCCTAAAACTCCAATAAGTTCAATATTATCAGCTCCTTCAATCGGGCTGATCCACTCAATCTTTTCTACATGTGCTAATGCTCTTTCTTTGTTCTCCAAGTTCCTCTTACCTTAGTAAGTAGTGCGCACTTTATCCTATAGGAACTTTTCTATTTTTCCTTTCTTCTTTAATCTTCTAATTTGTTACCTTTTGCTTCATTACAAAGCTTACACATTGTTTGATAGTTACTAATATCATCAATACCACCTTTTGAGCGTGGTATAATATGATCTTTTGTCATTAAAATTTCATCACCATTATCATCAACTGCATACAAATTCAGATGATATGTTAATTGGTCTGCAAATTTTTCTTTTGCAAAATACTTTCCTTCAATTCCGCAAATCACACATTTACAACCTTTAGTGAAAAAAGTCTGGTATCTCTGGCTGTTACCTTTAATCAAATCTCCATCAAAATCCACTTTTGCAAGTCGTTTATCTTTCTCAAACAAAACATCTTTAATCTTATCGTATACCTCATCTATGGAATATGTGGATTTTCTGATGAGATTGTCATGTTTTGGTTTAAACTCATGTAATCTAATATCTTTATTTGAAATAAAAACATTTTCTGCATTTTCCTTGTCTAATAAGTCAACCAAATCTCTTACTGTATGAATTTTATTGGTAATAGAAATAGTATTACCATTCCATTTAATTCCTGTAATCTCTGTATCAAGAGTAGGCGACAACGGATTATTGTTCTTTGGAAATTCTGTATCTAAGAAATCCTCAATTGTCTTATATTTACTTTTCAATCCTTTCCCATTTATAGAATAATTAAATTTCAAACCTTTAAATTGCTGTTTCTTACTCATAAAACATATCTCCTTATAATTTAATGTCACCTATATATTCTCTTATCTAAGCTCAATCTCACCGAATTTTAATGTGTCATCTTGAAACATTTTATTATCCTGATACTTGCCAATAAAACAACTTTTAAACGAAGTCGTAGCACCAGTTGCTGTTGATACGAATTTTAATTCCTGTTCAATCGGTTTAACCAATGCTTCAAGCGTCTCTTTGTTTGCAAAAATATAAGGTTCATGCTCTTCTCTATATACGAACTCTGCAATTTTCGTATTTAATTTATTTACATTTATCTTATCTACTATTGAAAATTTTTCCATTTATTGTTCTCCTTTCCAAAAGAAATGCTTCTTTCCTCTAACCATGAATATTCATATAAGGATATTTAACTCCCTTATATTCCTTATAACCCTTTGTTAATAATCTAAAATTCACATTCTGTTTATAATATCCTTTGTATTTCTTTACTAAAAACAAATGAGTACACCTACATTGAACACAAAATTTGCTATTTTGTTTGGCTTCATTTTTTGAATAATAATATCCTTGAATTCCACTACAACAAGGGCAGGTTGATACCCATACTTCTCTTGTTAAGTTGTGTATTTCTTCAAATGGAATTTCATGAAATATTAGACCTTCAGGAGTTACAAGATAATATTTCTTTTCACCAACATCTATACTTTCTGACTCAACTTGACTAATCATTTATTCTCCCATCTGATCTACAATACTCTGTAACTTATCAATAAATATCTGAGCGTCCTTTTTATGTTTAAGCTGCGTAATATCAGCAGGTACAAAAGCCAATATTGCTTCACCAAAAACTTTATTGTCAGCGTATAAATTCATAAACTGACACATAGTTTCCAAATCAATCCAATCTAAATTAGGCTGAAAACAAATCACATCACCTTTCTGTGGATGCAGTTTTCTAACCTTAATAAGCGTCTGTTTAAATAATTTCTTTTTCTGTCTCTTATTCATTTTTGTAATATTCTCCATTCCATAAATCTACAATTACGGCATACTCCCAAACTGATTAAAATGTATTCCACACTCTTATATACTCCAATATCCAACTGTCGTATTTATTTTCTTTAATCAATTGCTGATATAAATTTATCCATCCTTGTGCAGAAAGACCTTCGTACTTCCAAACGCATTCTTTCCAATGTCTGTGTACAAAATGACCTCTTGTTTTTAACTCAATGCATTTCACACATTTATCGTATAATTTCTTGGAATACCAATTCGATCTACTTCTATTCCAGCCATCTATAAATGCTTCAGTCGGATCATACCTACTTCTCATATCAGTAAGAGTTCTGTCGTATAATTCAGTTTTTGCATTGTATAAACAATGAAGCAAAAAGTAGATGTCTTCATAATTATTTTTAAACTCCCATTCTTCAATATTTAAATTCCAATATATTTTTCTCACCTACTTTCATGACCAAAAGAAACGTGGTTTTCCTTGGCTTTTTCAACCTCTGAAAGCCTTGATTTTAGGGCATTTCAGAGATTAAGATTTTAATAAAACTATCCATATTGCTCAAAATTACTTTTTAATAAATTTTCACATAGGATAAGTTCTATTTTGTTATTACTGAGAATATATCTGCCATTTGATAATTTCTGTGCTACGAACCAAATAGAACCAATTTCTATTTTTATTCTTTTCGGCTCATTTTTATCAAATAAAGTTGTTTTAAATTCTTTGGTGCATTCATACATTCTCATATTTTTATTCTCCTATTTAATAATTTGTGATTAATACCTCACAATCGGCACTCCTATCCTTTTTCTGATAATTACAGTTACTATAATCATGCTTTAAATAATGAACTATGTATTTATCTTTCCATTTATCAAGCAATGGATTGTCATATTTGAGATTATTACTTAATGCAAACTTAACACCTTTATCATTCAAAGTATCAAGAGTCTCTAGTAATTTATTCTCCATTTCTTCTGTCCAACCACCGTTTTCATTGTATGTAGCAACAGAATTGAAATATGGCGGATCTGCATAAACAAAATCACCTTCCGCAAAATCAGAAAAATCAAATCTCTCAAATGGAATATTTAAGAAACTACAGTCTATTTCATTTAGTCGTTTATGAAAATCTATAAATTTTTGTCTAAGAGTGGGATTAAAACTTGATCTATCTTTGCCAAAGGGCATATTGTATTCACCTTTGGAATTGAATCTGATTTGATTATTGAACGCATAACATAAAAGCGTATAGAATTTAATTGGATCTTTAATACCTGTATTATATTCTTCTCTAAACAGTAAATATCCTTCTTTATTTTCTTTCGTTAATCCATACTTATTAATATATGAATCAATCTTATGTAACACTTCTTCAATATTTGAACCTTGTAAATATCTTAGAAAACCAACTACCTGTTTACATATATCATTGTAGATAATGTGATCAGCCTTTACATTAATACCAACATTAAAACCTCCACCAAATAAATCCACGAAAGTATTTATCTTATCTGGAAACATCGGTATAATGATTGGTAGTAACTTATACTTGCCACCTACATAATTAAGTGGACTCTTTATATATGTATTATTCAATTTTTGTTCACCATAGTAGCTGCGCAGCTTTACTCACATGTGAACATTTATCCTTTCCTTAATTGTACTTACATTGTTATATTCTCTGTCACTTAGTAAATAATGAATGTTGTTTTTTCTTTAATTCATCAATTTCACTTTGAATCTTTTTATATTCCTCAACTTTATTTATTTTATGTTCTATTGGTTTTTTACTCCATTCACGAATAATACCACCTGTCAGAAAACCACCGTTATATAAATAAAGAACTTTATTTTTCTTAGTTGTCCATTGAGAACAACTAATTATTTCTAAGATTCCACTTTTAATTTGTAAATTTCCATGTTTATTTTTAAATACTTCGTGTATACCAAATAAGTTTTCTATAAACCAAGATGGAGGATTATTTTTCATACTTAATATAGTACGAGTATCATAAAATTTATTTAATAATGGTTCTATTCTTACATAACAATATGTTTCATTTGTATCTGATTCATTTCCGTATGTCAATTTAATATCTCCTCAAGAAACCAAAATTTCATTTTATCTTACAGCTTTATAGTTTGGATTAATTTTTCTTCCACATTTAGGACAAAAATTAATTTCTAAAATCTCATCAGAATAATAATCATCTTCACATTCATGCCAAATATTATATGTGTTATCCTCTTCATTGTATGTAATACAATTTACAACATCTCGGTCTGCCCAATATGTTCCTTTTAATTTTTGTGTATTGTAAATCTTATTACAAAACGAACACTCATTCATTAAACTTATTTGCCCCTTTTATACCCTACTCTTTCGCAAATCCAATACCAGTCACATTAAAACTTGTTACCTTATTATTTTCAATGCCAACAGTTTCCTCTGTGCCACCATGCCAAATGATACCTATACCTTTAATATGCATACCGTTTTCATCTTCAATTAATTCTGCTTCCTGACATACGCCAATAGGTAAGAACTTACCTTTATCATTCGATATCTCAATTGGCACATTCTTTACATTTTTGTAAGCATTTTTGATTGCATCTTTTGAATATATGACACTATTCAAATCAGGCTTATCTACTGGAATTGGTATTTTGAATATTACTTCTATGCTCTCTGCTCTCATAAATATTTCTCTATTCCAATTCAATAATATCGTATCTCACAGATCCATCATCATATTTCTTGGTCTGTAATGTTCCATTTGTATATTCTCCAATTTTGTCAGAATATTTGTTATATGTATCACTACCAGAAATATCATATTCTACACCGTTATATTCAACAGTAATTTTATAAACTGCTGGATGCGATTGAGGCAATATCGTTTTAGTCGCAGGACTATAATACATTGTTCTATATGCAGCTCTATGATATTCGTCAGTAATCTTTACTTGCACAGTAGAAGTTTCTGTACTAATACACTTAGCACATCCTACTAATGAGAATGTCAAAATTAACATTGCTAGTAAAACTATTAATGTTTTCTTCATTTTTCTTTCTGTCCCCTTTTTATTTTTGAAAAAATGGATTTTCCATAATACAATGTTCAACCATATCTCTAAACGCAAATGGAGAATCTACAACTCTATCTGAATACTTAAAATGTTTCAGAAAATCCAATACATCTCGTGCGTCTTTATGCGATAATGGAATAAATTTCACATATTCTGGATGACCTTTAATACATACAACCGCCCACGAATGGTCATCAGAATGAAATCCTACATCTGTTCCAACATCCATCATAGAATTCATAAGCTGATGACAATCATCAACCATCTTAAACGACCAGCTATATTCATCCTTTGCAGCATTTAGATACCCTTTTGCCCTATTATATAAATCTTTTGCATCTTTATAATTCTGTTCTGCCGATTCAAATTTTGATAACTCTTCTGAAAATAACCACTGTCTTAATTTATCTCGTATTTTATTTTTAATTTTCATTGCCTCACCTCCTACAACCAAAAGAAATATCGCATTCATTTTTATTTTAGTCTATTCTTATATCGCTCAATACCATATCTTTCAAGCGAACTACTTGTCATAGTAGCCATTTCCACGTTTGTATTTAACAGAATTGACAACACAAGTGGAAGCTCATCGATCAGAATATTTTTATCTCTTTTCATTGCATCAATATCAGCAAATTCATATGCAGAATAAATCTTAACCTCTTTATCAGTAATTCTTTCTGCTAAATCACAAAGATACTGTTTCATACTCTCCGTTCCTACGATAATTGGATATCCCGTCTCTACTGCTTTCATAATCAGTCTTGTTGATTTACCGTATCCTCTTGGTACATTTAAAATTTCCATGTGTATATTCTCCTATCGCTTTTAGAAATTTGGATAGAATGAAGGCATAAGCTGAAGCTTGAACAAATTCTTCTCATGCATTGAATCAATCTTAGCTTTTACATCCTCATCATCAATCTCTCCTGTTCTGATATATCTATCAAGAGTGTCATAAGTGAATCCAAGGTTATCCTCGTCAGTCTTTCCACAAAGACCGTCAGTAGGTGTCTTATCTACTAACTCAGATGGAAGTCCTAATTCACGACCAATAGCCTTAACTTCCGAAACTGTAAGCTGTGATAGTGGTGCAAATGAACCAAATCCGTCACCTCCAAAGGTCGCATAACCAACCCAACCCTCGGAAAGATTACAATTACAACTTGGAATGCCGTTATTACACTGAGCATAGAAATACAATTCTGTCATTCTAACTCTTGCAGGAGCATTTACTTTAGCCTGTTCTGTAACAACTACTCCATTTGATTCCATTTCAGAAATAATAGAATCAACGGTTGAACCGATATTAATAATTTTGTATTCAATCCCAAGATGATTTGCACATAGAATACTACAGTCAATATCTGACTGTTCATACTGTGGTAGCATAATAGCCTTTACTCTATCAGCTCCTAGAGCAGATACACATAAGGCTGCGACAACAGATGAGTCTTTACCGCCAGATAAAGCAACACAACAGTTTTTATCTTGGAATTTTTCTTCAAATAGATTTTTAATCCATTCAATACAATTATTTGTTACTGTTTTTACATCAAACATTTATATATTCTCCTTTCTACATTCGGTTCATCACATCATAAAACCGAATCAAATATTCATACACATTTATAGGAACTAACTCTTTTACCTTTTCAAATTCGCCCTTTTCACATAAACTTCTAACTAAACTTGATGAAGTATGATTTTCAGGTATTTGAATTTCAATAAAATGATCTCTATATTCCATTAAATCAGCTTCTTCTAAGGCATCGTTAAGATTCTGCCCTTCTCTGACACAAGCAACAAAATGATATTCTTCTACAAATGGTTTCCAGTTGTACCAACTTGTCAGAGTTTGAATATTGTCCATCCCTAAACAGATATAATATTCGTTGAATTTATACTCTTTTTCTACTTCATCTCTTAGCTGTGTTATTGTATTGTATGTTCTCTGTGGGAAGAAGCTCGTTGTCTCTATATCTAATGCTTTCATATTATTCTTATCACAGTTTGGCATTGAATTTATCAATGATACTCGACAATAACCAGGAATCAATGTCTTTTTCTTTGCTACATAAGTATCATGAGCTGGAATAAAATATATCATATCGGCATTAACTGCATTTTTAGCAGTTAATGCCATATCAACATGAGCAATTGTAATAGGATTAAAACTTCCTGGAATAAGTAAAATCTTATTCATGTGACATTCTCCAATCAATACATCTGTTCAGATAATCTACATATTCGGGATTCTTGCACATACCCTTACCTGTAACATCTGAAACTTTTGCAACATCCATACCATTACATTTTGTTGTTTTCATAACAATGTTAAGTGCAGGAACATCTGTATCGTTACTTAAATAAGTACCAATTCCAAAAGCAACATTAACTCTGTCGTGGAAATGTCTAAATAACTTATCTGCTCTCTCAAAATCAAGACTATCGCTGAATAATAATGTCTTCGTCTTAGGATTGATGCCTAATGACTCATAATGAGCAATCATCTTTTCGCCCCACTCATAAGGATCTCCACTATCATGTCTGACACCACTAAACAATGTTGCGTAAGTCAACTGGAAATCTTTAAGAAAACAATCTGTCGTAATCGTATCTGTAAGAGCAATACCATTTAATACACCATACTCCTTAACCCATGCATCAAGAGCATACCAGTTCGAATATGCAGGATTGTGTTTATGATTACCTTGTCCTGTACACATAATCCATTCATGAGCCATTGTTCCAACAGGTGTAAGATTATATTTCTTCGCCAGATACACATTACTTGTACCTACAAATTTTGAAGGACTATGTAACGTATCATTTAAATGTGAAAACTTCTCAACAGCTAACTCCTGTGCTTCAGCAGAAAGTCTACGTCTCAGACCAAATTCTGAAAAAGTACCTGCATACCAATGACCACTCCTAAGATTTTCATACTTTTCATCAAGTCTCTTCTTGAAACTTTCAAGTAATTCATCATAGTTATAAGCCATTCTGAAATAAACCTCGTTGACGATAGCAAGAGTTGGAATCTCATACATAGAAGTGTTAAGCCATGTTCCCCTTGTCTCAATTGCCAATCCACACTCAGCGTCTGTTGTAATTTCAAAATCCTCATATCTTGGCTGCCATAATCTCAGAAAATCTACATACGAACCTTTCATCCACTTGATATTATCAATATAAGAAAGTTCATCTTCTGTAAATCTCAGACCACAATATAACTTAATCTGTCTCTTGATCTCCTCTACCATTTCAGGTGTAAAAAATACATCCTTGTTACGACACTTAAAACTCCAAGTAGTCTTGTAGTCGCTAAACTGATGATAAATTGCCTGCCCCATTGAAAATTTATATGCGTCTGTTTCTAACAAACTATTAATAATCTGCTCCATAATTATTTTCCTTCTTTCTTAATTAAATTGAATATTGTTCCAATATCATATTCTCTCTTTTCACACTCATAAAATAAGTTTATGTATTTATCAATGAATGCCATATCATTTGGGTGCATAGCAATCGGTTTACTCTTCTTTGATTTCCACCACTGCAACTCTTTTTCAAAATCAAAAGATTTTCCATGATATGCTCTGCCAGCACCAAGATAATCACATAACATTTCTTTTTTATACTTCATTGGCATTTCAATCGGATTTCCACCATTATCAAAATTATCTTCCCAATATTCGTAATGGTGTTTGTTTCTTCCTTTATGGTGCATCCAAGCGGCAGACCAACCATTTGCTTTCTTACAAGCATCAATAGGACTCGAAGTACCTTGATAATACTTAACACTTTCCCAAAACTCTGTTGGAGAAAATTTTGATAAATCATGTACTAATCCTTGAAATGGAATTCCTACTTTACAACAGTAATAGAGCACCCAATACTTATGAATGCATATCTTTTTGAAATGTTTAAAGATATTGGAAATATAATTACCGTACTTCATTCTATTCTCCAATCTTTCTATATTCTGTGTACACCTTATTTTCGCAATAGTATAAGTTGTAATCACACTGTTCGATATACCACCACAATTTCTGATGCCCTTCTTTTAAATATTCTCTACAATAATCAGTTTCTTCATAATGATTATCAACCATCTGTCTGAAACTCAGTTCATCAATCTCATTTGAATTGTGACAATATACTGCTATTCTGTTTATCAAATCTTCTGTGAAATTCTTCGTGACTACGAATACGACTCTTACAATTTCATGATTGGTACGTTTAATAGACTTTAACTGCTCAAAATCGTGTAAATGATATACCACTCTGTCAAAGTAAGGATATGGTGCAGACTTCACATTCGGCATACTTGTATGTAATTCTATCTTGACTTTTCCTAATGTAATATCAAAAAACTTTTTATACCACTCAATGTTATTCTCTAAATTCCATAATGGATCTCCACCACCAGATATTGATACCCAATTACACTGATTTTTCTTAATCTCATCGTCCAAAGAGTCCAATCCTTCAATCGTACTCTTTGGAATCTGAAGATTATTATTCTTTACAATGCAATATGGACATGAATAGTGGCATCCAAAATTGGTTATCACACTCATGTATTTATCCATATTATTCTCCAATCACATTAATCTGACACATCTTCATTGTCTCTAATGCAGCCTTATGCGTCTCAGGTGTAACACCTGCACAGCAACTTGCATCCACTGTAATATCAATATTAGGATAATTTGCTCTAATCATAAGTGCATTTGACACTACACAAATGTCTGTACAAAGACCACAAACTTCTACTTCTGTAAAATCAAAATCATCCCAATGTGTCCATCCGAAAGTCGGCTTATCAATAACTACGTCATTCTCAATATCAAAATCTAACTTATCTGAAATCTGCCATCCGATTGTATTTTTTACACAATGGACAACTGGGAGATGCTTTCCTTCATATGTTTCTAAATAATTATTTGGGTGTGTATCTCTTGTAAAAATTACACTATCACCATTTTCTCTGTACTCCTTGATTTTCTTTGCCACATTAAGTACAATACTCTGTGCTTCATTTGTGCCAAGTGAGCCATCAATAAAGTCATTCTGCATATCAATTACAATTAGTGTTTTACTCATAATGTTTTTCCTTTCTATACTATATCTTGTTATTATTATTTTATCTAACCAGTATATGTAGTGTTAAACTTACCATGAAATGTCGGTTTCAATTCTCGTCATCTTGGAATGCTTTAATTCTATTTTCAAGATAATCTATCTCTTCATTCCAATGCTCAACTAACATATCTTCAATCTGTTGTTTTGCATCTTTTATGCTATCAGCAATAATTGTGTCATATTCTACGTTTAATTCTTCTGAAACATAAATATAAACATTCTCGTCCGTTTCATCTTGAACAAATCCAACCACTACATTCTCATTTTCTTCTTCATAGAACTGACTGAAATGTAATTTTTAACATTCTTTGCCGAATTTGTTTTTCTCTCCTACTTCCCAATATTTATTCATAAACACCTCACAGTTACTTATTCTCCTCATTCACAATAACCTTGAACATATCATCAACCGAATCCAATAAGTCATATCTCTTATCAAATGCAGCCGTTGAACTTCTTGCAAATTTACGCTCTACCATGTCGATGTAATAAGTCATTTGACCGTCATCCCCCATATAGAACTCATTCCACTCTTCATCAGACATCAATCTTCTTACATTTAACTGCTCAATTGCCAAATTATCAAAGCTAACTACCTTAAATTTCTCAATAATATCTGCAAGATTTTCACATAGCCAATTCTGCTTTACAACAATGTTTTCATGATCTTCTGAATAAAAATCATCACCACGTCTTAAATGTTTATAACCAAGAATCAGCATCTTCAGATTATTATTCTCTAAAGCTTCTACATCCGATGGTTTTAATACTCCGTTGATTACATGAATAACCGCATTTGGATATTGCTTAATAAGTTCAATAAATTTTTCTGTGGGATTTACAAGTGATACACCAAGACCATAGATAAGTTTTTCATCAACAAGCTTTCTGATTAAATCCTGTTTCTTCTCAAAATGAATCTGATTAACTGTCATGTTTACAATGACTTTTCTATCTTTGAGTTTCTGTAAGAACGGAATTAAATCAGGATGACTTGTAGCATCTCCACCACCAAGAGCAACTTCCTGATACGGATGAAGTGTGTTAATGAATTTCTCATTCAAAATATCTCCAAATTTTCCATCTGTTGTGCTACCTTCATGGCAGAATGGACATCCCATATCGCAAAAATTACAAATTTTTATATCCATATTCTCTGCAAAAGCTGGTACAAACTCATCATCTTCTGTCTCTCTAATCTTTGTTCCATCGCTCAAAATTGTGGTTCTAAAGTTTCCATTTATGTATCTTCCTAATAATTCCATTCTTAAAATCCTCCTAAATTAAATCAACCAGCGTATCCATATTGACCAAACGCAACAATTTTATCTCCACTTTTGCTTGTATATCTATCTACAAATGTTTCAAGATCACCGTACTGCCACTCCTCATAGGTTTTGGCATCCTCGTCTACAATATTGTTCTCTTTTGCGTATTTGGTATAATACTTTTCTTTCGCAGATTCTGACAAGTCTGACCAATCTTTAGAAAATTCATCTTTGTTATTTTCATAGTCTTGTGCTGCATATTTCTTATTATCATCTGATAAACTATTTGCTTTTACAAATGGCTCAGAACCCCATTTATCAAAAAGAAGTTCGCCATTCTTCCACTGTTCGAATTCTTCCTCGCTACACATTGTAAGTGAATGTGTACTTGATGAGTTAGTTTCATAAACTCCACGTCTAATCTGTCTCTTCATATTTTTAATCCTCCATTCCGTAATCATCTCTTGGGTATTCATGGTCAATTGCATCCATGTTTACTAAACCAGCTTTCTTCATATCTGACCAATAACAATATTCATCGCCATCTTGAATGACAACATATTTTTTATTTGTCAAATACTCTTCTAATGTAATATTCTCCTTTTTAAGAAAGCCACCAAGCATATTCTCATCAACGTATCCTGTATATGGTTTCTCATAATGAAAATATCCATTGTCAGTTACCCAATATTCTATTGTTTCAATGCCCCAATCTTTTTCTTTCTGCTCCAAATACTCATTAAATTCATCTTCTGTCTTTCCATATTCATGAGCATAATCACTGTCTTTATTTTCAGGATGATTTTTATCTGCAACAGAATCATGAATCATAGGCACTTTAATTTTCTTCAAACCAGGAACATATTTTATTGCAAGTGCTACTAATTCCTTATAAGTATCATCGTTGTATTCGTGAACCAATGAAGCACAAGCATATAACCATTTATCATGAAAGTTACCCAAAGCTCTAAATGGGCTTCTACCAAACTCCATATCATGATCCCATATATTCCATACACAATCTTCTTCGCCAGTTTCTCTATCTTTACAAAGATAAAAATCTCGTGCAATCTCATTAGACGTATAGTGGTCGTTATTTTTCATAATACAAAGACTGTGCTGACTTGAGGAGTTTGTTTCAAACACACCTCTTCTGATTTGTCTTCTCATTTTTATACCTCACTTTCTACTTAATTATTCTCTGTTACGAGCTAATGAAAGACAGGTTTATTGTTAAATTTCAATTGCTAAAAGCCTTATTTTAAGTACTTTTTGAAGTTCAATTTTTCTCAATTCTATATTTGAATGACAATGGGCAGCCAAAACCTAATTCGCCACCCAAACATGGATAGTCATTCTCATCACCAGTTATAAAACTGCAACCATATTCACGATACCCAGTGTCGCTTTCATAGTATGTCGTTTCACAGTAATCACAATTTTCATAATTGTTTTCGTAGATTTCTTCTTCCATAGGCTATACCTGTTTGTCTGCAATGCACTTAATATTATTCTCTATCTGTCTATATGTTTCATTTGCACCGAGAATATTAAGTACAGCAGTTGACAGCATACTCTTGGTAGAATTATCAAAAGTTTCTTTCATAGTTTTATTTACCTGCTTGCGAATATCATCCATAAATTTATCTAAATCCTTTTTAATCATTTCATCAAAATCAAACTGGCGATTGATATATTCTTCAAATGATACCTGTTCGAAATCATCTGAATATGAACTTGTGTGTCCTTTCTTCTTTACTCTTAACTTTCCAGAATCAAGTCTATCCTTTAATTCATTTTTAATATATTGTTCAACGGTATATTCCTGTTCTTCTGTATCATCCCAATAATTTCCACCAACCTTGATTTTTGTATTTGCTATGTATTCATCAACAAAACGCTGAAAATTTTCAGATACCTCATCTGCAATTACTTTCTTAGAAAGATCGTCTGCTACCTTTCTAACAGTTCCTTCAATCTGCTCTTTTACAATATTTTCAATATTTGTTTCCATTGTATTCTGTACAAGAGACTCTAAATTTTCTAAATCAATCGTTACCTTCATATAATCATTCTCCTTCAAAATATTCACAATCTTCCAAACTATTATTGTTTACAGTTGCTAATAATGATCTTCCAAGAGTATTATCAGTTCCAATACCAAGATAAATCTCGTCTACAATTTTCTTGTAAGAAGCATACCAGCCACAATCATCTTTACAATTACATTTTTCACAAATCATAGTATTATTCTCCTTCAAATTCATCCCAATAAATCAAGACATACTGCTTATAACATGGATAATATGTAGTAGTTCCTGTCTGATCTTTACACCAGGTATCTAACAAATTTTGCAGACCACCAATATCACACTGTTCATAAGCATCTTCATGTAACTCTTCGCAAGCATTGTCAACTACATCATCAGCATCAATGTGTATTTTTTCTACTGTGCAGACCCATAATACCTTTGGTTTTGTATATACTTCTTCGTCCAAATAATTCACTGCATAATCATCAAAGAAATCGTCAACTGTATCGTAATACTCGTCAAATTCTTCACAGTAAAGCATTGTGTCTACATCTTTTTCATTAATTGGAACTGCCTTAGAAACCTTTTTGTTCCACTTCTTTATTCTCTCTTCTTCATCAGCTTTCTTCTGTCCTTCACAGTCACAATGCATATACGACTGATTCTTATATGGTTGCCCACAATAAGGACACAACCTCTGTACGCCATTGAAGCAACTCTGGCAGAATGAAAGTGCTTGATGTTTGTATGGAAAATGCTCTCGTCTACCAGCTTCAGAGTCATCACCTTTAATGCCGTAAATATTATTCTCAATTCTCATTCCAAGACCATTACATACAGGACAAATCCTTTCATGTTCTGTTAGATCTTTGATGAGAATTTTAGGGAATGATTTCTGAATTGCTTCGTATAAATTTACTTCTTTTCTATGTGTTAAACTCATACTATTATTCTCCTTTTCTATGATGATATGGTTCACAAAACTCCAACATTTCTTCACTTATATGTCCTTCTTTAATAAGCTGTTCATACAAATCAATCCAACCCTGTGCAGATAGGTTATGATAATATCCAATACAGTTTCTCCAATATTCGCAATCAAATGTCGATGGATAAGTTTTAATTTCAATGTATATTCTACAATTTTCATATAGCTTCTTAGAATAACAATTTGACGCACTTTTAACATAACTATTACATCCAATAAAAGCTTCTGTTGGATCATGCTTACTTCTCATGTCTGTTAATATTCTGTCATATAATTCTGTCTTAGCGTTATATATGCAATGGATTAGAAAATAGATGTCATCAAAGATGCTTCCAAATTCATTTATTCTTTGTCTTAGTTCTTCGATGCCACGAATACTTCTTTTGTTTGTACCATAATCAATGGATTGAATTTTTGAACCATTCTCAAATTTTAATTCCACTCAACTACCTCCAATATAAGACGAAATGCGAGTTCATTGGATTTTAATTCTCGTATCTATATGTAAACAATTTTTCAATTCTGATATTTTTATCATCGCTTTTCTCTTTATTACTATCCAAAAGCGTCTTTGTTTCTTTCTGCCAAATACAAGTAAATTCTTCTGGCATGTTATACTCACTAATCAGAACAATATTATCCTTACTGGCTTTCTTCACCCACTCATAAAATTCTTTATATGGAAATCCACCTGTTGAATATTTAGTTGTATCTTTATAAGGAATATCACAATAGATAACATAGTTTTTAATTTTATTTAATGGAAGCTCTCGGAAATCATATTCTTTGAATTGAATATTTTTAAGATTTGGACTTTGTTTTACGGTATTATTGTATGCTTCTAAAGAGTAATTTCGTTTACCAACTTTATCTCTTCTGTAACCGCCAAACCATTTGCCACCATATGACAATTGGAATCCTACATAACCAACTAAATAATCAGGATATTTATCTTTATTTGATTGAATATCTTTATACATATTCTCTGTCACATTCTCAGGTGGTATCCAACCTTCTGACAACTTCTTCAAAACAGCGATCAAATATTTATGGTTATCTGTCCCAATACGATTCTCACATTTAATTTTATCAATCATATTAGCACCGCCTACAAATGGCTCTAAATATCCAACTACATCATCAGTGATATAGGATTGAATAATCGGTGCTAATTCTTTTGATAGTCTATTTTTACTGCCAACATATTTCATCTATTTAATCTACTCAGAGCGAAATTTCTTTAAGGCTGCCACTCACACTCCTTTCGTATTAATATTCTCTTATCTTAAATTACCACCATTATCACATCTGAGTTTATTTAACATATCAGCAAGTCCTAACATGAGGTTTTCAATTTCTGTTACATTCTCAAATTCATACATTTCTCTTGTGCAAAAACCACCTTTATTCCCTGTAGACAAACCATATCTATTCCCATATGGAGCTTTGTATGAAAAGATCATCTCAACGTGTTCTCCATTATCATTAAATCTTCGCAAATTCCCATTATCTTTTAACATCTTTGTATCTCCTCTCTTATCTCAGTTCAATCTCACCATATTTTAATGTGTTATCTTCAAACATCTTGTAACCTTGATACCTACCAATTAGACCTTTATAAAGAGTTTTCTTACCATCAAAACTGGTAAACACCATTTCCTGTTCATATGGCTTCTTTAATGCTTCTAAAGTTGCATTATTCGCAAAAATATATGGATTGTGTCCATTCTCATGTACAAAATAAGCAATTTTTCCACTTAATTTCTCTGTATCAAGCTGTCTTACTATTGAAAATTTTTCTGTCATTTAATTATTCTCCTTCTGCTCGACATTGAACGTGTAATCATTCCAATACAAATCATCAATATCCTTGCTTGCCATTTCAAATGGCACTTTATATTCTGTAATTAGGTATGATCTTAATTCTCCCATGTCAGAAAACTCTTTTCTTTCTACTTCTCTTGTACCATATCCATCATCATAGTCTTCTTCTACAATAAGAGTAAGTACATTAGATGTCATACCAAGTAGCTTCAGAATTTCTTTAGCATTTGAATCATCTGTCATTTCAGATAAAAGAGGTTTGATAAACTGGTTTTTCTTAATCTCATTAATTACTTCATCATTACCAACCACATGATTGATTACTTCTAATGCAAAATCAGACCATTTCAGTCTCAATAATCTTTCAACAAATCGTCCTAAATATGAATTTGGAATATTGTTTAGCTGAACAATTCCAGAATCAATCAATTCTTTTGCATAGTCATGTGCTTTCTTTAAGTCATAAAAGCTTGTAACTCTTGCAGGATCAAGTGAATATCCACTATCAAAAGGATGAATCATATCACATAAGAAATGTTTACTCTTAGTCATTTTATTGAGCTTATCCAATATCTCAAATGCTTTTTCTTTGTAACCATGATTACCCAATGTTCCATTGCGAAATATCTCGTTTTCTAAATTGAAATAATCATAATGCTTTACAATGTTCTCAAGTAATTCATCAGCAGTTTTAATTTCTTTCTCTACCCGAAACTCTGATACATAATATTTACAATATGCATCCTGTTCACTCTGTAATGGTTCTATGTAAAATACTCTATTATATTCAGGAATACCTTCAAACAACATTCTGACTGCGAACTCATCTGTACAATCAGTCTTAATTTTATTGTTGTATAGGTTCACATGACCAGATTTAAGTGCAGCAATACACTTCTCATATTTTTCTGTTTTTTCTCTATACTCTTTATTCTGCTCTGCCGTAACCTTTTTCTTGCCATTCTCAGGTGTAGGCTTATTGGGTTTCGACATTATGATATATTTACAACTTGATGCAAAATTACTTGCGTTTCTTTTCTCTAAAGGAAAATGATAATATCCCATTGTTCGTCTCCTTTCTTATTCATTAATTTTTTCTTCCAACATGAAATAACCAATATATAAAATGTGCAATATAAAATAATGGATTCAAAATAAAACAAATCATAAACACAATTATACATCCAAACATATTTATGTTATTACTGTCGTATATTTCTTTAGGTGTAACTGCCATGCCATCAAAATCTCCAAACATGGACGATACTCCCATTCCAAGAATCAATAATATATAAAAACATACAATTAATTCCATTATTTTCTCACCTCCTTACCGAATGAAAGATTTCTTTCAATGTATTGCTCATTTATGTATTCTCCCAATCTAATTTCTGACCACAATCACAATACATCGCATATATACTCCGGTCTAGGTATTGTTTGCATGATGGGCACTTCCCACCTCTGCCAGATGTCCCTAATCTAAATTGTTCAGTCGGTTTCTTCGACTTCTGCTTCTCGATTGCTTCTCTGCATTCTTTCACCGTGCCGATTGCACGATACTGCTGAATTTCTTCAAGTGCTTGTATCGCCATTCCATAAGCATTTTCAAAAGAACATCCCCATGAAGTATCACATGGAATTGCTTTACCAAGTTCGTTACAATCATATTTTAGTTCTTCGATAGCTTCATTCTCTGTCATTTACTTCTCCTTTATATTCAGCAACTCTCTTACTTCCAACCTCAAAAATTTCCTTATCCTTCTCAAAACATATGTAATTTCTACCTGTATTCATAGCTGCAACTGCAGTTGTACAACTTCCTGCACACGAATCAAGAACTAAATCGCATGGATTTGTGTATGTCTTGACAAAATACTCACACGCTTCAACAGGCTTTTGGCACTGATGTAAGCTACTTTTCTGAGTATCCCACTTGAACTGCAGAACATCTCTTGGATATCTTTGTGTACTGCCACCGCCTGAAATACCAATCTTTGTAGCACCATAACAGTTACCATCTGTTGTATGTTTTGTATAAGAATGAACAGGCGTATGTCCTTCTGTCATTTGTGGATTGTAAGTAGGGAGTTTCTTATAGAAAATCAAGACATTTTCATGTGCCTTCATAGGCATTTTCTTAGCGTTTAGATGACCAGTTGCTTTGGTCTTTTCGATAATCCATTCGTAGCGATACAATTTTTCATTACTACAAGCGAGCCTCTTATCAAAAGGTGACTGCGCCCATAATGCAATACAACCATTATCTTTGATAATTCTCTCATATTGTTCCCATAACGGTTCGAATGGAATTAGTATATCCCATGAATTCTGGGTTGTTGAAAATGGCAGATCCGTGAAGATAAAATCTATTGATTTATTATCAATCTTTTTCATACCTTCAAGACAATCTTCGTTGTATATTTTGTTAATCTCTAACATTTCTTACTCAGAGCAAATCCAGATTTAATGCTGCAGCAAATCTCTCGCTCCTTTCAATATTCTTATTCTCTTAATAGATTTCTGTCCATTCACTAATTTCTACTTTATTATCAGGATAGCCAGATAAACTCCATTCATTGTCGTTATATACTACTTTCCACATAGCATTTTCTCCATGTGGATTACCTTTAATTTTGCCATAATATAATCCTGAACATGGTGGTAATTCTTCTTCAATTTTTCTCCAAATTGGCTTTTCATAAACCTTATTTATATCATCTACTGCTTTTGCTAAATCTGTCGTAATTGTATTGAAATATCCTTTTTCTAAATCAATCATTTCAAGTATGTAAGTATGATTGATCTTAAAAGAAATCCCAAGCCCAATAAGTGCTCCTATACAAATCCCTAATAATCCAATTAATACTGTTAAATAAATATCCATATCTTACCTCACTTTCTTATCATCCGAAGAAAACTTCGGATTCTTGTGCTTCTTAATCTTTGTCCAAATTTAAGATTACAACCCCATTTTCATAGTCAATATTATAATCTCTTACCCAATATCCTTCTTTCAAATTGATAGTAATATCATCAAAGATAAAATCATCATGACTATTTATAGTGATTGTTTCATGTTTATTCACACATCCAGATAATCCAAAACACAATGTTAATCCTAATACAACCGCTAAAATTTTCTTCTTCATATATTTTATTCTCCTATCTCCCGTACATAATATACTCATCACCAAGTTCAAGATTCATTTTGTAATTTCCATTGTTATAAACCTGAACTCTCATATTGTAAAACTTACTATCCTGCTCATGAGAATTTGGATCATAAGGATAACTAAAACCTGCTCTTGTTAGATGTCTAAGAACACGTCTCTCTGTTGTCGCACGACTACATCTTTCTTCAAAAGCTAATTGTCCATTGTCGAGATTTACCAAACTACAATATGTTGATGTACTGTCACCACCATATTTGTTTTTATTATCTCTGAACGAAATCACTAAATAAACACCTATTACATTGTTATTTTCTTTCTGCACTACGACTGCACCATTTGTTAATTTGATATTTCTGTCTAAATCTACACAATCGCAAACTCCTTTAATACTAATATTCTGCATTTATTTGCACCTCCTGTTATGTTATTCTCTGCTTTATTCAGATTTCTTTACTATATCCAGTCTCTTTAAGGAACTTATCAAATTCCTCTTTTTTCATATTGTTTGGACAATACATATCCACCACCATATCAAACGGCTTCAAATAATTATCCAACACATCTTCAGCATCTTCTTTTGCTTCCTGCATTTTCATATTAATATAATCTTCTCTCGTCATATTCCATGCTGTAGGACAATCTACGACAGTAGAAAATCTACAATATAATCCATTTGGTTGCTTTGATACAAATCCTGCCATATTATTCTCCTTCTGACTCAAAGGTATTATTTACAATTTTTTGGCAATTTTCAATTACCCTACAAATCAATCTCTTTCCATTATCACTAAAATAATCATTGTTTTTCTGTTGATTATAGTAATCTTCAAGTTTGTTATTAGCTGATCTAATTATTTCTTCTAATGAAGTTAACTTATCTTCCAAAATATGAATTTCTTTCCACCTTTCATTTAGATTACTTTCTAACATTTTACAATAATTTTCAAAATCCATAACCTTCCTCCATTTCTCAAGAAATCTATGATTCATGATCTTCTTTTTCTTTTCTCTTAGAAAGATCAATTTCAGTTTTGGATTTAACAATATATGTTTTATTTTCATAATCAATTAAGAATACATATCTTACATCCATACTTACACGTTTAACTGTTACTTCAAAACGTGCGATATTATCTTCTAATGCAAACATGCATGATTCCTCATCAACAGATCCATCAGATAATTCTTTAAGAATAATTGGAGTCTCACTTGCCCCTTTATAAATATGTAATGTGTATACTTTTTTATCTGGTAACATATAAAATGTATTTACCCAACTCCAATCGAGATAAAAGTTCACGATGTTTCCAGAAGTATGTTCAATTATTCTTGACAATTGATCAATCCTATCTGATAACCCTCTAATCTTTTCATCAAACCCTCTAATCTTTTCATCATAGTTTTTTTGTGTTTCTCTAAAAACATCATCAGTTGTATAATCTTTTAATATTTTAAATTTTATCTTTTTTAATGGATTATTCATCTAATTTACCTCCTCTCTGTTCTTTCATTACCAAATGGCTAACGTTTACTGCTTCTCTCATAGCTTCTGCAAACTCATAAGCACAATCAGAAGTAAATCTTTCCTGCACTTTTGCAATATCATTTGTATCAACTTCACTATGAATCCTTGCGTCAATAATATATTTTCCGTCTTTACAATGAATGTCCACCATTTATTTGTTCTCCTCATTTTCACCTAAAATTTTCTTTCTTAATGAGTTCCAACCATCATCATAACCATCGCAATATTCGTCTAAATATTCCTTACTATGTATTTCATCTGGTAATTCTTTTAATGGACACCAATTTGGTTTTTCTTGGCAGTATCCATTTTTACTATCAATTATTCTACAAAGAGTATTATCATTTAGCTCATTCATTAATTCACAACATGCTTCGATACCTTCTTGTATTTCTCTACAAAAATTACAATCACAACAAGTTTCAGGCATATCTAACACTAAAACAGCTTTACTCATTTACTTATTCTCCTATCTTCTAAACAACCTATCTTTCCTCAATAAAACCATCAGGGATTATATCTTTATTTACAGTTACATATGGAAGTTCACTTCTGTCAAAAAAATTACAAGTCAAATATAAATTAGCAATATATTTTTCTTCTCCAAGGATTGTTTCAGCGTTGTCTACTATATATTGTCCACAATATTTAATTCTCTGAATAAGTTCATTACGAATAGACTGCTTTACGTCTTTTGTATCTCTAGTTATTCCTTCCATATTCTCTCTCCTTTCGTTAAAAAAAGAAATTTCGCTTTTATTGGAACTTCATAAAACTCAAAATATGAGCTATAACATCAACAGTCCATCCGTTGCCAATTGCTTCAAATCTTCTTGTCTTAGGCATTACTTTTACATTGCCACTCTCGTCAACCCCAAACTCCGTATAATTGTCTGGAAGTGTCTGAAGTCGTTCAATTTCTAATGGACATGTCTTTTTATATTTTTCTCCACCAAGCCAAACATTGAATTTTGTTTCTGTTCTGCAACGTGGCACTGTTGGAGCTTTCTTATCCAAAAAGTACAGCCTGTCCTGCTGCGAATAATGACCTTTGCCACTAAGATCATATTTTATGTAATTCTCACACTTAATCATTGTGTTCTTGATTCTGTCATCAAAGTATTTGACTAAATCTGGATCATCACAGATAACATCTTTCACTAATAATCCTTTATCATCAGGAAGTGTGATATTTGGTATGTTCGTCCAATACAGACGTTTTCTTCTCTGAGCTGATAATAACTGACTATCAATCATAATTAGTTGTACACCCAATTCCTCACTAATAGCATCTTGAATCTCATCAGCCATTCCATAATTATTTTCATATAGGAAATATTTTGGATTTGTGTTATTCTTTGCTTCCACAAATTTTTGAAACAACTTCCAACCTTCACCTTCTGTATCAATTTCTCTCTTTAATTTTGCTGTTTTGTTACACTTGGCTTTTGACCAGAACTGGCAAGGAGAACCGCCCATTAATAGATCGACTCCATTAAAATCCTTGAAGTTGGTAGAAAATACGTCACCGTATCTTTTAATATCAGGATAATTGTACCTACTGATTTTAATTGCATTCTCTTCAATTTCAAATGCGTTATACTCACTGACTGGAATATTGGCTTTATCTAATGCAACTCTTCCACAAGAAATTCCATCAAATAAACTTAACACTCGTAGCCCTTGAGAATTATTTTTTTCATTATTCTCTGTCAAAATACATTATTTTACAGAGGTTACGTAACCATAATTACCTAGAATTACTGTTAAATCCTTTCTTTTTAATATTATTTTGTTGTAAAATCACTCGAAAATAGACACGTCTGCCTAATCAAATGAAAAAATATTTCTTGTTACTTTTAATTGAAAAATTTGGCTGAATCGCCAAGATAGAAATTTCTATATATGATTATTCTCTATCGAATTGCTATCAACATAATCCATGTTATAACAATTTGAAGAATATGAATTAACTGATCTTGAACAAGATTTATATTCTTCTTATTGGCTTTGCAATCATCTACAATGCAATGGATCGCCCAGTTGAAACAGAATACGAAGATATACAGTTTAAATGCTAAATCGCATTGATTAAAATATGTATAAATTGTTGGAACTAACATAATCATAAAAGTCCAACTAAAGGCATGTTCACATAATGCCATAATATAATCGTTTTTATATAAATTATCAGGTGCATTTTTCTCCCACCATGACTTTTGTTTTGCTGATGCTAACCAGCCTTGTAGATAATAATCGTCTACAATATGACAGAATAATATAGCTAATAACAAAATAGTTTTTAAAAACATTCATTTCACCTTTCTTCTCAGGAAAATTTGGCTAATCAGCCTTTGAATAGAAAAGTTGATATTACAATTTGGTTATCTCAGCAAAGCACTCATCCTTTAAACCTCCTTCAATTTTCCCAATAATATCCCACTCTGCAATATCTCCTTTATTAGAATATGTATAAACATTTGTTTTATTGGTTCTAATATCATACCAAAAAGAATTATCACAACTATGATCAATATAATATCCTTCTATAATTCCCAATAACAAATAATCTTTTGTCTTAAAAATTACTACATCACCAACATCATATTCACTTGTATACTCTTCAATAATTTTTCCCATCTATTTCACCTCACTCTATGGGTATCATTCTCGTTATGCTATCACCCATATGTTCAACCGCATGATAATCTGCAATTGGCTTTAAAAAATCACATCTATTAGGCTCACATCCTCTTCCTTGATATAAATTACACGTATAATTACCACGCAACTGATTTGTACATTCAGAAAAGATACATTCTTTTGGTTCATTTGGCATTTTATCTACAATAATTTTCATATTCTCACCTCACATCCATTTATCAATCTCATTAAACACATTGCCCAATGAATCAACAATCATTAAATCAGTATCACCGTATAACAACACTTGAATTTTCTCTTTATTGATAACAACCAAACGTCTACCACTAAAATATGAAATATAATGAGCTGCTGGATAAACTTTTAATGAAGTGCCACCAATAATCAACATTTCAGCATCTCGAATAGCTCTGATTGCTCCATTTACAGCTTCATTAGGAAGATTCTCTCCGTATAAAGTCACATCAGGTCTAATCAGCCCACCACATTCACACTTTGGAATAGCATCTTTAGTGTTAAACAAGAAATCAGAATGATATTCCATTTTACACTTACTACAATAATTCCTCTGAGTAGTTCCATGAATCTCAAAGACATTCTTACTGCCAGCTTTCTGATGAAGTCCATCAATATTCTGTGTTACAATAGCTTTCAACTTACCTATTTCTTCCATCTTAGCAAGTACCTTATGAGTAATATTTGGCTCAATATTTCTTGTATCCATCTTCTGACGATAGAATTCATAAAATACTTTGGGGTTGTTATATAAACATTCTCTACTTAAAAGATATTCTGGATTATATTTTTCAAATTGAATGTTATGCTGATTATATAATCCATCCTTAGATCGGAAGTCAGGAATACCACTTTCAGTAGATACACCTGCTCCACCAAAGAAAACAATATTGTTTGATTCTTCTATATATTCTCTTAATTGTTCGTACATAGTTCTTACCTCACTCTATCATCTCAACTTTGATTCTGAATTTTGTTGTTTCTATATGTTCATTTTCTTGATAAGGACGATTATAATCAAAATGCTGATGACGGACAGTTGCAATCAAGTGAGCATCGTTGCCAGAGACAAATTCCGTATCTGTCTCATAAGTATCTTCTGAGCCATCACCAAGTTTAGAGTCTGTACAATATATCTGATTTGCGTCTAATGCATCTTGAATAATTCTGTAAATGTCTCCTGTGTTATACATAGCTACTCCCATTCTACTATCCAAAGATTTCTTCAACAACTTTTAACTTGATACTCTGACTAAATTCAGATCCAGCAGCTTTCGGATGACCACCACCGCCAAATAAACTTGCTACATCTTTTCCAAGATCAATATCTTCTTTAATAGTTCTGTAAGAAACAGTACAACCATCAATATCAATCATTGCCACATAATCAATTTCAGGATGCATCTTGCAAAGCCGATTTCCTAATTCACTAACATATCTATCAGCAAATACAAATCCACAAACCTTGCTGCACATAGCACTCGTAAACATTGTCTTGTCTTTTTCTTCAATATATCTGTCAATCTCATCCTGCTTAATTTTTAATACAACTTCATCTTTTGCATATAATCTTGGGAATACTTCATCATGAATTTCAGAAATGCACCAATGAATAAAATCATCACGACCATAAAGATATAATAAATCATTGACCTGTTTGCAGATAATTCCGTCATCACCGAGAGTTGACCATCTCCAAGTGTCATAGTCTCTTACTAATTCAGCAAATCTCTTTAACACTTTATTATTCTCTAACTCTTTGCTCAGACAACCGTTCATACCTAACTAATGATAAAACAACATAGTTCCCGATGTTTTAATTCCTTTGGAATCTTCGATAACTACATCACACCAGTCATACTTATTTAATCCAAGAGCTGTTGGGTGATGGTCTAATAACTGGACATTGCCTCTCTTGTCCAACAACTCAGCAGTTTCTTCATTCACACGAATGTCGGTAATATAAATTGGAATTGTGTTATTCTGCTCCATTTCTAAGTATTCTCTTACGCTTGAATCAATATTGTCATAATCACAATATGAAATTTCTACATTATCTTTACCAAATGCAAGTTGTGCTAAAATTCCACAACCGATTCCGTCAAGATCTGTATGTGAAAATAATCTAACCATTATATTTTTCTCCTAACTTCATCCATTCTTTTGTTGTCTTAATATATTTAAGTAACTCACTTTTTTCGTTTGGATATGCACCTTCGATTACCAATTGTAAAAGACAATTCAGCGTATTCCCTATTTCTTTTCCTGGCTTATATCCAATCTCAATCAAATCATTGCCATTAACAGCTAAATCTTTCAGTGAGAAACATTCATCTTTCTGTAAAACTTCCTCTAAGATACATTCGATATTGTCAACTTTCTGAAGTCTACTCTCCTGTTCTATCTGAGCCTGCGCTTTAATATCTGCTCTACGAACATTCAGTAATCTTCTAAATTGTTCTTCTTCAATCTTATTGAGCCATCTCTTGATATACTTTTCACCCACTTCAAAAGTTGCATCATGATAATAAACAAGCTGCACTACTTTTTCTCTTGTATCATTATCAAAACGAAGTCTTTTCATAATTGTATCAGTCATATCAGCACTGACTCTTCCATGACCTTTGAAATGTCTAATACCATCCTCGCCATCTTGATAACAATGTGGTTTTCCAATATCATGAAAAAATACAGCCAATGACGTAATCAAATCTCTTGGATTCAAATCAGGTTCACAATCACATTCATAAGCTTGTACTGCACGTACTGTATGATTCCATACATCATAAATGTGATATGGATTATTCTGTTGAAAGCCAAACATATCTTTAATTTCAGGAATGAATAACGAGAATACATCGTTATATAAAACCATCTGTACACAGAAATCACTTGATGCAGCGATTTTACAGAACTCACTATTTATCCTCTCAACGGATATATTCTCTAATTTTTGATACATCTTATGCAAAACATAATCTGTATTTGGCTCAAGAACAAAACTTAACTGAGAAGCAAATCTAATAGCACGTAAAATTCTCAAAGCGTCTTCTGAAAATCTATCTTCTGGCTTACCAACACACTGAATTTTGTGATATTTTATATCCTCCATGCCATTAAACGGATCTGCAAGACCAACTTCATCATTGTATGCCATTGCATTGATTGTAAAATCTCTACGCTTTAAATCTTCTTCAAGACTTTTTGTAAAAGTTACTTTGTCTGGTCTACGATTGTCAGAATAATTACCATCAATTCTGTAAGTTGTTACCTCGTATGGTTCGCCATCAATGATAATTGTTATTGTTCCATGCTGTAAGCCAGTTTCAATAATTCTTTTACCCTTGAATATTTCAAGCATCTCATCAGGTGTGGCAGATGTTGTAATATCATAATCGTGAATTGTTCTTTTCAGAATGCTATCACGAACACAGCCACCAACTAAATATGCTTCGTATCCTTTATCTTGGAGTGTATGAATAATCTCATTTGCACCAGATGGGATTTTAATTTTTAATCTTTTCATCCAAACTCACCTCAATTTTGGTATATTTATAAAATATCACTTATTCGTTATCATATCCAAAAACAACAACGCATCTTTCTTCAATGTGATATCATAATCTTTCCACTTTTCCATAAGCCCCCTTGTATCAAATCCATGCGGAACTACAATCGCAAACCCATGTGGTGTCTTATGACAATTCATATCAATAAGTTTTATACCAGAAAAATGATTAATGTCTGATAAAAAATCTGCTGCTAATTCTCTATTATCCACATCAAAATCAAACAACCACTTACTCTCATCACGATTTTGTACTTGCTGTGCAACTGAAGCTAATGTACGATTAAGCTGTGTCATACTTGGCTTGTCTCTCAGCAGACGAACAATAAATTCTTCCCTGATTTTTTCTTCGTTCCTAGAATTAACCGATCTATATAATCTTGTCTGTTCACCATGAACTCCTTTAGTTGCAAAACTTTTAAATTCTTCAATTATTTTGTCTTCATTCTCTTTATATTCAAGAATTGTCTTATCTCGTTGCTTAAAATTTGGAATATCCTTATTATCCTTGTTACGAGAACGCATTAGATATACATATAAGTTTGACATTGTATTGTTCTCCTAAAATAAATTTCCTTGACTATCTACCATACCTTTGTAACCACACCATTTACATTTACAATGCATGGAAGCACCATCGAAACTTTCTAAAATATAATCTTTTTGATGACAATGCCATCCTATTTTGCAAAAGAACTTTTGTAATGGTTTAATATAATCTGCTAACATGTATGTTACAAATAACAAAATTAATAAAACTATTACAATTAAAATAACAACATATTTCATGTTTACCTCTTTACCTCACTTATCTTCTTTCCAATCAACCATAATAAATGATAAAAATCCCAAACATGGCTCTATTAATAAAATTTTCCATAATTCAACTGGTTCAGGAAAAATAAAATTCATTAATAAATTTAATGTCATAAGCCATATTAAAAATCTTATTGTAGATTTATACATGCTATTCTCCTCTTACTTATTCAAAACAATCAGAATGTTACTTAGATATAAAGCATAGAAGACTAAATACCCACCACCTGCCAAGAATAATAATTTGAACACAAAGTTGACAACATTCTTTTTCGTCCATGTTATCCCAACAATAAGGTTAAAAATTCCCATAATTAATAAAATAATGTTTAAATTATTCATATTTCACCTCCAAAATTCCTGAAGAAATGTGCGATTCTTGTTACTCATCACATCTTCCCATTTTTATATCCAAAGCCCTCTTATTTAATTCTTCAATCTTCTGCTTTGGAACAATACTTTCAACGACTCCGTAAAACCTACTTCTACAATCTTTACACAAATTAAACCCAGGAACTTGAATTAAATCACATGGTTCACCATTTATAAAAGTGGCTGCAATCGGCAACGAATACTCATTATATTTATCAACTTCCTTATCACATAAATCGCAAAAATATCTAACCATATATTCTTTCCTTTCTAAATTCCACATGAATCGTGAAATTCAAGTTAAACAAAACTATCGCTTGTATTCGATCCATTTATCTGTGTTTGGAAATTTAACTCGAATTTTAATTGGTTCTCCTGTTGGAATACTACCCATAGATTTATAGTCGCCAACAATCGTAGCTTTTTCTAAAAGCTTGTGATTTTTCTCGCACTGTTTAGCCTTTTCCTTATCCGCATAATCAGTCTTACAAATATCGCAGGTATATAATTTCTTTTCAGTCATAGTATGTACCTCTCTCTTTCTATTGTAAAAAAGGACTGACCAACTGTTCGTCAGCCAGCCCATAAAACATTACTTTAACTCTGCAAGTGCCTTATCAAGATCCTCATCAGACATATTCTCAAGTGCAGCATCCTGTCTCTTAGCCTTGATTTCGAGCAATCTCTGTCTCATCTCAGCGTTCTTTTTAGCGTCTTCTCTCTTCTTCTTTTCATCCAGCTTCACACCAACAATATACTTAACAATTTCAATCTTATTAGAAATCTCTTCATCTTCCTTTGACTTAGTATTCAGAAGACTCTCTTCTTCAGACTTCTTTACTTCTGCATTGAGTGTCTTAAATACTGAGTCCAGATTTGTGAGAGATAAATCCCACAAATCAATTACGTTAATCATTCCTCTGAATGGGAACTGATAGTTTGCTCTTGTTGCATTGATAAATAATTCATTGTTTGTCATAATAATAATCTCCTTTTCTAATTTTTAATTTTAAATATCCAACCTTTAATTTTCCTATTTTCATTTAAACATCTGTCAATCGAACTATAACTTATGTCCGTATGTTCACTTGCAAATTTCTTTTTATTTTTAAATTCATATATTGTTCCATTTGGTGAAATTCCAACGTATGTATTACCAGTTAAATTTTTTCTTGTTGTAGCTTCTGATATATTCATAGGTCTTGGAATAAATTTACATGTGACAGGGGAATATATTTTATTTTTTAAGCCTAATTTTTCACACAAAAAATCTTTATCTAATTCATATTCTCCATTTTTCCAAAGATCATATCCATCTAAATAAACGATATCATCACAAAAATTCTGAAAATTATGCCACCTATCACAAACTGTTACACCTACATACGCATTACTTTTTAAATGTGCTTTTTCAGAATAACATCTTTCTATCATATGATGCCATGTAGTATATTCTTTAGTGACGCTTCCATTTATTTTACATTTCCACTTACCCTGACCTAAATATCCTACATTAAACACATTTGGAAAATTAGGACTTTTGAGGTTTCCTTTACTTATGTTGGTAAAATCACTTTCAACGATTGCCCCATCTTCAAATTCACACAAACAATAAATATACGATCCCTTTTTGTTACATCTATTTGTTTTCCCAATTATTTTAAAACGTCCACAGCTTATAGAGTTCCAAATCGAACCATTGTAATATTTTTTAGAAGTGTTCTCTATAAGCTGATATTGGGAAATCAATTCTTCTCTAGTTAAAATTTAATTTTCACCACTCTCTCAATATTACTTTTTACTTTAACAACCAATTCAGCTCTTTTTGTCATCGAAAAACCAATGCCTGATAACTGATCTTTTGTGTCTGCTACATGACATTTAGCCCCTAATGCTTCAAATACTCTCTTATGCTTCATTAAATCATTGTCAAGGAACTCAAGATAGAATCCATTAGGACTTTCGTTGTTCATACAATCCTTCAGGAAGAAGAATAAATGTCTATGACCAATTCCATCCTGCTCGTCAAAATAGTTTGGACTGTAACTAATTACTGATACAGGAATAAACTGATTGGTATTTACACCCCAGATCTCACGACTTGAAATAGATGAACTTCCAGACAGCTTTTCCTTAATTGAGAAGTTGCCATTCGCATCAAGTGTTACTTCTGCAACCTGAACCTTTTCACCTGTTCTCATTGAGTTACTATAGTCAAACTTATAAATTTCGCCATTAAACTCAATCTCGGCTCTGAATCCATGTCTTACACTTCCTGAATACTGATGTACAAAGAACTTATAAACACCTGGCTTCATTCTTGATAAATCCTGCCAAGTAATATTCTCTACTGCAATCTTTCCACATGGATCAATGACATCAACATCTAACTGACCACCCATAGAAGTAATTCTTGGTGCTTTATAACTGCCATAGTAGATTTCTGTACCATTTGGCTCAATACAATGTGCATCAAGGTCGTAATTATCATGACCATCTTCGTTCCACTGAATAGAAAATCTGAGAACACCATTAACATTACCGCCAGCAGCTTTTACATTCTGCTTCATATCAGAGTCAGTAATGTTTCCTGAATAAGCCCAAGATAATCCATTGTTCCATTTGAACATTGTCTTAGCATCTGGATTAACTGGTGCAATCATAGAAACAAAGTTCTTCTCATGTTTATTCTCTACAAAAGCTTCAATCTCCTTTGCAGTTGGAAGTACCTTATCAATGAAATCCTGTGCTGAAATCTCTTCAACCTTAGAAAATTTCTTAGGACTTACAGCAACATCCTTTTCCATCTGCCCAAAAATATCATCTGCACCAACCATTCTTCTTGCAGCGCTCTTATTTGAGAACAGCACATTATTTACAGTAATATCATTCAGATTAGCAAATCTTCTCTGTAGTGAATCCATATATCCAAGCTCTGTGATTGTCTTCTTTGCATCATCAAGCATCTTCTTTGTGAAAATAGCCTTTGGTCTTTTATAATTGCTCGGAGCGGTAATCTGCTCATACTTCTTAACTGCTGTATCTAAGTCCATATCCTCGCTTACATTAATAAGAAGTGTACCAATAGAATGATTTCTAATTCTACCGATAGCCATACCTGCTGTTACCGACTTCTCCCAAGTATATAAATCCTTTTCAGTATCAGATGTCAGCTTATCATATTCCTTCTTATACTTCTTGAACTCTGTGAGTACGCCTTTCCACTCTTCACCCTTGTAAAGTGTATTTGAATTGATAAGTTCAAGAATTGTATCAAGTGCTTCCATAGTAATCTCATCAAGAGAACGCTTAAATACATTTCTTGTATCTCTAAACTGTCCCTTAACTTCCTCATTAGAACGACTTGTTCTGTTCACAAACTTGCTTGGCAACTCTAAAAAGAAATGATCCCACTGATGAGACTTGCCATTAATTTCCTCGAAATTAAAATCTGTACCAATTTTAGGAAACTTAGTTGTATAAATATCTGTTACTGTATGAGCTTTTACAAAAGCATCAAGTGCATCACATACTGGCTGATATGTTGTATCACCAAGATTCAGTTCCCAAATTGTGTGAATCTGATTATCCTTGATAGTGACAGCAGAACCAATATTTTTAATAAACTGTCTACAACAACTGCAATCATGCTCTCTACGCTCTCTGAAAATCTCATTTGTACCAGCAGGGAAGCTATCAAGATATGTATTCCATAATTCATCCTTATCTACATTTACCTCAAATAAATGTGTTGCCTCTTTCTGCATTTCATCGAAATGTTTCTGTAAAGCCTTCTTAAATTTCATAAATCCATCCATGTTTTGTACCTCTTCTTTCTTATATTTATTTTTGTTAATTGTTTCTACTGTTATATTCTCCGTTTATAATTCAAGGGAAACGAAGTTTTACTGTGCTTTTTTAGTAACAGTGCCCATGGTATCCACCTCCATCTCCATCACAATGTCCTGCCATAGTTCTCATCATTTTTACAATCTTCCTTAATAATTTTGTGTACATAATTACACCCATCCTTTCATCAATTCTCCGTTTTCATAAACCACGCCATATTTATTTGTTGGTTTTCTAAATAACGTACATGCAACTTTAATGCCATCACTTAATGACGCTTTTAATGTCTCTTCGCACATAAAGCACGATCTTTTTAATAACACAGGAGTCTTAAATTCTGGTATTATATTCTCCATATCAAGATATGTTTGACATCCATTTGAATATGGAGAGCCTAATTTAATTCCAAAAGTCTTCTCAAATGATACATAATAATCCTTTCCATGCTGAATTTCTGATAATTTAATTGAATTAAATCCCATAGAATCATAGTGTTTTAAACACGCAGTTAAATCCTCTTTTGTATATAAATATGGTTTAACAATATTTAGATTTATTCGTATCTTTTCTTTATATGGAAGCGAATTATAAAAAGCTTGTCTATCATATTGTGATTTTGTCTTTCTAATCTCATCTGCCACATCTTCTTTATAATGCTGTGCGGAGATATTTAACCCATCCAAAATCGAAAGTAAATATATAAATCTATCTCTCTTGTCATAGCAGATTTTTGGAACAGAAGTCGTAACATATAGCTTTAGATTTGATGCTGCTTTGATTTTCTCTACACAATCAATTAATTCATCTAAGAATAAACAAGGTTCTCCTCCAAGAAATAACACATCATCTAAACCATCTTTATTCTCTAATATAGTAGTTACGATTTTATCTACATCTGGTTTTACAATATGCATTCCTTCGTAACACTGATCTACACAATGAGCACATTTATTATCACATGCACTTGTAAAATGCACATCAAAACTGTTGTATATACCATCACAACAATTACATTTTTTCTTCATAATTAACCTCTCTTTCAAAAAATCCAAGCTACTGTGATTTTATTTACTACCAAATTCCGTTTACCGTCTTATCAATTGCTTCTCTCATCACTCCACCTGTCATTTCATTCATTATATCTGCAACAAGATCTTTAAATTCTGCTCCTATTCGCCTATTATGACGAGCACATGGTTTTGAACAATAATTATTTCTTCTACATTTTTCGCAGTTACCATTCAATTTCCACTGTTCATTTTCCTGAATCTGTTCCATAACTTAGCCTCCTCTTCTATCCAAAATCTTCTGAATGGTTTTCTTATCTTTTTCAGATAAACTATCCCAATCTAACCTAAAACTTTCACAATTTTTATGGCGATTCCAACCATCATCACAATCATAAGAATAACGATACACACAATAATCACATGCCATTTATTTTCACCTCTCTTCCAAAGAAATCGAACTCTCTTGTTATAAAAACATTTTAATTTCCGCTTGATATAACGAATCATATCCTTGCATTAATTTCCAAACACAGAAATTATGATCATCGCCTTTATCTACAAACAACACGCAACTCTCATTTATATCTTCTATACAATAATTCTCTTTGATATAATCAATATCAATACCATTTTCTAATTTACAGCAATAGATATTGAATTTTTCTCTATGAATATAATCTCCAATCATCGTTGTTAATAATAAACAAAGCATAACTGGCAGTTGTAAAAGAAAAAACAGCACTAATGCTTCTTCTGTATCTGTTATAAAGAATTGTCTTATTGCACATATCTCTAATAAGATAATCATAATCACAAATAAAATTCCAAAAAACAGATATCGCTTATTAGCTGACCACACCTCTTTTGTTTTAATTTTTGTTTTGTCCATTTATTTTCATCTCGTAATCTAAAAGAGAATTTTATTTAATCTGATAACATTTTTAATATTTCTTTATGAACTTCTGCCATTTTAGGGCGTGTAATATAATTTTGACAATCTTCACAATCTGTTACACAAACCTTCTGTTCTTGGCATTTAATATCTTTTTCTAAAGCATCTATTATTTCTTGTTTAGTCATTTTATTTTATTCTCCTAAAATGTGACATCTACATAAATCTCAGATTTACTGTCTATTGTTTTCATAATAATCAATATCCTTTCTTTGACTGTATTTGTCTCGATTTCTATATAATTATCGTGACAAAATGTATCATGTGAGACTCAAACCATGGACACCCTGATTAAGAGTCAGGTGCTCTACCAACTGAGCTAATGATACAAAACTAGGCTGGTGGGACTTGAACCCACGAATGACAGAATCAAAATCTGTTGTGTTGACCACTTCACCACAGCCCATCAGTCGGGTGTGAAATTTACCACACCCTTATCTTTTTTTAATTACTTAACTACAGTATTGACACCCTGAATTTCAACCCAGCCATGTTCCAGTCTTGCTTCTGCTTCCTTCATTCTTATAAGTTCATCAGTGATTGAAGAACTTAATTTACTGTTAGCCTCTGCCTGTGCCTGAGCTTCTATGAGCTGTGCATCAGCTTTAGCTTGTGCTTCTGCCTTAGTTACTTCTGCATCTGCCTTTGCCTTATTAATAGCTGTCTGATTATTGATTTCCTGAGTTTCAGCCGCCTGCTGTGCGGTTATCTTTGCATTAATAGCTTCCTGTGTCTTTTCATCTACAGAAATATTAATCAATGATACATTGCTAATTGCAATTCCATAAGGTTCAAACTTCTTATTAAGATAGTTTGTTAATGCCGTATTTACGTTTGCTCTCTCAGAACCAAGAATGTCTGATACCTTATAATTTGCAACAACTTCCTTAGTCCAGCTAATAATGTTTGGTTTGATGAAACTATCTCTTACTTCCTTACCAGACTGACCTCTGAATCTGGTAAATAAATCAGCCACCTTATCAGGGCTATACTGATATGTAAATGTAAGATCTATCTGCATAGCCTTACCTTCAGATGAACTTGCTGAAAAGCTGTCATCATCTTTAGAGTCTCCGTCCTTACCAGATGTTAAATAACTCTGTTCAAGACTCACCGAGTAAAGTGTCGTTTTTACAGTTGGTGACTTTAAATGCCATCCTTGTGTAAGAATATCACCTTTTACTCCACCCGACATACTGTACTGTACAGCAATATACCCTGCTGGTACACGCACCGTTGATATTAATAATAATATTGCCGCCACAATAATTACTACCACTGTTACTACTCCTCCAATTGCTTTCTTCATCTTTTTGTCTCCTTTTCTTCATTATTATTTATTTCATCTGTCGAAAACACCTTATTTATAATGTTGATAACAAACTCACCAATTTTTACAAATAAAGGCGACAGTAGAAACCATAAAATTATTAATCCTATTAGAACTAATATAAAAAATACTGGCATTTATATATTCTCCTTTTAAATCTAGTTAACCAAATGTATTTTATACAACTTTTAAAAGTTTCTTATTATATTATTTCTTTATTATTATATGAAGTAACAAGTTTATAACACAAATAATCAGCCAAATAATTGTTGCAAATGACCATTTAAACGAGAAACCCAAACATAGTGTAATTAATTTAACAATTATACAAGTTGAAACCCAACTTAATCCAAGAACAAATAACAAAATGATAGCACCTGCAATCATACTTGCTATGATACTTGCTATAACACTTGCGGCAGTATCTATAATCTCATCAGCTTCCTTCATTCTTTCTGAATCATCAAAAGTTTCACTCTTTTTAAAGTTCTTTAAATCTCTTAGATTACTCATTTTATATAACTCCTTTTTCTTATTTAATTTTCTTATTTAATATCTTCCCAATCAGCTTCATCCTTATCATTGGTAAATTTCATGAATAAGTGAATATATAATTCAATAATTCTCTCCTTTGATAATGCTTGTAACTGCTCTCTTAATTCTTTTCTTTTATTGACATCTCTATCCATATATTTCTCCATTCATAATTTTAGTAATTGATTAATTTTATCTTGTTGTTCTTTTTATCTATATCCCAGTGCTCAGGAAAGTATTCAAACAAAACACATTCTTGATTTTTTGCATATAAACATTTACTACAACCTATAAAAATACATCTACATTTTATACTTTCCAACATATTTAAAAATTCATCGTCATTTATAATTTTCATAATTCTAACCTAACGTCTTATTAACAAACTACTTATATCATCAGCAAGTACTTCTCTGTCAGTAACAATCCATTGACACCTAAAATCTCTATCTGCACATAATTTAGTAAAATCAGCATATGATTGACATTTATCTGGTTTAGCCATAGCTCTATAGCATTGTTCTCTTCTTTCGCAGGTTTGACTTGTACACATTGTAATATCTGGCATAGTTATTTTTCTCCCTTGTACTTTTTTAAAATATTTTGTAAGTTGTTGTAGTGTGTATGCATAAATTGACCATAACCATTATCTTTTTTAAATCCATCTAATTGTATGTATAAACAAATATCAGACAAGGTTTCCATTATTTCAATTTGCATTTTCTTTTTTAATACAATACTTTTTAACAATGTTTTAATTAACACTAGCAGCTCCTCCTTTTTCCATATTTTTTAAGAAATTTATGTAATTATCAAAATCCATCTTAATATACTTATAATTAACATCTTGTGATGGACTATAATTCTTATCAATAGCATTCTTCTGATAATTTTCCAACCAAGTTGCCAATTCAACATCCTTTTCGGTTTTGTAAGCATATGCTGTTAATGCTATTAATGCTGCCTTGCATTGTATATATAAAGGGTTATCTATTTTTAAATACACATCCACGAAATCCTGGTATTCCTTTATATCAATATCCTCTATATCATCGGCAACATTTTCTTTAACAAATGATAATATTTCATCATCACAACCCGTATTCTGTTCAGATTCATTATTATTTGTTACCTTATTATCAGAAGACTTTATATTATTCTCTGTTTCAGATGCAACCTCTTCTATTATCTCTATTGTATCTTCGACTATTTCTTCCTTATTAATATGTAAATATTCTTCCATTAAATATGTAATATGATTTATTTTCTGTTCAATAATTGATTTATCTTTAGTGTTCTTATTAATGCATAAATCTTCCCAAGAGATATCATTAATTAATATATCTTCCATATTTGCAACAAACTTATTTAAGAATTCACCAAACTTGCTATCATCTAATCCATACTTATTAAAGTTATTAAATACAGCCAACCATACACATATATCCTTTGGAGTAAATAACTTCGACACTTCTCTATTATCTAGCTTGTCCGAATATGTTCCTATACGGTCAAAAAACTCTTCTATTTTAGTAAATTCCTCAATACAAGAATTATCGTTTAAGTATTCACACATTCTCTGTGGATTCTTCTTCCAATCGTCTATATGAAATACTGTCATTACACACTCTGAAATAATTCTTTCCCAAATTCCCTTATGTTTTTCAGTTTCAGTAAGAGCCGTACCGTCTTTAAGAAATCTACTTGACTCTTTGATACGCTTAATCTCATTTGCATAATGCCCAATATATGTAAGTGCTTTCTGAGACACATTCATAGGAACGTGATTATTATAAAGATTAACCAATTCTGATGTCTCACCAGGTGTACAATCCTGATATATAGTTGTTGCAAGAGGACACTTATCGAATTTTCTCTGAAGTTCTTTTGGCATATCATCATATGTTTTTCCACGTAAATCAAATTCACAAGTTTCCCAGACGACATCACCATATTCATCTCTTATAATTTTTCCATTTTCATCGAGTTTCTTCTTATTATAAGTAATAATAGGATTACGAATTTTTGAAGTAACCTTATAAGAACAATATTTAAAACGTCTTAATACTTCTGTTCTATTTCCACCATCAACGACATATGAAACAATTACTCCGTCCTTATCTTCTTCAGCTAAAATTAAGTTAGGAACAAATATTTTCTGAGAAGTAGCACTATATATAAGATTATTCATGCTTTCATTAGTCCAACAAAAATCTCTCTGAACCGCCTGATCCGTCTTTGTTGTTTCACTCTGTACATCATCAAGATACTGTCCTACACAAGTTGTTTCCAATTTAAAACCGTTCATTTGTTTTCCTCCTATTATAATAAGCTTCTTATATGTTTTACATTTTTTTCATCAACTATCGCCTTCAAGTTGTCCTTATATTCAGAACCATTGATATGTAATATATTCTCTATTTGCTCTTGAGAATATCCGTCACTTAAATATGAAAGTATTCTTCTTTGTAATTTTGATAATGAATTTAAGTATTCTTGCATAATCAACGATATTTCGCCATCATCATGTTCTTCTCTATTAGGTAAATTCTCTTTCACATTCTTCATTTCTTCCGTATCAACATCGAGTGAGACATTCATAACAATTTGAGGATTACCCTTTTCATCAAGAATTAATTTCCCATTTTCGTCTTTTAAGAGATTCTGGCGTTTTAATCTATATTTATTATCTCGCATCCATGTGCTTGTCTTCCTCATGATATTTCCTACAAGAAATGTTTCTAAACGAGCTTTTTCATTATTATATGTAATTAATGTTTCTATAAGACAATCAACCGCCACATCATATAACTCATCATAATCACTTCTATCGAACTTCCCATACCAAACTTTATGACATATTTTTTTGAGTTTTCTCATATCATTTTCCATATACGAATTAACAATCCTCATCATCTCAGGATTACTATTAATAATCCTCATCATCTCTTTATTGATCATTTCATCTACCTGCCTTTCGCAATTCTTTATTCATATATTCCCCGAAAGACAATTCAGAATTCATAACTTTAATATGTTTAGTTTCTCTTTTACATTTTGGACACTTACAATATCTATCATGTCGATTTCTTTCTCTTGGTTGAAAACTCATAGTCTCTACCATAGGAATTAAACAGTTTCTACATATCACCATAATTAATCCTCCAAAATATCATTAGCCATTTTCCAATATTCCGTTCTTCCCTTGTAATCATCGCTAGTGACTTTACTAAGTTCTAATTTTATCTTCTCAATGTTATATCCTTTGGCTATTGCTTCTTGCATAACCTGAACATATCTTATACACTGCTTTATTCGTTTATGTTTATCACGAATATCATCAAGCAAATATCCTATCTTTGCCACTTTATGAGCTTGTGGCTTCTTGCCATTATGTATTTTCTTATATTTTTCTAATGCATGATTAATATCACTTTCTGCGCTATCACACTTTGATAATTCAGTATTTAATAAATTTTTATATGTAAAAAGTTGATTATCATCCCAACCTGCTAACCCTAAGATGGAATTTGCTTCTGATTCAATCTTATCTAATAAAGCATAATCGAAATTACCTTCATCTCCTGTATAGATATTTGCATTTCCTCTATAATAAAGAGATTTATCAGATTTCTGTCCTGTATCCACATCAATAAGATTATATTTTTTAATCCATGAATATTTCTTTCTACTGTTCTGTACTAACGATCTCGCCTGTTTGTAAGTAAATTCCTTTGCCATAGAACTTGAAGTTGTTATCATATACTCACCTGACTTCATAGGATTCTCCATGACATAATTTTTCCCATCTGTTAATATAAACAAAAAATCACTCCTTTCTAATTTTTGGCGTACTTTAATAAGCTTTGGGTATACCAAAGAAAAATTAAGATACTATTAAATTTGGTAATTTTTGGAAAAATATGCGAAGTGCATATTGACTAAAAGAAACATAATAACATATAATATGTATGTGAGTAGCCCCATTGGGTGCTAACTCTCCTTTGTAATGGGATTGTAACTGATATAATAAGTGCTCCCAACACTTTTATATCATCAAAGTTACAATCCTTTTTTATTTCTTTTTTATTTCCATATTTAGGATTATACTCCGAACGTCTGTTCGTGTCAATGCTTTTGCAAACAGGCGTTCGATTTTTCGTGTGTTTTTATTTAATTAATCGAACACTTATGTCAAAAAGCTAATTGATATTTTTTAAAACTTATTGTGAATTACCTTAATAAAATATCATGCATAATTCCTCTCTTAATAATATTCTCTATATCCTGTTCCGTATTAAATAATTGCATATGAGGAAGGTATGCATCTTCATTCATTATAATTGTTTTGGATTTTCTTACTAGTAAACACCCATCATCAGGTGTAGCAAGTTTTTTTGATGAAATGTTGTTATCAAAATCCATTGTTAATATAACAACATTTTTAGGATTCTTACCCTCAGCTTTCAGCTTTTGTAATCTTTCAATTGCTTCGTCAATTGAGGTATAGTCATAAGTTTCCGTTTTCATACAATTTTTCTCCTCTCTTACATCATAGCTAAACTTATTTTCATTGCTTCCATAACACGAATACTATCTTTTTCAGATAATTCACCAATTTTAAATTTCAACCTATCTTTATCAATTGTAGTAATTTGCTCAAGAGCTACAACAGAATCATGTTTTAATTTATTAACTTCATCTTTATGTAACTCGACATGCGTTGGCAATTCTCTTTTAGACTTCGTAGTTATAATTGCAATAATTGTGGTAGGGCTAAATTTATTTCCAATGTTATTCTGAAGAATAACTACTGGTCTTCTACCACTCTGTTCTGAGCCTAGAGAATCATATCTTGTTACATCTGCGAAGTATATTTCACCACGTTTTATGTCCATATTATTTTAGCCCTCCTTTCTCTGCTTGTTCCTTTGATATTTCGTATTATATACTTCACTATATATATTGTCAAGTGCTATTACAAATATTTTTTATATTTATTTTTTCTTTTATATATGGTATTCTATATACAAAGAAACTTAGTGAGGTATTTTATATATGAAATTAAACATTAAAAATCGAATGGAAGAACTTAATATTACTCGCTACGAGCTTGCACAAAAAATCGGAGTAACATACCCTACTATTGATAAAATTTATAAAGGAGAATCTACCTCAATTAAATTTGATATTTTAGAATCAATTTGCAAAGTGCTAAAATGTACCCCAAACGACATATTTAAAGACGATGATAAATAATATCATCGTCTTTAAATATTACATACTTTCTAATACATTTTTCATACCTGCAGCTCCATTTGCATAATTTTTGACAGTTGTTTTTACACTACTATGCCCAAGCTGCTGTTGTACGAATGCAAGATTTCCACTTTGATTCATTATAGTAGCATAATAATGACGCATCATATGCGGTGTAATACCATTACCATAATTCTCAAATATCTGTTTGATGTTTTTCTCTGTTGTACGTGTACCATTCTTATTTATAAAAACTGCCTCTATGTCTACGATGTTATTCAAGCTACTCCTATACTCTAACCACTCTCTCAAAGCTTTTAAAGCAGATCCACTAAGATATACGGTTCTATTTTGTATTTCTCTGTACACACCTTTGCCAAGAATAGTAATATATGGCATTTCTTCCTTCAAATGTAAATCAGATAAATCTAAGCCAGCAAGTTCTGACTCTCTTATACCAGTACCCCTTAATACACGAAAAATAGCAATATTCCTATTTCTTACTGGAATATCCTTTTTCCACATTATCTTCTCTTCCATGTCATTAAGTTGCCTTTCTGTTGGAAGTTTTTTTATTAAATTATTTCCAGATGGGATTCCCTTATATTTAATCATTTTGTAAAAATCTTCTATCTTACTATAAACTTCTCTCAACAAACACTCTCTGTATGAATAAATATCCTGTATAAAACTTTTAATGATATTTTTTCTTGTTTCTGTTGTGGTTGGTGACATTCCATTTGTTTCCTTATATCTAAGATATGAACTAATATTTTGTGGTCTTAGGTCATTAAAATCAGAAACTTCTATTTCAGAAATTAGTTTCTTATTAATGATATTATTTTCAATTAACCACTGTAAAAAATCTTTAATTGCCACCAGATAATTTAACGCTCCGTTTTTGCTTTCCAGCTCATTTAAATAATCTCTTAAAAATAGTGGTGCATTCAACTCATCCAACTTTTTATTAAGTTTCTCTGCATTTTTATTCTGTACTTCTATCTTATAACACATTATCATCAACCTACCTTTCTAACATCTTCTGTATAATAATTCTCTCTTTTCTCTAATGCTTTTGCATAAATCTCTTTATAATCATCGCAATATCTTACTTCCATATTTTTAGTTTCGATTCCACCACATAATATACAAGTAAGATCTTTGATATGAAATTTCTCACGTTGCTGCTTACGCTGGATTCCTCTTGCCAACATATTTTCTTGCATACATTTCATACATATAAATCTGCTTGCATGTTTTGGGTTTCCATTTTTATATTTCCCACCTTTATGTTTCACTTTTTCTTCACCTCATTTTTTGCAACAAAAAAGAAGCAGACAATTCTGCTTCCTTATAATTAATATTTATTACTTTTTCTTTCTTTTACTTTATCAATTATTTCTTCTCTATGATCTTTATAGTATCTATCTGAATTTTCCTTTACATATATTTTATGTGCTTTCTTAGAACATTCTTCTGAACAATATGTTCTTCTAAGTGTTTCAAATTTCTTACCACAAATAGGACAGATTTTAATTATTGGTGTATTCGATTCTTTACTATATCTTCTTTTATTCGAATTTTCGTCTTGTCTTTTTTTCTTCTCTATTTTACATTGTTCACTACATACATTTGTTCCACGATAGCTTGTAAACTCCTTACCACAAATAACACAATTTCTAATTCTTGGCATTTTTCTCCTTCCTTTCAAATCAGTCTTTTTTATACTTATCTATAATCGGTTTAAAAAATCTTTCTTCCGCATCTTTTCTAGCTTTTTCTGCGTCTTCAATTTTTTTAAATGCGCCAAGACTGTAATTTTTTCCTTGGAATCCAATTTGAGCAACCCATAAACCTTTAGTTTTGTTAAAAGAAACTCCTTTTATACCCGAAGTATTATTTTTTGACATTTTTTGAGTTAAACTTTGTACAATGGTTCCATCGACCTGTGTACGCTTTTTTCTATTTTCATTTAATGTTTTTCCATCTCTATGATTTCCACAAGTACCAACTTCTTTTGCTTTAGATACAGTTCTGTTACATATTCTTCCGCATTTTAAGCATTTACATTTCCATATAACTTTTCCGTTTTTATAACCAGATGGCTCTAAAAATAATAAATCTTTTACGATTTTTCCAGTCATATTTACTTTTCTTTTACAACCACAAGATTTTGACTTTCCTGAAATTAATTTTCCTCTGTTGATTGTTCTAATTGTTCCACAAACACATTGACATGTGTAATACTTATTATGTGACGAATCTGTTTTATCTGACAAAGCAAGCACAGTCCAATCACCAAATTTATCACCTATATTTATTTCCATATAATTACTTTCCTCTTGAAAACAATCTTCAACTGTCTTTATTTTACCACTATAGTATCAACTTGGAAAGGAGCTTCTTCTAAGCTATCCAAAAACTAATTCATCAACTGTTTGTCCATGAAACAAATCTTCGTCATCAACCGTTATTGTCATTTATACAGTATACTGTCTTTCCATTTTTATCATCCTCCGTTCTGCTATTGAAAGCAATTTTCTTTGGGTTTATAATCCAACCAAACTTCCGAACGAATTCATTGCTTCCTCTCTCGTATATCTTTCCTTATTGTATATTACTATTGTATCAAACTTATATTCTTTTAATTTATTTCTATCTAATTTGAATACACCGTATGCAATCATATCATTTATTTCGCTCACTCTAACAAAGGATTCTTGTGATTTGTTTTCCGACATGTTAAAATCTGAAGGATATACTCTTTCCATAATTACGCCTCCCATTTGAAATAACTCTTTCTTCTACTCTTCTTTTATAATGACCTTCTGTATATCATACATACAATCAATCCAATGTTCGTATATTCCAATATGTTCATCAGTGGGAGTCTTAGTTTCACATTGAATAAATTTATCAAATTTTATCAAAGCATTATTTATTTTTGTTAAATCATCCTTAGTTACATTTTCTTTTATGTATTTCATACTCTTTCCTCCAATCTGTCTTTTAAATCATTGATAACTTCCTGTAAAGTTGATATTCTACTCTGCATATTTATCACTCCAATATATCCATTTTTATAATACTTTTGTAATTCATTTTCACATCTCTTAATCTCCATTTCAAGCTCACCAATATATTCAACAACCTTTTCTCTCATATCAGGTTTATTCTCATACTGATACAGCTTTTCCAATGGTTCTTGCATTGCTTTATTTGCCTCAAAATCAGCTTCGCCATACATATATATTTCTGTATTTGATCCATCTAAATTCCATTTGACTTTCTGTATTAGTTTGCTCATCATTATCATCCTATTTTTTATTTTTTCTTATATCAATCCCTAAAACAGTAGGCTCTTGTTTACAAGATATAAATGGTATCGTTGGATTACGTTGAAACCAGCCGGATACTCTTGCGTCATCTATTAATTCTACAGTTTTATATCCTTCTTTTTGTTTACATTTTAAATATGAAATTACTTCATCTATATTTGAACTTATTTCCATATGATTATCACAACCTTTCTTATATTTTACATTATAATATTCTCTCTTATAATGAAATAACTGCCAATATTTTATACTGACAGCCTGAAACAATTCTTTCATTATATTTTTATAAATTCTGTTGTATCTAAATCAATAAGAAAGCAATTTTCAACCTCGTTTTGTTTTATACTTTGCGTATTTCGACTCTCCATTGCATCCTTTATATAATTTTCGTAAAGCAGATCCCAACCCATCTTCCATATCTTTGTCTACTTGTTCATATGTTTCGGATGCTTCGCCTAAAATTTCTACTGCTTCAAATACATAATCTCTAACCTGTTGTAATTCTCTATCCGTAAAATAAATACTTCTTCCCATTTGTACCTCCCATGAAAGCAATTTTTCTTTGGGTTATTCTTCTAACATTTTCTCAACTTTATCAAGCTGCGACTGATCCATTGACTTTCCAGTTCTATTAAGCATTAAGAAATATTTTAATACTGCCTTTCTATCTGCCTCTCTTACTTCTCCTTGCACAATATTATGGTTTAAGAAAACATTCTTATCTTTAGCCGATAAGTCATTGTAATAAACTCCGTTATATGGAAATCTATTTTCATAAAAATCAATAATTGTGCTTAATCTCTGCTTACCATCAAGTATTTCATATCTATTACCTGTCTCAGCCCATTTCTTATCATCCAAATGAATAAAAGCAAATTTACCTATATCAATATTATTAAAAATACTATCTATAAGTAACTGTTTGTCTTCTAATTCCCAAACATACCCTCTCTGATATTCAGGATTCATATCTACTCCAAATGCATAATATTTATGGATAAGAGACTCAATCATTGAATTGACAAAATTGATTTTTACATCCTGATTTTTACTAAACCTTGAATCCCCATTAGTAAGCGGTCTAACGCTAGTCCATCCAACAACTCTATATACTTCTCTATCATAAGGATTTCCATAATTTTCTTCAGTAGAAATACAATGTAATCCGTACACCTTCCCATCATATAACACTTCTTTTACTGTACAGTCTTTTAATGCACCATATTTTACCTTATCTCCTACTTCAAATCTATAAGTTGGTTCATTCAGATGTGACACTTCATCTTTAATAAAACTTAATTCATTTTCTCTTTCTTGCTGTAACTGTTCTTCTATGGTTAATTCTTTATTTACTTTCTTTCTCGCCATTTAATCATCTCCAATCTATTTACCAAGAAATCGTCATTTCTTTTAACAATAGTTATCCATTGCTGGTATGTATTTACTTACAATAATATATTCATCTTTCATTTGTGAAACTGAATCAACATACTCACCATTAAAATTAACTAGAGCTATTGTGTCACTTTCAATACAAATAATTCGTGCTTCAGAATTATATACCTGAATCCTTTTTAGAATACATTCCATTTTATCAAAGCATTTTTGCATGTCACGAATGTCTTTCTCTTTAATGCCATTAGTCATTTTATATCACCTCTTCTAATCTTCCAAGTAAATCATTCTTTCTTTGCATTGTGGGCGATAGGACTTGAACCTATTCTTACTTTTGTCAGCCTGATTACTGATTTACGAGACTTGAACTCGTTTGCTTTCGTCAAAGCAGCCCCTATATTAGCTACCCACATAATAAAAACAATCTTTTACAACACTTTAAATTTACACATCGCAAATTCAAAAATTGTTCCTTCAGATAATTTACCGGGATTATCCCAGTTTCTAAATCTGCATAATATTGGCTGCCATATTCCCACATTTTCTTCTACTCTATAAATACGTCCAAGTGTAAAATTTCCATTATCACTTGAATTATCAATGCATTTGCACTGCATATATAATCATCTCCGTTCTTTCATCTTGTCACTAAACTTTTAATATCTTGCCAAAGCAAACATTCTGCATTTTTGTTCCATCTGACATAGTTGTTGTGGAAAGTTGTGCTATCTGTCCGTAATTGCCAACCTCTTCATCAGGAAAAGATTTGCTAATCAAATCAATCAGCTCTCTTTTAGTTAATGCCGTATGTACTACTGTTTCAATTACATTTCTATTTTCCATTTACTTCACCTCAATTCCAAATATCTCACAAAAATCTTTATCCTTAATAACATCTGCAATTTTGAAAAATCTATGTGCAATCTCATTAAACATATCAGCCTGACAAACTGCTTCTGCTGCTTTTGGATGTTCGCTTTCCACAAAAGTCTTATATTCTGTTACAAGTTCTAAAAATAATTCCTTTTCTTCTTCCCTTTTACAAATGACACGTTTATAACTTTCATAGCATTCCTTTAGTCTATCATTGGAAATACCTATAAATAAGTTTCTTCTTAACATTTTATCACCAGCCTATCTTCCATTGAAAGTCGAATTTACATTTATATTTACTTATCATCATTGAGATTCATATAATATATATGACTTCTTGTTTCTATTATATAATTTATTTGAGCCAGCCATTCTTGTTCAGTAACCATCGGCTCTATATTATTTTCTTTACATGCAACTATGTATATTATTTTGTAACTTTCAGAAATAATAATATTTCTTCCCTCTTCATCATACCCCTCAAGTGCATGTCCCATCTCTCTTCCCATTCTCAAATGTCCTTTTCGTCCATAATAGAACATGTTTGGATTGTTTAAATACTGAATCGCTATCTTCTGTTGCCATTCTAAGTAATCCCTTGCATTATCTTTGTTTAATAACATAGTTTAAAATTCTCCTTAAATATAAATTTTACTTAGTTTCACTTTATTATTCTCCGTTTATACTTAAAATCGTTCATTTTAAGAAAAATCTCATAATTTTTTATAAATAATATCAATAAAATTTAATATCATATACTTAAGATTAAATCTCGTCTTGATATGGTTCTGGTAACTCAGCCCAATATAATACTTTCCAAAAAACGATTCTATCATGCCAACACCATGTTGGAGTGTTCTTTATGCCTCTCTCTTGATATGTCATAATGACTGTTCTTCTACCTTTTATATTCCCGTTTGAATCATATTCAACAGTAACTAAATATTCTTTAAGCGTACTACATTCTTTTGGTGGTGTTTTTACACTAATCCATTTAATCATAAAAATCTGTCTCCTTTCATTTCCAATTAAGCTATATTTACAATCATCCAAATACTCTGTCAATTCCTTGTTTAATAATTCCCATATTAAATCCCATATTGCTTAATTCGTTTAAGTTATCTTCAAGATCTGCCGCTATTGAAGTACAAACTGAAATCTTAATATAATTCATTAACAATTCATCCCATCTTTCATAACTTTCCTCATCAATTCTTTGATCATCTACAATTTCCATTGCTCTTTCAATATAATCGCTATAATTATATGTTTTTCCCATAAATTTAATAGACTCTTCTTCACAAGCTATTTCTAACCACTCTTCTATTGTATATGATTTAATATTATTTTCCTCAAACTTAAATTCTTCTCTTATTTTATCATATACTCTCATATCTGTGAATAAAACAAAATCACCTACATTTTCTGTTATAATAGTTGATTTATAACATGTCGGTTCATTTTCCATTCTATTATATAATTCATCTGAAATTTCAAAATTTATAACTATCATCATATCATTTACATCTCCTATAATTAAATTCTCTAAATAAGCTGTTACACTAATATTCTTTTCTCTTGCTTTTTTCTCAACAAGATTTTTAATTCTATTAGAACATCTAAATCGTAAATATGTATCCTTCATGTGACCACATCCTTTCTAAACGTTATGTTATCACACACAATACAACATGTAAAGTAAAAGAGAATCATATTATTATATATGATTCTCTCTTTTTATTTTGAAAGTTAAATTTCATTACAATGCACATAGCTAATTCCAACAATTCTTTTTAAATCTTCTATGTTGCAAGCCGACATATTTGATTCTTCTATATATTTTTTATTTTTTAAAACTTCGCAAGCAACTATATACCATGTTTTATCAAGATCTTCTTTATATATATGCATTCTAGTTGTACTGGTTATATTTACATATATATCATTTTGAGTAGTTATATTAGTAATAACATTTTTAATTGTTCCCGAATATCCCATAGTTTTTCCTTTCATAGTAAAATTAAAATTCATTGTCTTCTGGAAATTTAATTCCACCCCATTCAGAGTTCCAAATTTCAATTTTCTTTCCATTTTTAAAAGAAACAAGCATGTTTTCTCCATCAAAGGTAATCCCAGAATCTTTTGAATTTATTTCCCATTTTTCAATAAGAGCTTTTGCGCCTTTAATTGCTTCTTCTTTTGTATAATCATAAAAATCAGTAATTTCTACCTTATCAACAATATCACCGAACATTTCAATCGCAATGTCTGTAATATCAATATACCATTGATCATGCTCTTGTCTTAATCTATCCTCTATATTCATATTGCTCTCCTTTTCTTTGAAACTTGATTTTTCTTGGCTTTTATATCTGATATTCTGATGCACACTTGTCGCATACACTAAGATTATCTTCTTCAATATAAGCCCCACATAATTTACAATGATGCGGAAGATTTTTGTTTTTAATTTCTGTAGTATCTTCCACAAATTCTGAACAGCCACAATATTTACAGCCACAAGCTTCCATATTCTCATATGAATCAAAATGTCTATAATAAGAATGTCCACAAATACATTTTCTGTTATCTCCATAATTTGGATTATACATCCTTTGGATAACCTTATATTCATACTCTAAATATGGAGAATTTGGATTGCTTATTAACTTTGCCTCATGTTCCATTCCAAAAATATCCCTAATTTTTGTCATTATTATATTCTCCTTTCAAAGTAAGCTTAGATTTCTTTACTTATGCGATTTCTTCAAAATATTCTTTTGCCATCTCTGAATCGACATCGCATATAAATTTATCTTTATAACATATAGTGTCTGAACCTTCCCAATATTTAACATTACAAACAGTATTAACTGGAATTGTTTCGTGTTCATCCCAACATTCAATAGTAGAAGGTAAATCTTTTATTGTTTTATATTTTGTTTCTTTCATTTATTATATTCTCCTTCCAAAAGAAAACTTGGTTTCTTGTTACTTTAATATTCTCTGTTTTAATAAGTAATGGTGCTATAATTTATACAGCACCATTATCTTCTAAAAATTTTCTATACATGTTTTCAATTCTATTCAAATCATCTTTGTGCAAATCACCGATTTTGAATATAAAGCTATCTTTTGTAAGTAGCGTTACTTTTGATACTCTCGCAGTTGAAGCCAATCTTAAACTCGCTTCTTCCCAATAGATAATAGGAGTATCATAAGGATCTTCTTTTCTTACCTTATGCTTTGTTATTTTGACAGATAATACACCAAGTAAATTTTCATCAAGCACCACAACAGGTCTATTCAGTATTCTACTTGGATCTTCTTCTAATGGAAATTCAACAAACCATATTTCTCCTTTGTTCATTATTCGATACCTCTTTCTTTTTTCATTTGCTCAAACATATCATCCCATTCTGATTCAGTTGCCCAATCGTCAACAGAAGATATTGTCGCTTTCCCTTCATTATTGTAATTTGTATTTTTCATTGCTAACTGATATGATTTCAAGCCATATATTCCCGTATTCATATCAGGCTTAAATGGTAATGCCTGCTCTCTCACAGCCTGCTTAGCTGCCATTGTAAAGAAAGTAGTCATGTCCATTCCAAGATTTGACATAAGCTCCTGTAATTGAGCTTTCAGTGTTTCATCAATTCTCATTGTTACATTTGTATTTGCCATATATATCACTCCTTTCTTTAATATTATTATATTCTACATTTGCATCACTGTCAATACATTGTTATAACATTGCACATGAAACTATTATTTATTCATTAATTTAGAACATTATCAACAGCTTGTTTTATAATATTAATATCGTATCCTTTATTCTTTAATTCCATTAAATCATCTTCTAAATCACACGCAAAACTTGTAATTATGTATATTTTTACATAATCTAAAAGCTTGATATCCCAATTTTCACAATATAAATCTTCTTCTAAATTTTTATCTATCATTTCCATCACAGGTTCAATCATTTCACAAAAATATATAGTTTTATTTAGAACTGTAACGTCCATGCCTTCGCACACATCTGATAGCCAATCTTTTATATCATAACTACTTTGTTCATCAACATATTTTCCTACAACCTCTCTTTCATTGGGGATAAGATACCATTTTTTGTCACTTGCTATAAAACAATTATTTTCTTTATATAATTTATTTTTTAATTTTCCTGACAGATCTTGATTTAAAACAATTTTCATATTTAAATTCTCCATATTTCCTAATATTTTTATATTATTACGCAAAAATATTATTTACTTATATCTGTCTCAAGCATTCTTCATATGACTTTTTTAAGCTAATAAAGCTTTCACTGCTTCCACCATTGTCGGGATGGACTATTTTTAACAACTCTTTATATGCCTTATCTAATTCCTCTTTTGTTGGATAATCATACTTAAATCCAAGACTTTGAAAACATTTTGAGAGCAACTTCTTTTCAGGTAAATATTTCATTCCTGATATCCAAACAGAAAAATCATAAATATTTCTCTCTGACATTCGTGCTAAATCTTCTAATGTTAATACAAGCTGTGCTAAGCAATCCGTTCCATATGTCAATTTATTTTCTGGTGTTGCCTTGTGATCAAATTTATAAAATTCTCCCTTGTAAGTAAATTTTATATATGCTGAATCTTTATCCCAGTTATAATCATAATCAGTAACATGAAGTCTTAGCATAACCTTATTAAGCTTATCAACATAATATTCAATTCCCTTATATTGTGGATTTTTAGCAACGATTTCTTCAAATAGTTTTTGTACATTAACATTTTCTCTTGAAATAATGTTATATTGTTCATCAACTTCCACTATTATATACCCTGAATTTTTATCAATATTTACACATTCCTCTATAAGTTTTTTTAAGTGTACCTTTGCATTTCTTGAGCTTTGGAATTTCTTTGCTCTTTCAATATTATATATCGAAACACGCTTTTGCTTATTACTTTGATAAACTTCATAATAATAGTCTTCTTCTTCTTTATGTTTATTATATTCATCTTTGATTGATAGAATTTTTATAGCAAATTTTGTGTTCATTGTAGATTCCTCCAAAATAAATAATTACATTTCAAAACAATTATTTATTATATCAAATTGATTTATTCTACACAATATCACTTAACAACTCAATCACTTCATCAAGTTTCTCACTCGCTTCTTCCATACTATCAATTGCATCTTCAGAACACATTCCTCTATAACTGCTTTGTAATCCCTCTGGCATATTATCAAATGCATCCTGTTCTTCACTTAATATAGAAGACAATTCACTCGAAACTTTCTTTAAATCGGTTTTAATCAAATCAATTTGAGTTTTGAGTTGCCTTATCTTTTCTCTTCTTTGCTTATTCATTTTATCGCCCCACAACTAATGAAAACAAGTATATCCCCATAATTTATTTAATACTTGTCCATCGCTAGGTATATTACTATAACTGCTTAACACTGTATTTAACTTATTGTATTCTTCTTCTGTAATGTCGATGCCATAATCTCCCTTAGCAGTGTTTCTCCAATCATATTTATCCTGGCATTCAGGGCGAAAATACCATTTCTTATAAACCATTTTCCCCGTTTCTGGATCTTTACCAGAAAATAGACAAGTAATTGTTCTGCCAGTAGCAATCTCTGTTGTAACAGACCTTCCAAAGTAAGGGTTGTACTGCATATAAGCTAATTTGCCTCTTTCAATTGCATCTTGTTTTTCATGTTCACTCATCGCAAATAACTGTTGTGTACCTCTTCCATAAGAAGTGTCGTACACCTTACTGCTATTCACACCAACTGTAGAATATAACTTGACTCCGTTTTTATCAGTTGTTTCAACTCTCTTTACTCTTTCTCCATTGATATACTCATTGCATAATCTATCTGCATAATGCACATTTCCCTTTTCATCAACTGTACGAGTAATTTTCTTCATGTCATAATTATCTTTAGCTGCTTTCGCAGCACTTCCTGCATAAATCCCTAAGAATGCTAATAGTCCTCCGAACATATTCATCAACCACCTTTCTTATATTATCTTCTCCATTTTTCCATTTCATCTACAGACTTTTTATTGAGATTGTTATACATATCTCTTCTTTTTCTTGCCTCTTCTTCCTTACCACTTCTCCAAAATGCAAACATTAATACTAAAAATATTATACTTATAACTGTACCCATAAATTAAATCCTCCTATTTAACTATTCACGTCTCATTGTTACTATTCTAATTCTATCATACAATTTTAAATCTTGCACTATATATCCAAGTGTTAAAATGATGCATATAAATGAGTCTTAATTCATGCTCAAATCCTTTAATGATATCTGATGCATATAAAAATCCTTTATTATATCCTTCATAATTATTATTGGGTTCAATAGTTATATAATCTCCATGTTTATGTACTTCATGTCCTCTTTTAGACATTTCCTTCTTAAATTCTTTATAGTCAAACATAGTAATCACTGTTCCTTTCCATAAAAATAAGAGACTTGTTTTTTACAAGTCTCTTACTATATTCTCTATTATTCTATTTATTACTTTAATTCATTAACATTGCCATTTGTCTTAATATAATTATAGATAGGCATTTGTATCTTTAGCATAATTTCCTTTAATTTTTCTTTTGACAAATTATCATCTTGAGCTTTAATTAACTCTGCCGCCTCCCTTGGTATCTGAATACCATACTCAACAGAAAATATTATTAAAGCCTCTTCAAATTTTGTAACATTTACTGTTTCGACAGCATATTGAAACGCTTCTAATAACCCCAATTTTGTCATATTGTACCTCCAAAAATAATTATATACATATTATATCGCCAATGATAATATTTGTACAGCCTTTTCTCTTCCTTCAGAGATAGTTGCACAACTACACAACCTAATCCAACCATTATATTTTTGTGAAAAACACCTAACTTCATATTTCTGATTATATTTGTTAATTTCCATATTGCCAGTATTGCGATTTACTATCGCACATTTTGTTTTATTTACTTTAAATTCTCTTCTCATAATATCACTCCAATCCAATAAAAAAGACAGATAATATATAATTATCCGTCTCAATTTAATTAATATTATATTTTATTTTCAATTACAAAATTTCATTTTGCTTTTCTAATAAAATTAATAATGCACTCATTGTCATTTTCTGTATGTATTCATCTTTATCTAATTCTTTTTCAGTTATTGGCTGATCTTTATTAATAAAATCATAATTTACATATAATGTAACTCCTGAATTATCCTTACACCAAACAGCAACAACTGTGTCACCACCAAATTCAGTAATATCTTCTTTAAGTTCTTTAATTAAATCTGAACACTCAAAGCTAATTTTTATTCCTTGTTCATTTATAAATGCCATTATTATCATTCCTCCAATTTCTTAATAAATTCAAACCCATTTGCTGTTGTTTTCTTTTTAGTTCCATTTTTACGATAGAACCAATCGCCTTTTACAATACCCTCTTCAACTATTTCTTTTGCAACTGGATGTTTTCTAGTTCCAGACCATTCTAAAAAAGCACATCTCCATTTCTCTTCAGTAGGCTTTTCTTCATTCTTTTTCTCTGCCTTGTAATCTGCAAGTAATCTATCAATTTTTTCATCTGTTAAATTTTCTATTCTGCTTATATCCAAAGAATAAAAATCTGTCTGATTATAATGATTGCTTGTATGATGCCACGAAGAATACCTCAAACAAACTTCTTTTAAAACTTTCACAGGTAGCTTCTTAAATTTTTCCATTGAGCATTTTAACTCAATTTCCTGTTCTTCTATTGTATCAAAAATATCTGCCTTTGTCCATTTACTTAATGGTTTCTCCCCATTTGAATAAGCATCAACCGCATTGTTACTCATTGACCATCCGCTATATCCTGCCATATTCATCAACCTTCTTTCTTACATATTATATCACACTTTATTTCTCATCCTCAATATCTTCTAAGCTGTCAATTCCTAATTCTTCCATAATATCATCACAAAGACAACTTCCATTACATTCAGTTCCATCGTATATAACAGTCATCTCTTCAATATTTAAAACATAACGACTTTCTTTTTGTTGCTTAAATAACTTTAGTACCTGTCTTAATAAATATTCTTTCCTATCCATAAATTTTACCACCATTTCTAATAGTATCTAATTGTTTACTTAATCATAACACATAATACTTTTGCATATTTATCACCATACCAATCTTCAAAATCTGCATAAATATCACAATTTGCCATTATAGTATTATTGTATTCTTCTTCATCCATCAGCTCATATAGACCTACTTCCATATCCTCAGTATAGTTTCCATATGGTGAATCTTCTCCTAATGATCTGCAATTATCCGTATGAAAATTACTAGGATAATATTTTCCATTACTCACTGCTTCATATACTTCTAATTCTATATATTTATTTTTATATTCTTCTTTTACATCCTTGATTGTCATTTCATCTTCCCCCCTTTTTGAAATTTCCGATTCATTGGATTTTAATTTCCCTTGGAATTAATTCATAAATTTTTAATTCATCAACCTTAATTCTATTTCCGTTCTTTGTATCTATGATCTGTCCAATGATATTATTATTCTCAAATATATTTTCATTTTTGATATTCTTTATTTTTTCTAACAAACTTTCAGCATCTTCATAATTCGGTAAGACTGTTGCAGTGTTTAAGTCACATTCATAATACACTTTTGCAATTTCATTCCAAGTTTTACACGTTTCCCATGTCATCATTGTTCTTAATTTGATTTTAAGAAAATTCCATTTATCTAACCCTATTACATACATTGATATCGACCTCACTTTCAAATAAATCATCGTTTCATTGTTTCTGCAATCTCTCTAATCCAATCACAAGTTTGTATTCCAAGATATTGACTGGTTAAATCTCCATTACAATATTTTAATTCAATTTTGTTTATGAGATTGTTTGCAAAACCATCTATAAGATTGTTTCTATCCTCAATACTCGCAACAGTGCCTATCTGTTCTTCTGGCTTATCTAATGACATTTTATAAATTTTATCGTCTTTTATGTGATAAATTCCATTCTTCATAATATTTCCTTTCCAAGTAAATCCTCATTTCATTCCTCATCTGTACATACAACACAATACATACAACTGTCACAACAACCATTGTCACATTCTTCAGATGTAACCTCGCTGCAATCTTTATCATATTCATCACAATATAACATATTTTTACCTCCCATTATCAAAGGAAACTCTTGTTTACTTACCATAATTTTCCGTTCCTTGCATATCCTAAGGCTGCCTCTTTCCCATTATGTTCGATTACTCCCTGAATAGAAAAATATAAATTATCTAAAAACTTCTCTTCTATCAGTCTATCTGGATATTCCTTTTTATATCTATTAATTGCTATCGAATATGGATCTTCAATATCTATATTTAATGTAATCTCATACTGTTCACCCTCGACCAACCGTTCATTTAACACTTCTGTTTCTAAGGGATAATTCATATCATCAATAGACATTCCATTCTTATCCACAAAATCATAAACTCCGTCTGCCTTATTCCAAAAATCTCTTAATGTTTTTGCCATAATTCATCACTCCATTTCATACTTTGCATTCTCTATATTCTTTTTCAGTTAATAGTCCTTCATCGAACATATTTTCAAGCGTTCTATATACAGCATTAGCTCTCCAACTTGCATATGAAAAACCATCAAACTCTCCGATAAGTGCATCTCTGTTTTCTTCACTTTGTTTTTCTAATTTTTCTGCTAATATGGAATTACGAAAGAAATATGCTTTATACATAGCTGCTTTAATTCTAAGATTCTCAACTTCATATTCCTGAGAAACTAATTTCTCTTGAGCTTCTAATAACTGTAACCCCATATTTCCTAATGGGCTTTTTTCAATTCTGTTTCCAAAATAAGTATAATTCATATTTGTCACTCCATTTCTATTTAATTTCTGCACTTATCAATTACATTTTTATCCAGTTTATAATCGGTTTCCATTTCATCATAACTGATTCCGTGATTATGTAATATCTCAATTATTGCTTTCAAATCATCCTCTCTTGTCTCGTTCATATACCATAGCATCTTGACTCCTTCTATGTACGATTTTTCCAAATCTTCAATACTTATTCCGTCAATAAAGTCAAAACCACCAAAATCACACCAGACATCAAACATAGGATTATATTCGTCTGTATAGACATAGATATAATTTAAATCGCCCCATGCTTCACAACGAATAACTTCAATAGGCTCTTTCTCATCATATAACTTAGCCAAGTCATAATTGATTTCCATTGTAATTTTGTGTTTTTTACCAAACTCAATTATATCTGCTTTTGTTTTTAGTTGCTTTAACAATGGTACAATCTCATCGTATAATGCTTTAATATGTTCTATACTAGGAATACCATAACTTATTTTTAAATTCTCAGCCATATTCATCACTCCTTAATCTACTTGAATAGTTAATCTAATCTGCTGTCCATTACTACAATCAATAATAATTCCATTATCCGCTGTCACTAAATAATCTTTGAATACTCTAACTCGTTCAATATCAGAATCTTCATTTATTTCATTTATAAAGAAATCAAACAATTCAGATTCTACCGATTCAGGTGTATTCTCTTTTACTAATTCAAAACCATTATTACAAAAACCAACTTCATCAGACAACCAATCAGAAATCTCTTCTATTGCATATTCACGATCTTTATTGTATAAATCTACTAACTCTGTATCATCAGGAACAATCATTTCTGTTGGCAAATCCTGTAATACTTCTTCGTCTTCGTCTGTGTCCCATTTAATATTTATCGCCTTTAACATAATTCATCACTCCTTATCCAATCTTCGTTATTTCCATATAGCAACCATTCATAGCTTTATCATACTGTCTGATATCATAGAGCCAACTAAACGGAACTTTAACAGTTCCCTCTTTTTTCAATTTTTCCATTACTTCTCCAATAGAAAAATAGCCCTGCATCCAACCATATCCAGATAAATACTGTTGTCTATCCAAATCACACAATCTGTCATGATATTTGATCGTATTTTTCTTTAGGAATTTAATATATCTATCAGATAATCCATAATTTTCTTCTGGGTTATCATCACTGTATTCCGACATAACAAATGAATTTCCATGAAATAACTCAAGTTGCCACATTACTTCTCTCATATTATAAAGAGTTCTCGTTATTCCGTTTATTGCAATCATATAATCGTTTCGAGTTCCAGGTTCCCAATTCTTTTTACTACATCTTCCGCATTTATATGTATCTGTATTAATTATCATTTTATATCTTGCCATAATTCATCAACCTTCCTTTCTAAACAACAAATCTAATAATTCCGTTTCCATTAGGTAAATTCATAAATTCACCTATACCACCATGATATAATTTCCGTGCTTCTGCTCTTGTATAACCACATCCATCACACCAATCTGAACAAAAATCTTCCCAACCTGAATACCATGCACATATTTCTGCTCTGAAATTGTATCTATTTGCATGGGATTCTATTTTCTGTTTGATTTTATCGGTAAGTTTTATATACTGACTTAAATATTCTTCACTTTTCTTGTCTATATAAATCACTCTCCAATCTCAAATAATTCATCACCTGAAAAATCAGTCATATCTTGTAATACTGCACGAGCAAATTCTTCTGCGTATTCTGACCATATTTTATCTTGCAATTCTTCCGCACTTAATCCTTCAAGTTCATAATCCTTGACAAATTTTTGCATTATATTTTCCATTCTGTATTCATAATTCTCTTCTACTGTGTGAATGTGCATATCTTATACCTCCATTTCTGCAAAATGTTTCATATCTTCAATCATCTTTTCGGGTGTATTTGCAAATTTATCTTTCCAACTTATAAAACAATTTTCAAGATAGCTTTCAAAACTATTAATGTTCTGTGGTTTCTCTGCAAACATTCTTTACTTTGAAATCCACTCAAAATTTTCTTCTAGGAAGTTTTGAGTTTCGCACAATGTTTCATACATATCCGCTTCATTTGTGTTTAATTCTTCATTGTCTTCTTTGCTTTCAAAATCTGTAAGCACTCTAACAATTTTATTGTACAATTCGTTTCCTTTTGTAAAATCATAATCTTATCTGTTAATCATAATTATCAACCGTCCTTTCTATATTGTATATGTTAATTTAATTTCATCACTATTTTGTCTTCCATAATAGTCTTTACTCCATTCATAAGATACTGTCTTTATTCCAAGTGCTTCACATATTTTTATACAAGCTGGAATTTCATCTTCGTTATAATTTTTCACAGAACACTTAACACTAAAATATCGTGCTTCATACATATGTAATGACAATGGAGGTATGATTTCTTCCTTAATATTTTCAAGATATGCTTGATAACAATTTGACAGTTCAACATCCCTTGTTATAAAAACTATTTTTGCATTTGCCTCATGAAGAATTTTATTTAAAGTTTCAATTCCTATATAGGCTATTCTATGTGCTTTTTGATCATATTTTTTAAATTCTTTATTCATATATATAATCACTCCAATCTTCGCTTGAATTTGCTAATTCTTACTAACAACATTCCATATTTCCATACCAAAACCATCGCACACCATCATAGCTTGCATATGTATAATTACCTTTACTTTTGAAATATATTGGATAATCATTATTCTTCATTTTCATCACTCCAATCTTCTAATAGCTCATATACTTCGTCTTTATTGTTATACATATACCGACTAAACGCTTCATAATCTCCGTCTTTATCAGGAAATTCTTCAATAAATCTTTCCCACATTGTATCTGACACCACATTTTTATTGAACAATTTTCCCTTGTATTCAAGTTCTGCATCTGCCCATTCTCCGTGTGAAATATATCTAATATCTTCAATTCCACAATAATTGGGACGCTCTTTCAATTTTCTATTTTCATATGCTTCTTTAACCTTCCGTAACGTTTCTCTATCAGGACACATATCACATAATCCCTGCTCACAATATTTACACATCACATCTAATGCACTTTGTACTTCTTTTACATTTTCCAATGTCATATCACTCATCCTCCTCTTCTTCATTTTTAAAGAAAATCTCAAACGAAATATTGTTCTCTTCTAATTTGATGCCAATCCAATCTGCCATTGTTTCGCTATAAGCATCCTTGTCTGTCCAATAAGTTTCTTCTGCTTCACTTATAATTTTTTCTACCTTTGAAAAACTTTCGTCTATATCAATTACAATCATAAAATCAATCCATGTATTCAAATCTGAATAGACATGAAATCCGCTTGTAGGTTGTACCATTTCAATCACTCTCCCTTATAATTTTTCAAATAATCAGCTTTCTGTTTTTATATTCTACTTCAATTTTATCTAGTCTTTTCTGTTCTTCATCGCACTCTTTTTGTGATTCAAATACATCATAGTAATGTGTATCTCCATCCCAACGACATCGCACAATTTTATCTTTCTCTTCATCCGTTAATTGATATACTCTATACATGCTAATCAATCTCCCTTCAAATTAGGACACAGACCAAGACCACCATCAATTTCAGGTACTCTTCTATATGCTCCTCTGTGTGGACATTCTTCTCTTTTACATTCAGTACAATCGCATTTCTGATATTCCTCATAACTCATTTTCCAATTTGTCTCTTTAAATCTTTCTTTTGTCATCATATTAATCACGCTCCTTTATAAATCTCCTAAAATCCAATTCTCTACAAAATCTAATACAGATTCTGGAAATTTTTCTGCATCTTCATCATAATTAAATGTTCTACCTACAAGTCTTGTTTCAATGCTTTCGCTTTCCTCATATGTAATTTTATATGTTTTTACATTTCCAATTTCTCTTACTAATTCAACTCTTAATACATCCATGGTTTAAACCTCCTTTATACTTCGTTTCCGTCTTTATCTGTTATAATAGCGATTTCTGATAAATAAATGCTTTCAAAAGCTTGATTTTCATATTCGCCCAATCCATTCTTTGCTATTTCTTTCGCTTCCTCTAAAGAACTCGCTTCGATTGTTTGATCAACTTGTGCTGTATAAGTTAGTGTATATTTTTTCTTAATTCCTATAAACTTTTTATATCTATTATAGTTAGGAATGTATTCAAATGACTCAGGTGTAATTTCTTGAATAATATTACTTCCCTTCTGTCCATATTCTTCTGATACAACATAAATATTCTTAGTCTCTGTGTCAAAGAAACTCTGACTTTCCGCAAAGTCCTCAAACATTACAAATCTTTTATCCTGAAACCAATTCTGATTTAACATATTCAATCACTCCTTTAAACAATCCTTATCAACAACAGCAAATAACTTAATTTCATTTTCCACTTCGCTTTCATCAAGATCCAAATCTTTAAGTAACTCTGCAAACGATTCATCAGTAAAATCTTCCTTATATAAATACACATTATGTACTGTTGGAGTACACAATAAATGCAATCTAATGAACTCTATCAGTTCAATCCATTTGCATTCATTACATATACGTCTTGCACATCTTACTAATGATTGGATAAAATCTTGAGTCATTAATCCGTTGCCTTCGAGTTTTTCAATCTGCTCGTCAGTAATCTCCTTTACGTTGCTCATACCTTTGTCCATGATATAAGAAACAACTGCATTTCCCATTCGTGAATCGAACTCTTCCTCAATAATCTTTCCTATTTTTGTTTCATAGTATGTCATATTACGCTACCTCCTAATAATCTTCATCAATACATTCATCAGCTTCACTATAATATTGACCGTCATATCCCTTTTCCATTAATTTTTCCCAACAATCATTACACACTAATCTAAAAGTGATTCCATGACAGTCTCTTGTGAAATTCATATCATTTCTTTCTACTTCCTTATTACATACTGGACAAATTCTAATATCTTTTTCTTCCATAATTATTGTCTCCTATTCATTGTAAACAGTTCTTTCCTTTGGAATTAAAAAAGCAGATAACATTATCTGTTATCTGCTTAATTATTCTCTTTATTGAATTGTATTCATTAGTTAATTTGTATCTTCCTTATAGAATGGACAATTATCTCCTCCATTTGTATAATACTTATCAGTTTCATCCTCTGTCATATTGTCATACTGGCTACATTCAGAAGTGCCTGTTGAATTATCATACAAAAAATGTTTACAGCTATTATAATCTTTCATTATGCAATCCTCCATCCAATCCCTTCTACAACTGTTTCTATTTTGCATTTATCAAGTATTTCTTTTACTTTATCATTGATAAACTCAGGTTTTTCATTCCGTACTATTGCATTATATATTCTAACACATTCTCTTATATCAAGCAATGATACTTGAATACCTCTTACCTTTTGTCCATCTAACCACTTTTCAATATATTCTTTTAATCTTTTCATGTAATCAACCTCCAATTATTTTTTCAGGCAAATATCTTCTCTTACAAATATCATTTGGAAACCAACCAATATTCCATACTTTAGCTTCCCCAATCTTCATTTTGTCTAACTCTTTTTCTATATTTATTCCTTCCATTTCAAATGCTTCTCTAAGAGTATGGTTTCCATATCCCATAAATTGACAATCAAATCTGTATCCTTCTTCTATTCTCTCAATCAATGCACAAATCATTTATAATCACTCCTTCCAAAAAACAAGGTGGCTTATGCCACCTCACCTCTAATTCTCTTTGTAAATTCTGCACTATAATCTTCATTTCCAATGTTTACAGGCAATATTAAAATCTTGTATTCATCTCCATTGATAAGCAACGGTGCTTTATTCCCTGTACCAAAACATAAAGGCTTATCAGAATCAACAATACTAAATGCATCTGTAAGAAACTGTGGATTAAATCCAATATAGAAGTTATCTTTCATATTATTTTCACTTGTCTCAAACTCATCAAACGCTTCATACCTGGTAGCTTTGATGTATGAATACAATCTTCCATTTTCACTATGTAATACAACTGGTTCTTTATCTGCACCAGATGTTTTTCTCAACTCTACATCATACTTCATTGCTTCAAGAATTTGCTCTCTATTGGGTACAAATCTATAATCATCAGACATATTAAGCATCTTGTCTACATTGAAATATTCTCCGTCAATTCTACAAACCATATATGTAAAGTCATTTCCTTCGAGTCTGACATATTTTTCATCCTGATAGATTTCAATTTTCTTTTCAGACTTCTTATCCATCAGCTTTTTAAATACAGGAACACACTTGTTATGAATTTTTACCGTATCAAATGGACTTTCCGTTGTCTCATAAATAGTCTGATTTTCAAGCGTTCTCATTCCAATCCTATGACCATCAAGAGCTTCAATTCTCTTTAACTTTGTATTAAAATTGAACACCTGCATCATCTTTCGGTTGTCATCATCTGCTGTATATGCACTAAGATTAACAAGTGTTTCAAGTAACCAATTCTCTTTTACAGACATAATTTTCTTTTCGCTTTCATCCATTGACGGAAGGAATATGTCTGTATTCTGATAACGTGGAATTGTAACAATTTTCTTTCCACACTTAATATTGATTTTGCCTATTTCCATATCCTCTGTAGTTACATCCTCTAATGTAATTTCACCGCTCATTTTTGAAATGATTTTAATATCTTCTACATCAATTCCAAGAACTCCTGGCTGAGTATCATAAGCATTATCTGTTCTGACTTCTGCCCAATGTTCTATATCAGTTCCCCAAACTTTGAGAATTCCATTTTCATCTATCTGAAAATATAATCTTGTCAGTGTTGAGAGAGTTGCCTTCTTATTAATTGCAGCCATTCCCTTCTCCATCATTGTCTTTAAATCCTTTGCATTCATTGTAAATTTCATCATAGTTATCTACCGACCTTTCTTTTTATGCTTTAACAAGTTTTACATTTTTAATAGGAACTACACCACAAATACCAACCCACGGTTTTTCTAATGATTCAAGTCTCACAAAATCACCTTCCTTGTGATATACTTTGAACCGTGTTCCCCATACTTTCATTTTTTCTTTTGAGTCACCCATACATTCCACTATCGCACCTTTACGAATAGTTTTCATTTTTATCACCTCTATTCAATATCATATAAACACACAAATGTTTTGCCTATTTCCTCATAAGAATTAAGAATTGAATGCTGTTTCATATAGTTTTCAATTCCATTTCTTAAGCAATGAATAATTGCATTTATGTTGTATTTCTTATCAGTTCCATTATCTTTGAGACATTTCGCTACTAAACTAATTATGTCTTGATATGCTTCGCTTTTAACGGCTTTTGTACTATCTGACTTATAAATCTTTTCCAACCAATTACGATTACTAAAAGCATAATTGTATGCAATTTTCTGTTCTGCTGTGCAGATATTTTTATCTACACCATAAATTTTATGCATCTTCATTTCATTCACCTCTCAATCTCTGTATCTAAAATCTGTTTTGCATATCCAATTGCTTCACTTTGTGTTCCAAAGCCAATGTTGTATTCCCATATAGAATTGTCTCCGTATTTTACTTTGCAGAATATTTTGTATTTTTCACCTAAATCAAATTGTGTATATGTTACAGCTACATTTTCTTTTTCAGATAACCATAATACTTCGTTTCCTTTAATTTTCATTTTCGTTTACCTCTTTATATATCCTGATTCGCTATACTATCTAATTCTTCAACAATATCATTCATATCTGTATTAGTAAGTTCTCCAACCGCATATAAGATTTCTGTCAATTTTTCATATGCCTTAGCACCGCCTTTAGAGAATGGCTGCCTTCCACCATCTTCATCAATAATTACATTATTTAAAAATGGCTTCTTACTTCCCAATGCTATCAAAATATCTTCTAATGTATTCATAATCACATCTCCATATTATTGTTAATCCAAGCATTAATCTTTGTTGTAATAGTTTCTGTGTTATCAAAGAAAATACCCTCATATCTACCAACAAAAATTAAATCCCAATCTGAACGAATTGAAATATAAACTTCTGTTTGAGTTTCATTGTTATTAGGGCAACAGAAAATATATAAATCTTCTATATCTTTATCCGTAATTTCTCCGTAATCTTTCCAATCTTCAAATGTAGTCTTATATCCAATTTGTTTTATAGGTGTAATTAAGTCACCTGATTTTACTTTGAATACACAATCAGGATCACCCATTTCATATCGAGAGTCTCTTTGCAATATAATCATTTCATTCACTCCTTCCATTACAAAAGGCAGACACAATAATTTGCATCTGCCTTTATTTATTCTCCTATTTCTAATCAATTTCATCACATTCTGAGCTATCAACATCCCAATCAAGTTCATCAATCGGCTTATCCCACAATCTTTCTTCATCCGCAATATAGTTCATAATCTTTGCAAAACTACTTGCTTTTACCTTTTCCATTTCCTCTGTAAATTTATAAGTCGGCTGCATATCATCGTCTGTTTCAAAGATATACACATCAACTGTATTATCACTATTTACATTAGCCTTAATAAATCCAATCTCATTTTTATGGAAAATGAAAAACTCACATAATCTGTTATTACAATTCCAATCAAACGGTGTACTGTCGTTTCCATTCATATAATAGATAGCTCCATTTGCATCTAACATATCATCTGTAACATTAGGACACATATTTCGTGCAACCTTAAAAATTCTTTCAATTTCTCTTTTAAATTCATAGCCATTCATATTATTTTTCCTCCTTTGACGTAATTAAACTCACAAGATTCTCTCTAATATAACCACAGAAAGCATCAATACTTCCATTTCCAATAGTCCAACAACTATCTTCATCATAATTCCAATGGATAATTACTTCATGTCCTGGTGTGATATTAGGTAAATCAACATCTTCCTTTCTTGCATATGAACTCTTTGAAAGAGCTTTAAGATATACATATCTTCTAATATTCTCAATATCTCTTTCTGTTTCTGCATTGAAAATCTCTACCAAATATTCTTCCGAACATTCATCATAAATATCATATTCAGAAGCTCCATTTTTCTTATTATCAAGTCTCTTCAATTCTTTACTAATTGCAAATAGTGCTGATTCCTCATATTTCTTGCACTCTTCTTCACTTCTAAATACAGTTCCATCCTCTGCAATGTACTCTGTTCTTACAAGTTTCTCAATTGTTTCTGTTTTTCTAATTTCGTTTACTCTCATAATATTTACCTAACCTTTCTTATTTTATATGTTCTTCAAATTTCTTTCTAACAAGTATCCAAAATCCTTTATCTGTCAATGGCATTTTAGATACATCACATACCTTTCCACCGTCAAGATAATTTGGATTTCCATTTAGTTTGTACACATCATAATCAATACACCAATTTCCATCATAATCTCTTAATGTAACATCTACGCTGTATTCATCTGTATTGTATTGACCGATACTATCATTCATTAAGTCATATTGTTTTGACTTTAACTTTTTTCGTAACTTTGCATAATCTTCATAGCATTTTATTATTTTCACTTCAATCACACTCCTTTGGAAATTACAATTTCCTTTGATTACATTTCTTCATTATTATATGTATAATCAAAATCTCCATATGTTAATCTTGAATTAATTGTAGCTCTTGTTTCAGTTTTCCAGTCTTTGCGGAACTTTTTAGCCTGCTCTTTTTGGGATAAGTCGCCATCATAATATTCCATATTGCCTTCTTCAATCTCCTTAGAAATTTTCATTTTTAACTTCTGCTGAGATGTACCAATGAATAAAAGTTTCATGCTGGAATACTCTTTCCATTCATTGCAACTATGCAGGTAATATATTTGTTTTGCCATATTTTTGTCTCCTTTCAATACAACCTTGACACATACATTCATCAGCCACAATCATTTCTAATTTGTTGTCTTTATCACATACGAATTTGTCAATATTATATTTCCATCCATGACTCTGTACTATTCTGTCTGATCTGTCCCAATAACCAAGATTTTTCATTCCTATAACAGAACCGTTTTTATCTATATTTGGATGAACACTAATTCCAAGACCAGTTGAACCATCTTCAATCCACGCAATTCCATTTAATGTGTCTCTATATAAATTTACATGTGGTTTTATTTCTCTTATAAACTGTTTTTCCATATAATCACGCTCCTATTCTGCCATATCCAACATCAACATAGTGTTTGTATCTGCCAGATAATAACTTGTGTTGCACATTACCTTGTTGTATTCAGCTTCACCCTCAAAGTCATTTACAACCGCCTTTTCTTCTGATGTCATATCAGAATATTTTTTCTTTCCGTATGAAGGTGGCAACCATCCTTTATGCTGTGCTCCAAATATATTGAACTTTTTTAATAACTCTTCGTTTGTGAATGTAATATGGCAAGTTCCCTTCTTATAAAAAGTCACATTGAAATACTTCAACACAATATCTTTTGATTCTCCATATTCTTCAGCAAATTCTAATGATTGGAATAAATCAACCGCTTCTGTCAAACCACCATCGAGATAATTGAAACACTTTTCAATATCTCTTAATTTGCTTACCACATCATGATCAGTCGGTTTAAATCCACCCCATGAGTATTCTAAGTCTCTCCACCCTCTTAGTGGAATAATTACCTTTTTGTTTATGATCCATGCCTTATTTGTTTTCCATCCGTTGAAATAATGAATGTTCTTACTGCATTCATCATAGTAGGAATATTTATTACTCAACTCTTCAAAGAGTGAAATAATTGTCTCTTCAATTCCCTTTATGACTTTTTTACTCATATCAATTTTCAACTCATATATATTGTGCAATGAAAATTCATAGTCTTTCAGTTCTTCAACTTTGTTGTAATATTCTCTCTGCAAATTATTTGTGAGCTGACCAATGAACTTCGGATTATCAAACAATGCTGACCAATATTTACCACGAATTTCTCTTATATATCCGTTTACTGATGCACTATTCTTTCCAACACTAAGATTTAATACACAACCGCCAGTCTGTATTGTCTGTCCTGTCTGTTTGTCTTTTCCAAACTGATATAGAATATGTGGCGACATTGCATAATACTCTTTGATAAGTTTTACACCTGCTTCAATTTCCATTTTATACTGTTCAACTATTGCCTTTAAGAAATCATTTTCTGCAAGCTGCGTGTTTTCTGTATTATATGTATATTCTCTCTGTTCCTTGGCTTTCTCTAAGCTATCAAAGATAAAAGAATTTCTCTGTACATCTGGAAGTTTTACCTTTATCAATGCAATCTCAACATTTGTTTTTCTCTCTGCATCCATGAAAGCATCCTGAATGTACTGAATGTCTGCGTTGTATTCTTCTAACATTCTATTCAGCATTATTCTTTCATTGTTGCATTCATTCTTTAATGTCTCTGCATTAAGTAGACAAATAACAGCACCACCATTTCTCTGTTGCATTTCTAATGCTTTCAATAGATGTTTACATCCATTTGAGAATGGAGGATTCATAATAATTAAGTCATATTCCTTCATTGTGTCGTATGTTAAAAAATCATCATGTACAACTCTGAAGTTCTTTTCCTTTAATACTGCCCGTAAGTTCGTATCATTCTCTATGCAGTCAATATTTAACTTAATTGTTGTGTACCATCTGTTATTAAAACTTTCCTTTTTCTTTAATGCTTCAACAATATTTCCCTTACCTGCTGATGGTTCAAGAATTGTATGTATTATTTTCCAATCCAACCCATCTAACATCTTATCAATTAAATTCTGTGGTGTTGGGTAAAAATCTTTGTTATCTGTAAACATATTTACAACTCCTTTCCGTATTCTCTATGTTCATTAACAAATTTTTGTATTTCGTCTTTTGTCTTAAACCAAGCAGTTATATGTGCATCGTTTTTATTGTTTATATTCTCTTTGTATGCACCGTATCTATAACCATCTCTATACGCCATACAGTTATCAGGAAGATAACTAATACCATATCGGTAATTTCCTACTATCATATTTATCATTTCCTTTCATTATAAAAGGTGGTATATTTCAACCACCTTTACATTAAACTGTGCTAAGTTTTTCAGTTGGATCATATTTGAATATAAATCCCTTCTTAAAGCTACTGTAAAATCCTTGTAATGTTGCCAACTTTCGCTTTACATCTGCAAAGTCTGACTTTGATAACTCTGTATCAGGCTTTACTACAAACAACTTTTCACCTGTCTTTGTGTGTACATCTTCTGTTACAGTGTATGTGATTTGTGTTTCTGTCTGTTCTTTTGTGTCCTCTACTGTATTATTCCCCACCTCTTTGATGGTTACGTTTAATTTTTCACACGGATTCTCTTTAAATAAGAAAGCATGTTTGAATTTACTATAATAACCTCCAAGAGATTTGATGTACTGATTTACCTTGATATATTCTTCTCGGCTTAACTTCTGAATTACCTTTACAAGATATATCTTTTCTCCTGTTCGTGTGTCTGTATCTTCTGTTACTTCATAAGTATATTTGTTTACATCTACATCAGTTTCAGTTGCCTTTTCTTCTGTCTTATTTGTATCAGATTTAATAACTTTCTTTACAACTTTTTCAACTTCATAAGGTGTTTTAACTTCCTGGATCTCACACCATGCAATAGCTCCTTTATTTATCCATTTCATAAATCCATCAGTCATTGTACCAATAAACCAATGATTAGCTTGATTTGCATTTCCTGTACATTCTTTTGTGAGTTTTCCATTAAGTTTATATGCGTGATAAGAAGTTTTTCCATCCTCATATACAGTTGCTTTAATTCTATAAACATATCCCTTATTTCTGCCATAATTGAATGATGATTTTAAGATAAAGCACTGACCATCTTTAATACTTCCGTCTGCAACTTCTACAGCTTTGTTTTCCTTTTTATATTCAGTAACTTTTACCTTTTCATATACAACTCCATCTCCTTCTCCAAGCATTCCACCACAAGTAGTATCAATCTTATTGATAAATGCTTCGAACTGATCCATGAGTGCTTTATCTTTTTCCATTGATTCAATGTGACTGTCTGCCTGTCGTGTTGCACTTTCTTCATCATCATTCCATCTACCCATATAAGTTGTTATCAAAGATTTTTTATATTCTTCTCGCTTCATAGTTCTGAATTTTTTCATATCTTCCATATAGCCTTCATATCTATAATAGCTATCAATATGGGCAAACTTTAAGATTCCGTTCCCCTTTGCTATATAGACACCATCTTTTTCAATATGCCAATTCATTCTAGGTGGGTTTGCCATATGTCCAGGAATGATACCAGTTACAATATATTTTTCAGAAGTTTCGCTTGCCTTACTCCGTAACTTCTCAATCATTTTCTTTGCTGATTCTTCTTCCTGTTCGCTTGCTCCTCTTTCCATTGTCATCTGCTCAAGCTTTGCAATCTTTTCTGAAATACTTCTATCCTGAAGTGTTCCATCATAATTATATTTACGTATCTCTTCTGGCTTTGCATCTCTGCTACAATTTACAACTAATGTATATCCATTCTTTGTAGCAATTCCATTCCAATAAGCAGGATCATAATAATCTGTCATCATATCACTATGGTCTGCATGGTATCCGAATACTTCCCATCCGTCCATTGCCATAAGTTTATGTGCTATCATTACACCTACATCCCGATATTCATAATAGGTACTCATAAAATCAACCTCGCTTTCTTGTAATAAAATAGGCAGCTAGGTATTTATTCTCCTAACTGCCTTTACTTTGCGCTATTTTGTTTAGTTACTAAACCTTCTTGAAATTTGCACTCATTGGATGCCAATTCATATCCAATCCGAAATCATATTCCAGACATTCAACAATTTCGTCCTCATTGAATGCAAGAGCTTTCATTTCTCTTAATATAATCTTCTCGAAATCATTTTCGTCTTCAACTAATCCCATAAGATAATTGATAAGATATTTGAGCTTCTTACCATGCTTTCTGTAATCTGCTAACTGTTTCCGTGTATTTTCCGTTATCATTTACCTTCACTCCTTTTCGCAAAGCCTCTCTCGTTTCAAATTCTACTTTTCTATCACTTGTTATTCCAAGAAAAGCATAATATTTATCTGTTAATAAATCATGACAACAAGTTACACCATTTAATGTAAAATATTCTGTAGATTCATCTTCTGTTCCTAAATTCCATCCTGTCTTTGAATGTGGTGTATTCCACATATTATCACTCCTTTTCCTTGTAAATCTTAGTTTCATCTCAACTCGCCATCTTCAAGTTCTTCAACATACCCATATACTAAATAATTTAATTCATCATTTAATGTGTATTCACACTGGTCTGATTCCCAATCAAAAGCTTGTTGTTCTTGTGTGCTTTCATATTCATTGTGTAATCTTGTATAGCACATATTTCCTTGCAAGATTTCATCTTTAATTATATTTAGTAACTTTAATTTATCATTTGTTACCATTAAAAGATTCATAGAATTTGATGATTTCCATTCGTCACAATTAAATAAACAATAATACATAACACACCATCCTTTCTAAAGTAAATGCGAATTTAGTCTGTTGTTTCTTTTAACATAGCCTTCAAGTATTCATGTCTGAATTGCATTTCAAATTGAAACATCAAATCGTAAAAATCAATATCTGGATATTTTTTAAGAAGATTACTTGCTGTTTCCTTTGCAAATTCGTTAATTCCATTAATTCTTGTTTCCATCATATTATTTTTTCTATTAACATTCTGTCTTTTCAAATCGACACCTCCTACAAAGAATCACGCATTTATTTACTCCGAAATCTCTTTATATGCTTCTACTAAACTACAAGACAAATCCTGCATTATCTCTTTGCATATATCCACAGTATTCTGAATATATGTATTCTCTTCTTCTGCTGTCAAATCTCTTTTCTCTTCTGCTTCTGTTTCACAAATCCAAGAGTCAAGAGTATTATCTGCAATCATTAAACCTCTAATAATATCAAAATTTGTTCTTGCCATTTTTATTTCTCCTTTCCAATGAAAACATATATCTATTCACTTGCTTTAAAGTCATCTTCTGTACATATCCTCGTGCTCCCACCTTCAAGTAATATTTTATATCCTGTAGGTGTATTGGCATTGAAAACATTGGGATTTATCAAATGAGGATTCCATAAATCAAAGATAATTCCTTGTTTACTTTTCATAAGCTCTTGTATTCCAATAATCAATAGTTTTTTCTATCGGGTTTTTAGCTTTATTAGTAAAATTCTTATATCCATTTAGCCCACAATCAGCACATTGTATCTTTACAAAAAACATCAAATCATAATTCGGTTCGTCCATATAAATCCTTTTTGAGCCACACATCGGACATGGTTTTGCCTTACTTGATATATCTCTTGTCATAAAATCACCTTTCCTTATGAAATATCCATTTATTCTTCTATGCTGTTCGCACCATCAGAAAATCCGTCATCATAACCCTTGTTATACATAGGATTTTCAAACTTTGTGTTTGCAATAGGTGAATCTTCTTCAATACCAAAGAAAGATTTCTCTTCCTCTGACATCTCACAACACTCATCAAAGTATTCAAAAGCTGAATCTCTATCATCAGAAATAAGTCCATCCTTGAAAAGTGTTGCTAACTCTTCAAGTCTGCAACGTGGGATAAAATCTGCGTTTATCTTTTTCATAAAGCAATCATAAGCTGATTGAAGATATAATATCTTCTTAGGATTATTTTGGAAATAAGTGAAATATATTCCACTTGACCATTGTTGATTTTCTGGCTGTGTTGGATCATAGTCACTTACAACTGCATACTGTGTATCACTTTCGCTTTGCAAAAGAGCGTAATTGCCCTTCCGTAATAACTCTGTCCATTTCATATTCTTACACCTCCAAGTTATACTCTTTAATCAATCTCTGCCTTACCATATCATTTAGATCCTTATTAACAGGCATTATCCTATGCGTATTTCTGTTAATATATACAAAATGACTTCCCTTGCATCTTGTCGGTGTATATCCGTTCTTCCGTAAGATCACATCAAAGTCACGCATTCGCTTTGATTTTCTAAAATTGTGCATAAATCTCACTTCCTTTCTGTTACCCGTATAGCCTGATAGTACAGCTTTATATGTATATGTTCTCTTATTCGCAAATTGCTTTCGCTAAAATATCATACATTTCAGCATTACTCTTAACAGGTGCAATCTTATTTTCAAAATACGAAGCTCCCTTACAATTCATAAGAAGTCCCTCAATAACTGTATTATTTTCGTAATTTGCAAACAGTTTCTTGAATATATGGAATGTTCTAAGTGTAAATGCATTCTTTTCACTTCCTGTCCAATCAAGGGCTTTAATTGTCTTAATTGTAAGTTCTAATATATCTGTATTATTTCTTACCATTCTCAACAATGTTCTTGATGGTGTGACTTTACCTATTGGGTTTTCTAGCTTGTCATCATCTGTCACAATCTGAATATTATAAGATTCAAATAAATTTTTAAAATCTATATATTCTCTTATGTTTGCCTTTACACCTGCCCTATATGTATCAGCAACAGTCATTGCCTTTCTTGCTGATTGCTGTCCTAAAAATGTAAGAACTGCCTCATACTCTGAGCAATTAAGTACTTCTACAAGCATTTTTATTTCTTCATTTATTACAAATGCAACTATTCTATGTGCGCCATCGGCTACATACAGTTTTCCGTTTTTGATATATACCTTAACTGGATCAAATTTATCTTCATTAAAGTTCTGTGCTATTTCCTGCACCTTTGCCATATCCGTATCTCTCTGCCAATCTGGAATATGTATAAATGTTGGGTTAATAAGAATATATCGTTTTGAGGCAATACTGAAAGAGTTCTTTAATGCACAATCTACTTCTTTAACCTCAATTGATTCTTCTGCGTTTGAATGTGCCTGTACAAATTCCTCTGTCTGATGTGGTGTCGAATAACGAACAAAGTCTTTTTTACGTCTTGCATAATCTACTGTTCTGCTTATGCCTTGTGTAAAGCTGTATCCTACATCAGAAACCTCAATATCATTTTTGTTTATCTTTAAAAGCAGACATATTTTATCTACTACTTTGTCACTTGGGTTGGCTGTGCCTATTTCATATTTCTCTATAGATGACTTAGACATTCCAATTTTTGTAGCCAGTTCTTCTCGTGATAATCCTTTTTTCATTCTAATTTCGCTTAACTTCTTCCCGTTAATTTTGCACATAATTAACTACCTCTTTCCTTTTAATATTTTTAATATGTATTTTTGTAAAAAAATAACGGCTTGCTTTCGCTTGCCGTTTAGTTACTAAATTTTTCAAACACTCCTGACTTGAGCATATCTGATTTCCAACACTCAAAGTCTGGATATTCTGCTTTGTTTGCTAAGTCTCTGTAGACTTCATGCATCTGCTTTTCTGTGAATGTTTTACCTTTTAGCGGTTCTTCGTAAGTAATATATTTCATTATATTTCACCTCTTTCTATCAGATAATTTTTATATGCAGTTTCGCTTTCAAACTGCTGATATTTGCCTATACTTGGCACAAATCCCATATAAGCAAATCCGTTATAATATCCCTTCATGTATTATCCTCCTTGCAAAATTTTTCACCTTGTTAATGATTGTCGGTTCGACTGCTTTCTGTAATCTTCTCTGTCTTTCTGCAAAATACAGACTGTTTTCCACATTGATATAATCTATCATTTGCATGGGAGTTAAAGCACTATACGGTGTTGATAGAGTGCTGTCTATTATTTCTGCTCCGTTTGCTGTTTTAATAATTCTAAAATTAAATGCTTCCATTTTGCCTTATACCTCCTGTGCTAGTCTTGCATTTCTCATAATATTTGATATTTCGTTTTCTGTTTTTGCTTTATGAATTGCTTCTATAATCTCCGTTGTATAACGAAAATCTTTTGCAATCCGTACCGCTTTACGTTTGTAGTTATACATTTCTCTGCTCATAGTTATATTCTCCCTTCTTATTTTGTTATTGTGAAATCATAGCAATCTGTATCTGTATAGATTGTTATGCTATTTCCGTTTTGCGTTACTGACGTTATCTGGTTTAAATTCAAATAATCGTATTTACTAGGTATATTTTTACCTAATAAAAAAGCACCTGCAATTAGTGCAAGTGCTAGTGTGACATATACTATTTTCTTTTTCATGGTGTTTTCCTCCTTAATTTAGGGTATAAAAATAGCACCTAACAGATTTTTATTTCCATTAGATGCTATAACTAAATTCTATTGTTTTATCTCTTTACAAGTTGTACTTCATATCCAAGCGCATTTATGATACTATAAAATAAATTCATAGATGCACTGTGCGTTTTTTTCTCAAACCGTGAAATAGCTTGTTGAGAGTTTCCAGTCATTTTTGCAAGTTCTGACTGAGAAATGTTTTCACTTTTGCGTATTTCAACTATTTTGTCTATAAGTTCCTTATCATTATCTGCAACATAAAAAGTCGGGGCTGGCATATTTTTTCTTTCTGTTAGAGGAATATTTCCCTTCTCAATTTCAATAGCCTCTGTTAATGCTCTTTCCATATCCTCGTAAAAGCTCATATATTACACCTCCTTTAATCGTTCTACTAATTTTGCAAGTAGTTTCTTTTCCTTTTCTGACAAATTAGTTTGCTCATTTTTTGCATAAACATCAAGCAAATATATAGATTCTTTTACCTCTATATCAATATAAATTACTCTGCCACCACTGCGTTTGCCTATTCCATCAATAGGGATTCTTATTTTTCTAATTCCACTTGCACCTGGAATTACATCACCTATTTTTGGATCTTTTAACAACAATTCTTGCAAGATGACTAAATCATCTTCTGTTAATCCCATTGATTTCCATTTCTTAGTAAAGGAATCAATTTCTATAAATGTTCTGTTTATGTCCATTAGTATATTCTCCATTTCGCCTTTGTTTTTCTTTTCTTTACAATACATCAAATATGTTGTATTGTCAAGTTAAAAATAGCACCCTTGCGTTGGGTGCTTTGTTAGTGTGGTTATTATATTTGACGCAGTTAGTCTTCGAAACTATAATTTGCGTCTATGTCTGCAATTTGCTCATCATAATAAGCTCTTGCATTTTCGCAACGGAGTTCATAGTTACTTCCGTTTGATGGATAGCCTTCAGCTTCGCATTGTTCGGCTATCTCCTGGCATTCATCTTGATATGCCTTTTCAAGTTCGCAGATCTTATCTATATCTGCTTTTGAATATATATTGGCTTGTGTCATGCTTTGACGCATTTCTTCGATTGTTTGCATATTTATTTCCCCTATTTGAGCTTCGATAGCTTGTTTTGCTTTTTCTAAAATCTAGTAACTAAATTACATATTTTTTAACTTTTCTTGTAATTCTTCTATTTGTGATTCTATATTTGCCTTATGTTTTTTATTATAAGAAGATGCAACTTTGGAATCAAATTTGACTTCCATTATATCATTTGGAGTACATTGTAAATATTCGCATATTTTACCTATCGTTTCCGTTGTTACTGCTCCATTATGTTTTAACCTGGTCAAAATACTTCCAGACAAATTAAGATCTTCACGCATTGTTTTTTGCATTATATTTTTATTTTTCAAAGTATCAAATAATTTTTGATAACTAATTTCCATATTTTTATATGCCTCCAATATTATTCATCTCCTTTCATTCTAGCATATAATTTCACTTTTGTAAAAATCTTTGTTAAGTTTAGCAGCTAAACCAGATTCCAGTTTAGCCACTAAACATTTGCCTTATCCTTCCATGCCAAACATGATATAAGCATAGATATTCCCTCTAATTTCCGTTGGGATATCATTTTGCCTTTCAATTATATCATCAATGGTCTTATATCCATTTTGACGCAGATACTCTAATGATTCTTTACGTACTTTTAAAGTTTCTATACTTTGCCTTCTGACATTTTCTGGAACTTTATGAACTATTGCTTTTTCGGACATATTGTGTCCTCCTTCCTATTTTTAGGCACACTGTACCTATCTACAATGTTACCATAAAAACAACCTCCTTTCAATTTCCGTTTCGCTTCTGCTCATCGGTTACGGACTTACACCGTAAGACGGAAGGCAGACTAACAATCTGCCTTTTCATTACGCATTTGTATATTTTCCATTGCATACATTACATCTGCCTGAATACATAATAACTCCATTACATCATTTGTATTGTGCATATCTGGATCACGCTTAAAGAAATCATTGAAGATTTCTGTTGCTCGTATTATTGTAGTTGCAGTCTGTTTATAAGTCATATTAATTTACCTCCATTTTATCCAAAACACAATGTTATTTTGCGTTCGGTATAAGTACACAATTCATTATCCCATATTGTACCTTCTGTATGTGAATATGTACATGGTAACCCCTCACATTTTAAGTCGGCAAGGCACATTTCCTCTAATGGTTTATTAGGCAATTCAATGTCTAAATTTGCCTTTATAAGTTGAGATATTATATCTTTGGCTTTATAGTTGCCTTCTTTATCTGAATGAATTGTTGTTCGTATATTAAGCATAGTTATACCTCCTACTCCGTGCGTTTTGTATTTGCGTATTTATAGACAAAGTACCTTTTGTAAGCCACTCTATCCATAATGCTTTTATTTCCTCACAATCAATTTCAGTTATATTATATAGTCTGAAAATAAAATTCAGAATATTTTCATCAGTCTCGGCGTAGGCATTTTTGCCTTTTAAGTCACGGTATATTTCATGACAAATTCCGTACATATCTAATGTATTAAACATAGTTATTTTTGCCCCCTTAAACATAGCTTCTTTGAAAATCATGAAATCGTTTATGATTATTAGTGCATTCATAATCTGTAAATGTTTTATCAGCACGAAAGTTTTCTACATCAAGACGGATACCCGAACCGCCTGACTTATGTTTTCTATCGTGCTTCATTAGATTTTTTAAGCTGTTTATATGTCTTTCTTGTTTTATAAGTTGTTTAGTCGCTAAACTTTTTTGCTTATCTTCTTCTTTGAACCATTGACATTTAGTCCACCATAAATGCAGAGCTGTAGCCCATTGACAGATTGCTTGTGTAGTGTCGGAGTTCTCACACACTTTTACCCAACATTCACCATTAAATCTACGCAGTTCAAGTGTATTATCATTTTCAGGCTTGCCGTGTACTGTGCAGATCCACCAATCCCAACTGTTATCGCCATCCTGACCATACCACGCATTAAGTGGCACATGAAAACCCCAAATATATGTGTTGTTATCTTTGCAAATTTCAATATTCATAACGCAAAACCTCCTATTCTGAAATAACTGCATCTTTTGCGGTTACTCCGTACTTTATTTCTACAATGTGCATAGCATCTACTTCAGATAATGCAAGCACATTTTGAACTATTTCAAACCATCCGCTTTTATTTATTATTGCCACATCATAATATTTCATATTTTCGTACCTCATGACATTGATTAATATTGTTTTATAGTTTAGTCGCTAAACAATTTTGATTATTGATTTTTTGTTTAGTCACTAAACTATAAAAGCATTAAAAAAACCGGGTAACATACCCGGATAACATTACAAAAAGGGCGGATTTTAACCGCCCTGGTTTTTTAGTTAGTGCTGATTATTTTGCAAGTGTGGCGTTCTCAGCAAGCCACTTTTCAAATACAGCTTTATTGACTGTGTAGTCCTTGCCCTGGTATGTGAGTACCGCAGTTTCTTCAGATGGTTTTTCTTCAGTCTTTTTTTCTTCCTTGCTATTGTTGTCTGTCGCTGTTTCATCTTCAGAAACTTTTTCTTCAGTCTTTTCTTTTTCCTTAGATGGTTTAAAATCATTAACCATCTTTTCAAGTGTACTAGCTGATAACTCCATCAATTCTGATAATAACATCCCCTGAAAAACATCCTCATGATTAAAAATGTCATAAATTTTATCATAAGAAAATGGATATAAACCGCTTGCAAAGTCGGTAAAATAACCTTTTTCAATGATTAAATTCATTGCACCTATCCAACGAGAAAGTGTAGCTTTACTTTTTCCCACAAGCTTAATAAAATCAACTTGTTTAAAAGCGTCCTTTTTGTCAAGTTGTGCCTCCCCATGTTCTATACCCTTGTTATCAATATAACAAGGGATACAAGTACCACATGAATAAGCAGAAATTAAAGCAATGTTAAAAGCAGACTTTTCAACAGACTCAAGCCGTGATTGTACATTCTTTACACCTTCTGAAGCTTTCATACCATTTACTACTACGTTAATAATACTGTTGTTTTTTACTTCCTGGTTTGTTGTGTTTTTTGTACTCATAATTAAGTACCTCCTTTTTATTATTTTTAATTGTTTTTGTTTAGTCACTAAACTTTGTTATTTTTGTTTAGTGGACTAAACTTTTTGACATACTTTTCTATCTGAAAAGATAAACCTCTTTTCATACTGCCATTATACACCTTATAAGGTATATGTCAATACCCTTTTAGGATATTTTTAAATATTTTTTAAAATTTATCTAATTTTATATTAAAGTGGTGAGTTATCCCAATTTTAGATTGTTTTTTGGTGTAAAGTGGAGGATGTGAACTTATTTTTGATTGGTTTTAGGGTTAAAGTGGGGATTGATATTTATATGAATTGTTAAGTATAAATAAAAACTATAATAAACGATATGTAATAGCTTAAAACTATATACAATAATAATATAAATGTCATGTGACATAGTTTTAAAAACCACATTGTATCTGTTCAAAAATCCCAGTAAAAAACAATGGTTAATATATATCTATTAGCCATTGTTTTTGACTAACTGGGGGTAGTTAAAACTAACTAAATGGACTGGAAATGCAGCAGAGCATGTAGCTGGTTCATCTACACACTAACTCAAAAATCCATCCTTTCCCAACTTCAAAATCCCCAATAAAATCAAGCAAAATCCTAAATTTCCTATCTCAAACCACTTATCGTACCCCATATCGCTCAAATCCACTAAAATCAAGCATTCCAGTCACTTTACAACCCAAAAATTGAATTTCCACTTTACCTAAGATCAAATTGTAAATCAGATTTTTTCCTTATAAATAAACCTTTTTCACGATGCCAGTTCTCAACGCAAAAAAATATTTTAACCAACAGAGGGGCTATTATAAAACTGTGGCATAATTCTAATGAATAAATACCCAATATAGCTATAAAAGTACTAAAAATAATACTATCAATTTAATTATTTGCACTTCCATAATACATTTCTTATCCATTTTATCCATCTATTCAAATATAATATCCATTATTACAAAACACAAAATTCAAAAGTCTCTCATATACCACTCATAATCTTCATATACAAACCGACTTTTTTACCCTACCAATAACACCTAAAATCATTTTTACCCACCTAAATACTCAAAATACAAGGTCAGTTTTTTTACATCACCCAAAATTGCATTAACTATCTATATACATTCATCATATTTACTATAAATAACATTATCAATTCTCACACTTATACAAAAATCCACTCTCACAGCTCAAATTTCAATTTTATCCTCTACTTTAACAACTAGCCACCTGATATATAAAAATCCAAAATAGACTCTAAATCATTAATTTTTCTCCTTATATCCCATGTAAAGAATTTTACATTAGCCTTCTCTATTAATTAACAACTCAATACAATGTCAAAATTTATAAATTCAAATTCATATAAGAGAATAATCCATTGTAAGAAATCACCACTTCACTCTCATAAAAATAATAAAATTTAAATGAGGACTCATTATGGGTAACTTAACATTAATTACAATAGAAACATTTAATAATTTATCATGTAACTTTTATAGAAATATATTTGATGAATTAGTTGACAGAATTGCAAAAAAGGAAAAAATATGAAAACAATAATTATAACAGGTACACCTTATACAGAAAATGAAATTATTAAAAAGGTTAGTGAATTAAAAGAAAAATCGCCTAACAATATATTAATATTATTTCCTGAAGTATTAAACGGTCAAGATTATGTATTAGAGCATCCACAAGAAATGTGGCATAGACTCAATACTATATTTGATAATGCTCTTAAGGAAAATAAGGATATTATAATGGCTACTTATTCACCAATTGCCGTATATGCTCTGAGAATATATATTAAAACTTATGATATTTCTGAAAATATATTATATCAAATAATAAAAGAATCGAAAGAATCAAAAAATGTCAGAACTGAGTTTGTACCAATTGATAAAGATGGAAAATATTCTAATGAATATAAGATCCATAAAAATGTTTTAGATACAATAAGCAAACAATTATTTGTATTAATCGAATAACGTATAAAAATCACATCTCATAGAAAAATTAGCCACTTTTATCTCATACCCTTATAAGTTATCACCTAAGACATAAAAATTTAAAATCACTCTCAAAAACTCGTTTTTAACCCACAGATAGAGGTATGAGAAAACTATATACAAGCTCAAAAAGATAGTATGTGCGTAAGCACAAGATGTAGCAGCCCTTTGATAAGGGCGGTCTTTTCGCAGCGTCAGCAAGAAAAGAACATCTCTAGGTAGATAATTGACAAGAGAATAATATATTAAAGGAGTAATCTATGATACAAGAACATGAAATACCCAAATATAAAAAATCTAAGAAAAACAATATCTCGAAAAGCAATCATAAGTCCAAACACAAACATCAATATGAAGAATGCTTGATTCAATATGATTCGACATTTGTTGGAAAAATAAATAGATATACAAGATTAACTGGATATTGTACTATTTGTGGAAAAATAGGTTCAGTCAAAGATGGAAAATATGAAACTGAACTAGAACAACTAAGAAAAGAAAGACAAGGTGATAGTAAATTTTGTGTATTTATATCAGATGAAGAAATATATGAAAGATACCACAATAAGTTACCTGTATTTTATATTGATGATCCATTTGCAAATTATGTTGTTTTAGAAAGAGAAAATCTACAAAAAATATAAAAAATTATTTTAATGAATAGGACTGGCATATTGCGTAAGCAATGTGACAGGACATATTCATTAAAAAGGCTGACAGATTAGATTGCGAAGCAAGCTAAGATGGCAGCCTAACTATCGCCTACGGCGTTGGTCAATCGCTTCTTATGAAGCTCATGCCCTTGTGTCCTGCTAAAGCAGTCCACAAATAATATTTTTTTAACTCCATTTTTATCAGTAAAATCAAGGGTTTGAGGGCATTTTTAGGGTGAAAAATCATGCAATTTATCACTATATATATATTATATTGTGAGAAACCGCATGATTTTAGGGAGCAAAAAATGGCTTTAAAGCCTTATAAATCAAGGGTTTGAGGCATTTATTTTTTTAAATTTCGTTATTTTTTTTGTATGTTTTTTATTTATTGTCTAAAAATTAAAGGAGGAAGTATGAATCAAAAAGAAACAATTAAGATTGGTATTATTAGTGAGCATGAGCTTGTAGAGTTATATGGTAGTGAAGCTCAAAAAAAATCATATTTTGATAATGGAAGATTTATCGGATCATATAAAACTGCATTGTTTAAAAAAATCAATAAATATTGTGATATAAAACCCATAAAAAGAAAAAATCAAATCGAAAATATGTACAAAATAATAAAAGTATATAAATATCCTCTTCCGTCTAATTATGACAAGATGCAAAAATCTCTTTATAAATACATTGTACCTCTTATTTTAAATAGCCTTATTAATGGGCATGATAAAAACAATAGTATTGAAATCACTGTAGGTAAATGGGCTAGAGAAATTAATATGATAAATCGTAATTATAATCTCATAAAATATAATCGTGAAGACAGTAGTAAAGAAACACAAATCTGCATTGATACTATTAATGAATTTTATGATAAAGCTGACCATATGATTAACTGGTATATCTCTAATGCTCTTGAATATCTTAAAAATGCTGGTTTAATCATTTGGCGTGAAGTAGATCAAGTTACTATTGAAGAAAGTGATAATAAATCAATCATTGATTGTGAAGGGAATATTGAGGTTAATGTTAATCTTGCTACTCATCAAGCCACGAAAGAAGAAATGGAATATTACGCCAATTGCATTTCTATTGCAGATAAAGAAGTTGGAATAGAAAATGCAAGTGAAAGATATTATAGCAAAAAAGCAAAAAGATTTCAGGAAATATTAAAGAGAGAATTATATAAGAGAAAAATAAAATACATATATAGTGCATATGAAGCGTATTATATTGATTTAGATAAATGTAAGTCATTATTGTCTCATTTTGATGATGCAAATTCACAAAACTTAATTGATAATTTTAACAAAGAATTTTCAGATATGATTATAAAAAATGCCGATGATAGGTTTGAAAAAAATGCATTAAAATATCTATACAATTCTAAAAATGAATACAAATTATCTTTTGAGTCTTTATGTGAAATAACCATTGATAACAAAACTGAATATTTTGGTAAACGAATCAGAGAAAAAAACAATGATGATAGTTATAATCTACAAATTACACATAAAAAAGGAGACAATATTTTATGAAATTAAATAACGCACAACAAGAGGTAGTTGATAGTATTTCTGGGAATATAGCTGTTATTGCAACTGCTGGATCTGGAAAAACAACCGTACTTACAAAAAGAATAGAAAATATGGTTAACCACAATATTAACCCATCTTCCATTCTTGCAGTTACATTTAGTAAAAAAGCAAAAGAAAGTATTTCTGATAAACTATCTAAACTTAACATTTTTAATGTTAACGTAGAAACCTTTCATTCACTTGCTTTAAAAATCATTATACACAAATATGGAAATACTTATAAAGTATGGGCTACACAATGGGAAAAAGAAAAATGCATTCAAGATATTTGTATTTCCCTTGGATTATGTAATAAAGATGATATTCCATATAACGAAATTTGTGTATTTATAACAAGACAAAAAATAAATATGATTACTGATAATTTTATTTATTCAGATGATGATCCTTTTTCATCTGATGAAATGCGATCAATTTATTTAAAATATGAAGAATTTAAAAAGTATAAAAATTATATCGAATTTGATGATTTTTTAAATATTGCAAATACTATTATTGATTCATTTCCTGAAGAGAAAAAGTATTTTCAATCTAAATTCGAATATATTTTATCTGATGAGTTTCAGGATATTTCTATGTCACAAAGTCTATTACTTAAAAAATTAAATGATACAAACACCATGATAGTAGGTGATCCTCTTCAGGCTATATATTCATTTCGTGGCGGTAAAAGTGAGTATATTTTGAATTTTGATAGAGAATATAATAACACAAAGATAATCAATCTTAATACAAATTATAGATGTAGTAATAATATTGTCAAGACAGCTAATGCATTAGCAGAAGATATCCCTGACTCGAAACATAGATATTATGTTAAAAGCTTTGCAAATAATCCAGATAACACAGATCCTCAATATAATATTTATTCAAATGAGTATGAAGAAGCGGAAAATATTGCAGATAAAATAATAAAAATATCAAAAAGTTATGATTATAAAGACATTGCTATTTTAGCTAGAACAAATGCTCAATTAACCAAAATTCAATCTATCTTTCATAAAAAACACATTCCCTTTAATGTTATTGGAGGTAAAACATTAATTGAGTTACCTGAAATTATATTACTGCTATCTTATTTAAAGTTATCTTTATATGAAAATGATAATCAATCATTTGAGTACATATATAATAAACCGAATAGATGGCTGGATAAGAAATTTTTACAGGAAGTACATAACAACAGTATTAGAAAAAATATCTCATATTATAATGCTATGATGACAATTGATCGTAGAAATTGGCGTTTTAAAAATGGAATTGACGAAATATACGAAGTGATAAATTATTTACAAAACAAAAGATTCCATAATGTAGGAGAAATGGTTAAATATTTAAGAGCAAGATTAAACATTGATGGATATATTTCAAAAGGTAAATTTTCCGATGATGGTGGATATACTGAACAGATTGAAAATATAAATGCTTTTGAAAATATTGCAAATCAATACGCATCCTTAAATGAATTTTTAATATATATGAATAATATTAAAAAAGAACTTGATTCTATGAGCTTAAATAGAGTAAATCTTCTTACAATTCATAAATCAAAAGGTCTTGAATATCCTGTTGTATTTATTATTGGTTGTAATGATAATTTACTTCCACATGAAAAAAGTAATAACATTGACGATGAAAAACGTTTATTTTATGTTGCTATAACAAGAGCTGAGAAAGAGCTGTACTTATCTTCTACTACTTCTTATAATTCTAAAGTTTATTATCCTAGTCCTTTTTTAGATTCGATTAGATCCACAATTTATAAAAATAAGACTAATACAAAGAATAAATAAACATAAATATTGCCACTTATGGACAGTATCTTTTTACCATAAATTTGTGCAATAAGTGTTACACTAAACACTCAAATTTGTATTGAGGCTTCTAATTCATTAGTGAATTGCTGTTAATGAGTTACTAAATATAAAATTGTATATACACATAATATTTATTGTATCGGTGAATTAGAAATCTCTTAATATTATTTTCAATAAAACCCTTTCACAATAAGGGAATATATAAATGTAACAAATAAACACGTATCACACTAAGGAGCGATGATATGAATAAATTTTTTTATTTAATAAGGAGAACAATAATTTATGACAAAGGAAACACAGAATCATGTAATGACAAGAACTATGGAACTTAAGGCTCGCAACAAGTTAATTTGCTCACCATTGTTATTAAAATCAGGAGCAGATTTTGGTGGAACTGATTTAGATATTGTTGCAAGAATTTTTACAGATATTAAATTTGATCGGGACAGACAGAAGGAATGTGACGTTAGAGATACTAAGAAAATGGAGGAAATAGCTTAATGAAATACGAAATAATTGGAGATACATCAATAATAATAGATTTACATAATGGATATTCAATACTTGCAATGAGTAGATGGAATAAAGAAGAAAGATTGTATAACACTACTTTATACATCAAGAAGAATGACATAGATAGATTTGACCTTATAGATTCTGCTCTTAGTGTTGAAACAGATAATAAAAAAGAATTATGTATGAAAGTTCTTAAATATGTTGAAAATACTGATTTTACTTATTATGTTAATCGCACTAAGTATGAACTTGATTGTTTTGAGCGTGGAAATGCATTATATGAGAAAGAAAAGTTAAATGTTAAGTAAAAGCGATTATAAATATTACGAGAAAGCAAAAACGGCTGCTGATTTATCAGATTATAGAAAAACACATATAGGTTGTATAGCAGTTTATCAAGGAAATGTAATAGGAGTTGGTTGTAATACAATTAAAACGCATCCTATACAGAAATATTATAACAGATATAGAAAGTCTTGGAATAAGAACGGTATTAAACCAACATTACATGCTGAAATTAATTGTCTTAATTCTATTCGTCATTTGAATATAAATTTTTCCAAAGTAAAATTGTATATTTTCAGAACAAGATTTGATAAAGAGTTTGGCATGTGTCGTCCTTGCTCTAGTTGTATGGCAGCTATTAAAGATTTAGGAATTAAGCATATCTATTACACTACAGATTATGGATTTTGCTATGAGAAAATAAAATGTGAGGTATGAAAATGGCTTGTGAATATTGCGGAAGAGATTCTGGACATGCTGAAAGATGTCCATTACACGAAGATAGGAAAAGTAATTACATATGTTGTTACTGTAAAGAGGGAATATTTAATGGAGATGAATTTATAGTTAATTCTGAAGGCGAATATCTTCATCGAGATTGTATATTTAGCTATGATTTTATAGTTAATTGGTTAGGTTATGATTTTAAGGAAATGGGAAAGGAAGGATATTATGATAGTTAATAAATTAAGAATATTTTTTGATATTGATTATAAAACAGGTATTGAATATTGGATTCCTATTGGTGAAATAAAGATTAAGAATATGTTTCTTGCTACTCCACCTAGTTATTTTAAGTATAGAAGAAAACTTAATAATTTTATTAAGTATGGTGAGCTTAGTCCTATTATCATTGACAGGAATTTTGAATTAGTTGATGGGTATATAAGTTATCTAATTATGAAAAGATTTAGTGTTGGAAAAGTACCTGTTTATTTTCAATAATGTGTAAGTAAATAGAAATTTCATTTGGAGAATATATAAGTGGAGGTAAATTTATATGAATACATACAACAAAGAAGAATTAGAGTCAATGGCTGACTTAATTACAGATTATATCTCTGAAAGAGAATGTAAAGAGAATTTAATTGGCAACGATTACGACTGTGTTAATTGTGAAAATATTGAAGAATGTCATATGGAAGCAAATTCTCGCTGTAATAGCGAATGGGCTGAAAGTATTGATTATGGTGGTTGTGATACTGAAGAAGAATTCTGGGAACAATTATTTGATTAAGGTGGTGATTAGTTTATAGATGAGTGAATTTGGAATTAAAATAAAAAATATTGAAGCAGCGACTCTTTATGAATATAATAATGGTGTTCGTGATCATTATGAATATAAAGATGCAATGTTTACGAATAGTTTATTTAGTGATTTTTTAAAAGAAAATGGATTAAAAATATGGAAAGAAGAATCGACTAGAGATATTATTTGTTTGGAATTTAATTTTGGTTCTCGCTCGTATGAAGAGGAAATAAATTATTTAGCAAAGATTGCCATTGATGCAAGAACTGAATATAAACTTGCTAAGTCTAGTGGTTGTACTTCCCAAATTGTAAAAAAGAAAAACAAACGAATAAAAATTGCTAAGTTATTTCAAGAAACAATTAAAAATAAAGATAAATATGAAAAACACAATAAAGAAGAAATAAGAAAAATTTTTTATAATGATGGTGTAAATGTTGAATATATCACACGTAAAAAAAATGGTGATATAATCAAACGAGAAATAATTCATTATAAAATGTTATATAGAAGTACAGGGAAAGCTAAAAAAGGCTCGTGTATGTTTATATGCGATCGTCTTTATAAAAAAGCAATTAAATTTCTATATATGGGAATCAAACTTCCCAAAAAGAATTCTCCCACTGTTGAAATCAGTGCATATGCACCTCTTGTATCTAGTGCCATTGTCGGCAAAGTAAAAATAAATCCTAAAAATATTTTAATATTAAAAGATGTAGACAGATCATTCTTTACAAAGGTTGTCAGTATTGAAACGGATGAAAATAAGCATTGTTATGCTAAACATATTGATAATTATGAATTAAAAAATACTATGTTTGATGGACAGGCTTTAATTGATTCAAGCATATTTCCAAGTTGGGGGAATGGATATATATTATTACGACATCATTTTTGTAAAATGGCAGCATTTAGTACAAATATTCAAATGTTTTTCAAGGATTATTTTGGAGACGACTACTACTCTGCTACTGTTACAGATATGTTTGGAGTTGAGCATTATGTAAAAGATATTGAATTAATTACAACTGATAATGCTATGAAATGGTTGAAATTTAATAAAAGTTACGATTATTGGTGTGAAAAGGTATATGAAAACAACTGTATGTTTGGTATCGTAAAAACAGCACATGAAAGTAAACTTGGAGAAGTTCAGAGAATGAGTTATCAAATGGTAAATTCTCTTGATGAAGAAATAATGCCAAATGTTGTAAAAGAAAGTATTGAGTATATTAATAAACTTAAACAGGACAATTCTGAGTTTCTGAAATATCTCGAAAAGAATAAAAATTTTTCAAATGACTATGAAGTGCTTATTGCATTATGTAATCAAAATCCAGATTTTGTAAGAAGTTCATATTTTAGACGCAGAAAAGAATATATAATCAAGATTTATGTGTTAAATATGAAAAGTGGTCGTATAATTCAAAATGCAGAAAATCTAGTAATTGTCGGTTCGCCTTATGCGATGCTTTTATATGCTGCGACTGGTAAAGAATCGTCAGTGGATAACGATGATACTTTTTTTATAGAAAACGAAACAATTCAATGTTATACAGAAAGATTTAATAGTGGAGATTATTTAGCATTCTTCAGAAGCCCATTCAATAGTAAAAATAATCTTACATATCTCCACAATGTATATCACAAGAATCTTGAAAAATATTTCAATCTTGGAAAACAATGTATTGCAGTTAATATGAATGGTACAGATTTTCAGGATCGCAACAATGGTTCAGATCAAGACTCAGATAGTGGATATACAACAAATCAACCAAATATTGTAGAACACGCAAGGCAATGCTATCTCAACTATCCTACAATCAAAAACAATATTCCAAAAGAACAAAACGTATATGGTCGTTCAATGAATGATTATGCTTATATAGATAATAATCTTGCAAAATCTCAGTTAGACATTGGAGAATCTAGTAATTTAGCACAGTTAGCTCAAACATATGCATGTAATTTTAACGATCAAAAATATATTGATTATGTTTGCATCTTGTCTGTTTTGGCACAGGTTGCAATTGATAATGCTAAAAGAAGATTTGATATTGATCTAACAAGTGAAATAAAAAGAATCAAGAACGACATAGATATTAAAACAAATATGTATCCTTCATTTTGGCAGATTATTAAAAGAGGTTTTAATGAGAAATATATTAATGATACGCTTAAATGTCCTATGAATTATTTATATGATTTAAATTTATCAGAATTTCATAATTCAGATTCCACTCTTCCAATGAGCCACTTCTTTGTTAAGTACGAAATGACAAATAATATACGGACGTGCAGAAAAATTGAAGAAATCATTGCAAAATATTCCTTAAAATTATATGAATCAAATAATGATAGTCTCGAAGATAATGACTATTTATTACTTAGAAAGGACTTTGATGATATGATTGAAGAGATACAAAAAATAAAAATTTCTAAGAATTATCTTGGGTTATTCTCTTGGATGATAGACAGAGCTTTTAAAATTCTTCCTGGTTCGATTCGTAATCAAAAATCTATTTCTTCTGTTTTGAATAAAAACAAATCCCTATTATTAAGAGCATTATATAACGTAAATTCAGCAAATTTGCTAAAATGTTTTTCGAGAAATTGTTAAAAATGTACATTTTTTGTGCAGACTTAATTACTTTGATTGTTTAAAAACACAGTAAAATCAATGGTTTTAGCGATTCAAGAAATCCAACCTTATGAGGAGAAAGTGGGCAATGAAGCTTTATCTATGTATAACAGTGTAAACTTGCGTGTACTTTGTACAATACCAACATAACTATCCTCTCCGCTTGATGTGCAAATGCGGAATAAAAATAAGCAACGATCGTTTTATAAAAAATATTAAGCCCTCTTAATTGAGGGCTATGCCGAAAGGCTAAAACAATGAAATCAGCTTTTCTTTATAGCCCCATCTTATAGGGCATGATAATAATATAGGCTTCTTTCAAATTTTTATTTTCATATAACTTCTCTTTCTTATATTGGTGGTTGCATTATTACAATAATAACGTAGCCACTGATACTCTTCCCATATAGTTCAATGGTAGAGCAACGGACTGTTAATCCGTAAGTTACAGGTTCGAATCCTGTTGTGGGAGTTATCCTATTTTTATAGGACTGGTCGGTTTCGGATCAGAGAATATTAAATTCTAAAATAAGCATGGTGACATGTATAAAGTGGTTCTTATCGTATTATAAGGCTGCGACTGTAGTGATATAGTTTGACGGAAAACACATAGGATTTATACCTAACCTAAAATCAGAGGGCTACTGCTAATGATATGGTTCGGCAGGTGTCATGAGAAAGGCACTGTTAATTAACACAGAAATGTGGGGATAATCCGTGTATGGTTGGTGGAAATACCGCAAGTATAACTGCTGGTCAGATTTTGGTAATATCTCTTAAGTTGAAAAACAGGGATAGAATCAAAAAGCAAGGAGATCGCAATCCGAGCAGGATGGTGATGATTGGGCAGTACTCAAAAGGTACTGATGGTCAAATATACACCTCGTCATCCAAAATTTAATTACATACTTTTAAATTGGTCAAATAATAGAAAAGATAGATTATTTAAAGAAAATTATAAGCAAAAGTGTGTATGACCGCAAAGAGAAAAACAACTTATTGTTCTGTAATATGGACACATATAACACTCGCAAGGTGTTATGTGAGAAAGTACAAGTATATGCAACTCTAATAGGCTGCAACCTATGAATCTCGCAAGGAAGAATGTGTAAAAAAGAAAATCTATAATGCTTTGTGGTAAGAGTTTGCCAGTTATGTCAAAACTGGTGTTGTTGCTACCTACTGTCTAATCGACAGTGTGATAAATTGTGTCCAACCGCAATAGATGGTAGTGTATTGAGTCAATATCTCAGCTCAATTAATTAAATATTCTTATACCTCCGTGTGAGAATATTATTCTGGTTTAGTTCAGTTGGTAGAACGCTTGCCTTGTAAGCAAGATGTCGGGAGTTCGAGTCTCTCAATCAGAATTATTCTGCTATTGCAGAAAATATAAAGTAAAGGTCGTGAATAATATAATACTTATTACTCAGAGAGAATCTGTTAAATTACAGGAATTAGGTTATAACTTTGCAAGTAGGTTTGAGGATGGATTATTACATAAAAGTAAAAGCTCTCATCCAAAATATTACCTTAGTGAAGATAAAGCAGCTCTAAAGGATTTATACAAGTTAAGAAAAAATTCAATCGTCAAGTAGACGAAATATATGAGGAAGGTGGTGTCTGTTATTGGAATACAAATTATTCCTAGATACCAATGCTCTTTTAAATTTACAAAAAGAAGCATTTAAAGAGCCTTTTGTGATTTCACAAAAGACATTAGAAGAAATTGAAAATATCAAAACATCGGGTTATAAAGATGGTGAAGTTAAATATAAAGCAAGACAGGTCTCTCATTTACTTGATAAATGTTATGGGAAATACGAAGTGGTTGCTAATGATGAAAATGTTAAGCAGGTTGTTAGAGATTTTCAATTAGATGAAACTCCTGATAATATAATATTAGCATCTGCATATTCTTATAATTTGAATCTATCACCCATTATTGTATGTACAGATGACTTGAATTGTAAATTTATTTCTAAGAATATTTTTAAACTTGTTACAAAAGGTGTAGATGAATTAAATATCGTTAAAAATATTAATGAATATACAGGGTATAAAGAGGTGATTCTTTCTGATGAGGAAATGAGTCATTTTTATTTACATACTAACGAGAATATATATAATTCTATTCTTAATGAATATCTTATTATTCGAAAATCCGATGGTGAAGTTGTTGATTATAGAAAATGGAATGGGGAAGAATATCATCCGTTATCATATAAACAAATATCCAGTCGTTTTATGGGCAAAATCAAACCAAGAAATCCGCAGCAAGTATTAGCTTTTGATATGTTACAAGATAAAGATGAAACTATAAAAATTATATCTGGTAAGTTTGGTTCAGGGAAAGATTATTTAATGATTGCTAACGCTCTTAAACTTATTGAAGAAGGTAAATTTGACAAACTCATTTATGTTCGTAATGCTATAGGTGTAAAAGATGTTAATGAAATAGGTTTTATTCCTGGTTCAAAGTTAGAAAAATTAATGCCATTTGCAATGCCTTTAGCTGATCATTTGGGTGGTCAAACTGGTTTGGAGATGCAAATGATGGCTGGTACAATCGAAATTGAACATCTTGGTTATATACGTGGAAGAGACATTAAAAATACTATCATTTATGTAAGTGAAGCAGAAAATCTTACAAAAGAACACGTACAGTTATTAATTGGACGAGTTGGTGAGGGTTCAGCTTTATGGATGAATGGTGATTTTAAACAGACTGATTCAGCTTTATTTAGAAGTAATAATGGTTTGCTTTCTACTGTTCAAAAACTTGCAGGACATGAAAAGTTCGGATATGTTCAGCTTCAGAAAACAGAAAGAAGTGAAACTGCTGCTATGGCAGACTTATTAGATTAATCTCATTATAGAGAAATATTATGAATTTGGAGGCTTAATTGCCTATGAATAAAGATTATTTACAGTTAGAGTTTGATAATTTAGGAAGTGAAGCGAATTACAAACTTGCAGATCCTACTCTTGTTGACTATTATAAACGATTAAATAATCGTGAAATACTTATCAATCAGGATATTGATGATGGAATTGTAGAATGGACTCAGGAAATCGTTGAATGGAATCGTGAAGACAAGGATATAGAAATTGTCGAAAGAAAACCAATTAAGATTTGGATTAATTCAAATGGTGGCTCTCTCAATGCAATAAATGAGCTTATTAATATTTGTAATCTTTCTAAAACACCGGTATATGCTATTGGTATGGCAAAGTGTTATTCCGCAGGGGGACTTTTACTTATGGGTATTCCAAAGGGTAACAGATATATTCTGTCATCCACTGAAGCACTCATTCATGATGGTTCTACAGGTAGTTATGGAGATACTGGTAAGGTGCTTGATGACTTAGAAAGAACTAAGAAGATTGAGGAAGATACAAAACAGTTTATTCTTAGTCATACAAAAATTACTGAGAGCGAATATGATAAGAATTATCGTAAAAATTGGTGGTTAGACGCTAACGAAATTATTGAAAAAGGTGTGGCTGACCACATTATTACAGATATTGAGGAATTATTTTAACAATGGAGGGCGTACTGCTCTCCTATTTTATTGGAAGAAAAGGAGATTTTAAAAATGGCAAATTTTGTTTTTAAGGAAACCAAGCAGACTTCTATGAAGATTGCAGGTATCATTGACACAGATAATATGACCATTGACGTAGATGGCGAAGAGAAGAAACTTGCTACTCTTCTATCGGTATTTAACGGTGGTGGTGTTGAAATAAATGTGAAGGTAAAAGAGGAAAATGAACTCGATGAGCCTACTGAATCTAATGAAGAATAGAGAGTAGGTGAACTATATTTATAATTTCGAAGAAGAATTAAAAAAATATGGGCTAACCCCATCAACTTATGAACAGGTTTTACAAGAAATTTCTAATAAAATGTCTGGAATATCAGATATAGATTGGAAAGAAATTGTAGATAAATATGATATAAAATGTCATTATGATAGCGTCAGAAAGGCTAGTCAGACCATATTTGGCAATTATTTTGTTAGAGAATATTTAAAAGCTAAAAACATAACAGAAAAAAGTACTACTCTTGATGATGCTAAAGAAGTATTAGGTGAACAATATATTGTTAAACAGCAAATACATAATGATAGATTGAAACTCAATAAGTTAAAAAGAGATTTAGTTCCTTGTATTACAGTTGCAGATGAATTGAAGCAGTATATGAAAGATAATAATTTCTCAATGGAAATTCCTACATATATGTACTCTTCTGTTGAAGAAGAATCTGATTACACTATGATATGTCATATTACTGATTGGCATATTGGCTATATAATTAACAATTGTAATGGTAATAATTTTAATTGGGAAATTGCTAATGAAAGAATAGATAAATATATTTCTGAATGTAAGAAGTATATTGAATTATATAATATCCGTCAGGTTCTGGTTATATCAACAGGTGATATGATCGAGAATTCATATATGAGAGAAACACAAGCACATAATTGTGAATTTTTACAATCTATGCAGATACATAAGGCTACTAAACTAATATATAGATTATTAGTCGCTTTAGCTGAAGATTGCAATGTTGTATTTGGTGGTATTGCTGGAAATCATGATCGTATGTCAGGTGACAAGAAAAAGAATTATGAGGGCGACAACGCAAATGTGCTTATTACTGAACATATTAAAGATTTGGTTGATGTAAGTGGCTGTGAACGCATTTCTATATTAGATACAAATTATAATGATTCTGAGATAAATATTACTGTTTGTGGTTTATCTTGTAAATTTATTCATGGTGATAAATATAAAAATGATAGATATAATCTTGCAAAAATTATTTCTAGTGATAATCAGTTCTATGATTTAATCTTTAGTGGACATCTCCACAATTTTTCCATTCAGTCAGAAAATCATGGTAGATATGCTATATCTACAGGCTGCTTAAGCGGATTCAATGATTTTTCCAAAAATTTTTATTGTAGTAGTGTAGCATCTCAAACAATAGTAATTTTAAAAGATAACGAAGTTGAAATGATAAAAGATATTCAGCTTAGTTAATTATATTTTGTTCTTATGAGGATAGTTTGTACTACCCTCTTTTATTTTTATTTATTTTATATAGGAGGAATATATAATGTCTACATATAATGTACATGCGGGTCACTGCCCACAGGATGAGGGTGCTTATGGTGCAGTTGGTATTTTACAGGAGTCTGTTGAAGATAGAATTGTTAAGAATGCCGTAATTGCCAAATTAGAAAACCTTGGACATACTGTTTATGATTGCACTTGTGATGAAAATACATCACAGAATGGTTGTTTGGCAACAATTGTTGGCAAGTGTAATTCACATAATGTTGATTTAGATATATCTATACATCTTAACTCTGGTAGAGATGATTACGAAGGTGATGATTCTACTGGCGGTACAGAAGTGTATGGATATGATAACGGAACAGAAGAAATAGGTTCAAAGATATGTCAGGCAATATCCGAGAAGCTTGATATAAGAAATAGAGGTTTTAAAATCAATCCAGGACTTTATGTTCTTAGAAACACAAATGCCCCTGCTATTTTGATTGAATGTTGCTTCGTTGATGACAGAGATGATGCAAACAGATGGGATGCTGAAGCCTGTGCGGATGCTATAGTCGAAGCCTTAACAGGCGAAGTAGTATCAGAAGATTCAAGTGAAGATTGTTCTGACAATGATAGTTCGGATAATAATGAAACTACAGGTGGTAGAACTAATGATTTAGGTCATGTTGATGTTTACTATAGGGCTAAGACAGACCGTTGGTGGGACGAAGTTCATGACACTGACGACTGGGCTGGTGCTAGTGATGATCAGGCAATTACAGGTATTGCCATTGGTGTTAGCGAAGGTTATGTAAGGTATCAGGTTCACTTACTTAATGGCGGTTGGCTTCCTGAAGTTGATGGTTATGACATCAATGATGATGAAAATGGTTACGCAGGAAACGGTAGAACACCTATTGATGCGTTAAAAGCAGTATTCTATACGCCTGGTGATTATGAATACCAGTGCTTATATATGCAAGTATCACCACAGGGTATGGACGAATATTATCCTGTTCAAATAGATGATCAGACTGTAAATGGACAGGACGGATATGCTGGTTGCTTTGGTAGATATATTGATAAGGTTCAGCTTTGGGTTGAATAAGATTTTTTGAGGGAGTAGACCGAATTGGCTACTACCCTCTTTTATTATTAAATTGGCACTTATTATTAAAAGTGCCAAAATATTATTTATTAAAAGGAGATTTTTTTATTTATGAATAAGACAGAATTAGTTGCAAAGACACAGGAAAATATTGATATAAATGTATCAAAGAAGGATTTAACTACTATTGTTGATGGTGTAATAAAATCAATAACTGATGAACTTATAGCAGGTGGCAAGGTTCAGTTAGTTGGTTTTGGCACTTTTGAAGTAGTTGAAAGAGCTGCAAGAGAAGGTAGAAACCCACTTACAGGTGAGTCACTTCACATAGAAGCTTCAAAAGCACCTAAGTTTAAAGCAGGCAAGGCATTAAAGGATGTTGTAAAGAATGCTTAATCTGAAGGGATGTGATTAAAATAAATACAGTAGTTGTAAAAGATATCTATGAATTGGCTGATATGGTTAATTCAATGTATCATAATGTAACTTCATATGATGGTTTAAATAATGTTGTCGTTGTTGCAAAGTATTATGAAGCAAAAACATTGATTGAAAATCTTATTTCTGAAAGAGGATATGAGATTGGAAATATCACAAATCTTTCTGATGTTGTAGCAAATGGATATTCTGATGAATATATAGTCACATTATTTGTTAATGAAATTAATTGTGAACCTGCAAAAGTTAATAATAGATATAAAGATATTTATGCGGATGCTATTTATATTCTTGAAAATTGTAATTCAAAGGTAATGTCGAATATTCACGGTGAAGAAAATGTATTCGAAGTGTACATAGATGAAAATGATTGTGAAGACAATTGTGACTGCGATGAAGATTGCGAGAATTGCGATTGTCATAATGAAACTTATTTACATACTTCTGAAGGCGAAGATGGAAATACTCACGGATTTACCGCTAGTAGATCAGATGGAGAATCTTATATGAGTTATTCTTACTATTCTAGTGATAAGTTAAGTCATGAAGATATTCAGAAGATGCTAAAGGCTTTTGGATTTTAGATTATTTAGAGTGTGTGGTGTAAACTGCACACTCTTTTTTGTTATGACTTTATAGCTTAATGGTCAAAGCATCCAAGGTAAAACCGCAGACACCAGTGTGAAAGCCACTGACGGAATGGATATAGGTTCGAATCCTATTAAAGTCAATTTTCTATGTTTCTGTGAATGAAAACAGAGAATAAATATATGTGCTCATGATTAGTGTCATAGCTGATTGTGGGATTTATGATGAATATATAAAAATGCGACAAGAAGCGGTTAGTTAATGATACTACTGCTTTTTTGTTGTTTGAAAGGAAGTGAGATTAAATGAGTAGAAAAATACAACACAATAATATTGTTACTGATGAGTTATTGACTCAGTGTAATAAAGAGAATATAGAGTTAGGAAATGACTTTTTGGATTATCTTCGTTCAGTTGATAGATCTCCAAATACAATCAATGCATATAGACGTGACCTTTACATTTTCTGGGTTTATCTACTTCAGCATTGTGACAACAAATTTTTTATTGATTTATCTAAGAGGGATATTGCTCGTTATCAGAGTTTTTGCCTTACTGAATATAAATGGTCGCCAGCTAGAATGCGTAGAGTAAAATCTACTCTCTCATCGCTTTCAAATTATGTAGAAGCCATATTGGACGATGAGTATGAAAATTTCAAACCAATTATACGCAAAATTGAAAATCCTGCAAATGAGAAAGTATTCACTAAAACTGTGTTATCTGATGAGCAAGTACAGGGAATGCTTGATTATTGGGTTGAAAAAGGTAAATACGACAAGGCTTGTATTTTAGCATTAGCTGCATTTAGCGGTAGACGTAAGAGTGAGTTGCCACGCTTCAAAGTGTCTTATTTCGATGATGAAAATATCATATATGGTTCTTTATATAAAACACCTGAAAAGATCCAAACAAAGGGAAGAGGCTCTAGGGGCAAAATGTTGACGGTATATACACTTGCAAAACCGTTTAAGCCATATTTTGATTTGTGGATGAATTATAGAAAAGAACACGGAATTGAATCAGAATGGTTATTCCCAAAGAAAGTAAATGGAGAATATATAGATGAACCTATGGATTCAAGCACTCTTGACAGTTGGGCTGATACATTCAGCAAACATTTAGGAGAAGACTTTTATTTCCATAGCCTTCGTCATTTCTTTACCACCTCTTGTTCTCGAAGCGGTCTTCCAGATGATGTAATTCAAATGCTAGTTGGTTGGAATTCGCTTGATATGGTTGCGGTATACAAGGATATTGATGCAGATGAGCAATTTGCAAAATATTTTGCTGATGGAGAAATAAAACAAGTAGAACAAAAATCACTCTCTGATCTTTAATCACATTTATTCTTTATACATTTTATCATTTTTCTCACAAACTTAATCATTTTACTGATTCCAACAAATATAACTTTAAATATAATTTTTAAAAATAAAATTACAACAAATACCATACCAAACAAAATAAAAAAGTAACGAATATTTTCATTAAAAAATGGTATAGTAGAAACAACAAACAATATATAAATAATTAGTCCATCTACTGCACAATAAAATATAAACTTATCATCTTTAGATAAATATTTAACACTTTGTATAAAATTAGGTTCAAGATATCCTAATCTTCTACGAAGATATGAATTTCTGTCATATATATTATTTTTAAAATTGTTATAATTATCTTTGTTTGGCTTATCCTTTAAAAGTATAAAAGAATTATATGTGGATCTGTCAATATATTTCATATTATGTTTGTTTATATAAAATGATATTTGTTTTATAATTTTCTTGATATTTTTAATTTGTTTATATTCTTTATTACTATATATAATTTTATATAAAGGATAATAAACTTTATTATAAGATATTTCCATTTTATCTAACGGTACATTTTTACTATAATTGTATTTAGTAATAAAAAATGTAAAAAAACCAGTTATTATTGCTGGAAGAATTATTTTTAATATTTCAATAAAATTTTTCATATTCATGATACACATCTCCAAATACATTCTTGACGTTTAAAAAAAACTATTGTATAATAGCCTTAATAAAATAAACAGATTTCTTTAGACGGTTTAGAGTCAAATATGTGGTTGTATTTGGCTAAATAAATGAATATTTAATACAAAGCAACTGGTATTTGGTTATCTTTATTTTTCATAACTTAAAATGTTAAAAATCTGTTTGTTGTTTACACTATATCATATCTGACATTTTCTGTCAAAATATTCCAAAATAGAAAATAAAAATTAAAATCAACAATGGGTATCAGTTACTAGGCTATCCAATTAATAAATTGCATTTTAGTAGATTTGTCTATGGTAATGACAAGGGTAAAATAAAAAGAATACTATCACTACTACTCTATGACGGTTTGAATTATACCGAAATACACGATTAGAATATGTATTGAATCAATGTAAAACATTGCAGGTGAGGTATCCTGTTATAGCTTAGTGCACAAGCAAGAGTTAAGTGGTGCTTTATAATCCATTGGTATTTCTCTACCAGCAAAACCTACCACAGAGAGCAATATAACATAAGCTGCTTACACTTATATTAGAGTAAGGGCGGTCTATTAATTTGTTGATAGATTTTTATAAACAGCGTTGATGTCGTCTTACGTTATATAAAGACAAGGTTTCGACTGGTTATAGAAGGCAAAGCTATTCTTTTCTCATACCAAAAACTAAAGTGAGAATATTCTTGGCATTTACTATTCACATAGCATTGTAAGACCTACTACTGCATTTTGGTAGAGCCGACTATATAACGACTCTAGTGCGCACGAAACCTTAATGCAGTATATCTATCGTGCTTCTCTACGTTAATGAGAGCCTTAATAGTATTACCAATGCAAGATACGTGATACGCCCTTATATCAATGAGTTGTAAGTATATGATGACAATAAATGCTGTACTGCTATCAGTGTTTATTCGAGTATTCAAAGGTATGCTTAACCCTAAAGCAGTGTAGCGAAAAACGTGAAAGAAAAGCACTTGCAAGAAAATTGACGGATAAGAGTCATTAAACCTTATCGACAGATCTTTGCTCCGAAGACTGAAAATATGTGGAGAATAAAAATATTATCCAGGTCATCAGCATGATTGAAACATGCGTCTCATATCAGAGAAGATTTCGGTTTGATTCCGATGTGGCGTTGCAACTGGGAAAAATAATGGAGTGTCACTATATAAGCGTAATATATTTTGGGTGACACAGGTAGTAATCTCCTTTTCGTGCGTTGGTTAGCGAGTAAATCTGATTAAAGTGATTTTGAAAAGCATGGATACCTAGTGTGTCTAATTTATAAACTGGATGTGTACAGTCAAATATCAGCTAGTTAGTGCTTTATGCTGATTATCATAGCGGAATGACGAGCAATGGAAGCTCACTTGGCTCATAACCAAGAGTATGCAGGTTCGAGTCCTGCTTCCGCAATTCAATGATTAAAAGGAAAACGAAAAAATAAAAGAAAGGAGTATGTATTATGGCAAGCAGATTGATTATTGAGCAAGAGCCATTAAAAGTTGGACAGGTTCGTAAAGTTACATCCAACAATGGTGAAAAAATAGATTCTATTACTTTACTCTTGAACAACAACGTGGAAATTTTGTTCGTGCCACGGAATGACGGAACATTAGATTTTTCAGTAAGTGATCCACAGTTTGATACGTCAAATTTAGATTGCTCTATTGATAAAGAAGTATTGCGTGATTTATTTATGGCTATTAGAGACGGATATAAACAAGTAATTGCAAACGAAAGCGAGGGTACAAATTCATGAAATTAAATATTAGTAAAACTATTGATGAAAACGTTATTAGTGTAGATATTTCTGTCGCAGAATTAGGTACATCAGATACCGATGCTGCTACTGAAAAAGATATGTTGCATAATTTTGTTAGAACAATCGAATATTCTAAGATATCCTTTAAATCTAATATGAAAGCTGATTCTAATGGAGATCCAGTTACAACTGATAGTGAAGTTGATGATTCAACTATTATTTCTGTTGAGTTAAAAGATATTATTAACCAGTCATTTGTTGTGGATGAAAATCTTCATATTACATTCTCTGTAGATGTTACAAAGATTCCAGAATCAGAAGTTAAAGTACCTTTTGATAGTGTTGAAAAGATTGGTAAGGCAAAGGTTGAACTTTTCGCTACTAAGATTCAGGAAGAAATTGGTAAAAAACTTGCTGAGATTCGTGCTTTAAATACTAAGTTTGAAGGTGAAACAGAAGTTATTCTGTAAAAATAATGGGTGGTACTCTTCCACCCTAAATATGGGGCATTAGTCAAAAGGTAAGACAACGGGTTTTCATCCCGTGAGTATCGGTTCGAGTCCGTTATGCCCTATTTATGATTTCGTAGCCAAGTTGGTTAAGGCATCGGATTGCAACTCCGAGAGCGTGAGTTCGACTCTCACCGAAATCTTTTCGTGCGGTAAACCTGATGCCAAAACCTATTTTTTGGATGCATACGAAACTTAGGTGTGTAAGCTCAACACTTACTACCGCTCTATGTCTATTGCGGTTTTCGAACAGGTACTGTTGCAACAATAGGATATGTTATATACAGCTTAAATGAAAGTTCGGAGTTTGAGAACTCAATAAGAAAGACAATAAATTTTCAATAAATAGCTGATACTTAAATGGACAGCGAGGCTATATGGTATTTATATAGTAACAGAGAGTTGCTTCATGAGGCGACTCTCTTTATCTGTAGTATTGACAGAGTTGGTATTGCACCTGATTGCTAATCAGAGGTCATCGTTTATTCGGTGCATAGGTTCAAGTCCTATATACTACGCTCATGCCGTGTGTCCGATTGGTCGAGGGTGCTGTCTTGAAAACAGTCTGGATGTAAAAGTCTTTGGGGTTCGAATCCCTAACACGGCGTATGCACCTATCTTTTGGCAAGAATGAAGTCTCCAAAACTTCTAACCTGTGTTCGATGCGCAGTGGGTGTGCTAAGTGAAGTGAATTGCACTTTCATTGAAAATTTAATATTGGAAAGTTTGAGAAGTCATTTCGTATGAAATGGCTTCTTTTTGTTATTGAAATAAAAGGAGGTGGTCGTTAGTTTGGCTACGACAAAAGAGACACAGCCTACAAAATTAACGGCTGCACAATTAAAGAAGAAAGTTGAAACACAGGAAGAGAAAATCAAGTCACTTAAAGAGGGTGCTTGGTGCTATATGTGTGATACACATAAAGCAAGGGATAAATTTTATGTAAGTACTGATCCAATGAATAAAAGTGGTCTTACTCCAATTTGTAAAGACTGTGCAAAAAAGATAGCGTTAAGAACTACAAATGGTGTTGATCAAGAACCTACAAGGGAATCAGTACAACTTGCCCTTAGATATTTGGGGAAACCTTTTCTCGAAAAGGTATGGGACTCAAGTATTCAGGAAGTTGAGAATCTTGCTTCTGGAAAAGTTAAATCTAATGTATGGACAGCGTATGCACGTCAAATTGCTATGCCAAATTATATAGGACTAACATATTTTGATTCAGACCATTTTGTTAAGGATAAAACCGAAAATGAATCAGTAAAAGAACTTACGACTGAGGAAGAATTAATTGAATCTCATGCAGGACTAGATACATATGATAGTTTCTTAAAGAACAAAAATGATGTTATTAGGTTGCTTAGTTATGATCCTTTTGAAAAAGAGGATATAGCTGACCAACCTTTCTTATATTCGCAATTATTAGGGCTATTAGATTCTAGCGAAGACGCTAATGAAGATATGATGCGTACTTCTTCTGCTATTTCTATTGTTCGTGGATTTTTACAGCAGTCTAAAATTGATGACACTATATCAAAGTTGATGTGTGACATTTCTAATATTGAACGAAATTCTGCAACAATTAAATCTTTGCAAGAAAGTAAAGGTAAAATAACTTCGGTTATTACAAGTCTTGCTCAAGATAGTTGTATTTCATTAAAGCATAACAAAAACGCCAAGAAAGGTGAAAACACTTGGACTGGTAAAATAAAAAAAATTAAGAGTCTTAACTTACGAAGTGGTGAGGTTAATGGTTTTGATATTGATACATGCAGAGGTATGCAACAGGTTCAGGAAATCAGCGATGCTTCTATTATGAAACAATTGGCACTTGATGAATCTGAGTGGTCAGATATGGTTTCTGAAATGCGTGTCGTTAACACTGGTCTTAGAAAAGAAAAGGATGCTTACCAAGAAATTAACAGAATATTATTAAGAGAAAATCTTGATTTAAGAGATACATTAAAAGAAAACAATCTATTAAACGAAGAACAGTTAAAAGATTTAAAAGATATATATTCTGTCTTTGCAGAGTTTGATGAAGTTGAAGAGTCTCCTGACGATGAAACAAAGGAGGTTACTGAAAATGAATCAGAATAAGCAAATGATTATGAATTATTATCAGAATGAAATTTTTGATTATGACAAAGATTTTTATAATCAATATGGAATATATGTAAAACCACATGGTTATTCTATCTCATCTCGTAAAATTGAGTCTTATATTCAAATTGCTGAAATTCAAAAATATTTGCAATGCAACCCAGTAAAAGCTATAGATCTTTTTTTCAACATAGAGCTTTTAGATGGGCAGGCACTTCTTGTACAAAGAAGTTGGGTTTGTCCAAATGTACTTGCTGTATGTACTCGTGGATATGGTAAAAGTACAGTTATTGACCTTGAGATAATGTCAAAAGATATGTGTTTTTGTAATGTATGGACATACATTGCAAGTGGTACAGGCGGTCAGGCTGAACAAACTTTTACTACTTTGGAACGACTTGCCAATGATAACATTGATACATTTTACGGTTCAACTGGTTCTTTATTTAAGAACGAGATTGAAATTAAAAATGCAGCAGGTGATGGATTTTCACACTCGTCCAATGGTTTTTCCTATTCATGTTATAACGGATCTATGACTAGGACATTGAACGGAAATATAGATGCAAAAAGAGGTATGCGAGGCACCGTAATTTTTGACGAAAGTGGTTTCTTGTCTGATGAAATGATGAATGTATATGGTGCATTCGCTGTTGTAAATAAAAGTTTAAAAACAGGTAAAGATATAGATGGTAATTCAATTGATCCTATTCGTCAAAGATGTTTGCCAAGAGATTTATCGTATCAAAAATATTATATCAGTTCAGCTTCTTCAACTGATACTCAGTTTTGGAGATTGTATCGTGATTTTTCTAAGCAACAAATTATGGGAAATCCAGATTATTGTGTTTTACATATAGATTGTGAGCAAGCATTTAAACCAACTCTTAGAGGCGAATTAGTTACTCCTCTTCTATCTCGAAATACTGTCGAGTCCGAAATGAGGACAAATCCAGAAAAAGCAAGACGTGAGTATTATTGTATTTTTACTACTGATGCTGGCACGGATGCAATTATTCGTAGAGGTGTTATTACACGAAATGAAGAAACTAGGAAACCTCTTCTCTATAATGATACAGGTGATAAGAAATTCGTTATCACATATGATCCAGCTAGAAGTCGAGATAATTCAGTAATTCTTGTTGGAGAAATTTATGATTATGAACAAGTAGATGGTAGTATTGATAAAAGAATGCGATTAGTAAACTGTATTAATCTTATTGATGTTGGTAAAAAAATCAAATCTCCTATGCAGACACCAGACCAAGTTGAATATTTAAAAAAAGTTATTCTTGACTATAATGGTGGGGCTGATGCATATGAAAATATTGTTGGTATATATATTGATGCAGGTAGTGGTGGTTCGGGCGTTAATATAGCAGATTATTTAATGTCTGATTGGACTGATGCCGCTGGCATTGTTCATAGAGGTTTGATAGATAAAGAATACTCTGCTGAATATGTAAAAAAATTCCCAAATGCAGTGGACAAAATACATCTTATGTCTCCTGCTGGTTATAAATCTGAAATGTATGAAGCAATGATAGAACTAATGAATCAAGATAAAATCAGTTTCACCGCACCTTACGATGGAAAGGATTATTTAACAGTTTTTGACGTTGATGAAAAGAAAATATCAAAGGAAAAAGAGCGTATATCGAATGAATTAAAATCCAAAAATCTTAATGAAAAAGAATTCGAGATAAAACTTAATGAAGAACTTGAAAAAATTGAATCAGTCAATACAAAAACGATTAAATTAGACTGGATGGATAAATTGGCTTTGGCAAATATGGATGCTCTAAAGGAAGAGTTGGTAAACATGGTTCGTAAGAAACGTGAATCAGGGAAAGACTCATTTGAATTAACGCCTGAAAAAGCTAATAAGATGCACGATGATAGAGCATATACAGCCTGCCTTGCTTCTTATGCTTTAATGTGTGAGCGTAGAAAATCTATTACACAGAAAAAGCACACTCAATCCCTATCCGACATAACAAAGCTCTTTTCAGTAAGAGCACCAAAGAAAGTAACAAGATTTTAAGAAAGGAGGTATATCACATAATTTGAGTAATACAAAAAACACAAAACAGCCTATAGTACAAAAGGTCTATACAAAAACTGACGAGTCTGGCTATGAAATAAAACGTAAACGAGCACAGAAAATAAATTTTGCAAAGTTTCAGGAATTGTTGCAGAGGAATGTGGGTAAAACTTTTACAAAAACATTCACTACATATACTAAAGAACTACTTCGAAATTATATCAGCTCACCTAATAACAGTCAGGATAACCTCAGAGAAATATCACGATTCTTGTGTAGATATTCAATGCTTTATAAGAAACTTCTTATGTATTATCCGTCAATGCCTCTTTTCTATTATAATATTACCCAGTTAAATGATTTCACAAAAGAAATTGATTCAACTAAATCTATTAAAAATTATCAAAACTTATTGAAGAATTTCTCTAAGTTCGAATTGGCTAAAGATTCATATTCACAGATGTATATGGCTTTAAGAGATGGGTTTACTGCTTGGGAATTATATGATTCTGATGAAGACGGAAAGATATGGATGCCATTAGATGTTCAGTATTGTCGTATTTATGGTAAGACGCAAGATAATCAGTGGATTGTTTATTTTGATGCTGCTTATTTTGATAAAAATGATAATAAAAATTACATCTATGGTGTAAATAATGATGGTATTGGAACATGGTCTGAACAACATATTAAAGGGTATGAAAATTACAAAAATAATGGTCGTGATTATGAGTGGTATAGATTAGATCCTAATACAGTATTTTGTTTAACTGCGTGTCCAGATGATGAGTTTTATGCTCCCCTTCCATTCTTTCTACCTTTATTTGAATTGATACTTGATGATATTGATTTACAAGAATTGATTAACAATCGTACAGCACTTGAAAATTATGTACTTCTTGTAAGTAAAATCCCAACTGTTCCTAATTCTGATAATGTTGACGACTTTTCATTAAGTCTTGAACTTGTTCAGCAAATGCAAGCGCTTATTGATGAAGTTGTCCCTGAATTGGTCGGTACTGTATATAGTCCAATGGATTTAGAGATGATTACATTCCCTAAGTCAAATACAACAGAAGCGAATAATGAATTAGCACAGTCTGTTCAGAATATTTTTGCAAATGCAGGTGCTTCTCAGCTTGTTATTAGTGGTGGTTCAAGTACAAATTCGGTTGGACTTAAACACGCTATTCAAAATGATATGAGCACTTGTTGGATTCTAGTTAATAAAATTGAGTCTTGGTATAATCATTATATCAAAAATGTTCTATCTGATGGATATTCATTTAAGATACATAAAATCACTTGGTATAACCAAGAAGAATATCAGTCTGTGATGAAAGATGCTGCTACTCTTGGTGGTTCAGCACTTGATTATCTTACAAGTCTTATGGGAAACCCTTATGAAGCTTATTGTAAATTAACATTTGAAAATGCAATTGGAATTAAGAATTTAATGATTCCACTTCAGACTTCATTTACCCAGTCAAATAAAAAGGATTCTGGTGGACAGACCAAGAATATAGATGATTTGTCAGACAGCGGAATAGAAACTAGGGATAACGACAAAAATGCTGGTACTTCAGCAAATAATTAGTTTGAGGTGACACACATGAAAAACGATTCTCAATTTCTATTTACCTCGGACGAGGTAACAAAAAATAACCTAATAAAATTAGGATTCTCAGAAATTCCATCTGGGGGTTCTTTTTTTATATTTATTAATGATTCAACTTTAAAATTCGATGACACTATTCCAGTAGATAAAATCGGATTTACAAATAAGTTGATGTTTTAAATCACTCCCTCTTTGGGAGAATTTCACAGAAGGGAGGTCAAAATACAATTGAATAAAAAACTTCTTACTTTAGAAGATCTTTATAGTTTCTATAGTCAGAAAAAAAAGTCAATGACATTTAGTGCAGATAAATCTGGATATAATATAGCTGTTCAGTCTTTGGCAACATTTGAGTTAAATGATGACTTATCAGAAGGATTGCTTTATGGAAAAATTAGGGCATTTCACGATTTAACAAACAACAATAAGTCTCATATAGAGACAGATGTTCTTGAAGAAAAAATGATGTCAATTAAAGATCGTCCAGTCATGGCAGATATTGTAGATACGGACGAAACCGATGAAGACGGAAATCCTATCAAAGATTTTTCAGGTCATACAATGTATTATGATGAAGTATTGGACAAGATGATATATAAGGAAATTCCTATTGGTCATTTTATTCATCCTGAAAGTATTCATCTTGAATATGATGAAGAATATGATAGAAATTTTGTGTGTGCAGATGTTGTAGTGTACGAGGAGTATACAGATGCTTGTGATATATTGCGTAGACGCAAAACTGTTGACTGTTCAGTTGAGCTTTGTATTCGTAAGATGCATTGGGACAATACTGATAAAACACTTCATCTTGACGATTTTTATGTACAAGGAACAACACTTCTTGGATCTCATACTCTACCAGGTATGTCTGGTAGTAAGTTATCTATTAAAGATTTTTCTGAAGAAAACAATTCTTTATTCTCTTCTATTTCAGAAGATGAACACTCTAAATTAATTGAAACTCTGGATAATCTTAACAAAACTTTATCCAGTCTCAATATAAATTCAAAAACTAATCCAACAGTTGAAAAATTTGAGAAAGGAGGAAGTACAGAACCCAACATGACAAAATTTGAAGAATTACTGGAAAAATACAATAAAACTGTAGAAGATGTTACTTTCGAGTATGAAGGTTTATCTGATGAGGAGCTTGAGGAAGTATTCTCTACTACCTTTGGTGAATCAGAGCCTACACCTGACACAGTTTTAACAGAGTCAGATAAGTCAGATGATGATACTGATGACGACACAGACGATAGTACTACAGATGAGCCAGACGACACCACAGATGATGATGATAAGGACAAAGATACATATTCTAAGACTTTTGAATTATCACATGAAGATGTACGTTCTGCATTATATCAGCTCTTAGCTCCAATTGAGGAGACATTAAATGAGTATTACTGGATTATGTCTGTATATGATGATTATTTTATTTATGAGTCTTGCTGTGGAAATTACTTCAAACAGGCTTATACAAAAGAGAATGATACTATTGCTTTTGATGGTGAACGTCAGGAAGTATTTGCTGAGTTTGTAACTGCCGATGAGAAAGCCGAGTTAGAAGATATGAGAGCTAATTACTCTTCTATTTCTGAAAAGCTTGCTAGATATGAAGAGGCAGAGGAAATCGCAGATAAGATGACTGTTTTTGAAGATCAGGCATATAGCAAGTATCTTGAGACAGATGAGTTCAAGAAGCTCATGAATGTTGAAAATGTAAAGAAATTTACAAAGGATGAGTTAGTTGAGAAAGCAGATGCAGCTCTTGGTAAGGTAGTAAAAACTACAAAGACATTCTCTATGAATACAGAGGAATCACATAAAGAGACAAAGCCTTCTTTCTTCGCATTTGCTAGAACTGAGCATGAATCATCATTCTTAGATGGATTACTTAAGAAATAATAAAAAATTGAATATTAATAAATCAATCGGAACGTCAATAGACGTTCTTTTTTATTGCAAAAAAATTATTAAACAAGGAGGAAATTTAAATGGTTTATACAAATCTTAAAGCCAAAGAAAATGGCTTACATGGTATTTGGGAGAGCAGTCAGCTCCTTAGTGTAGACGTAGGAAACATCTACGATGCACTTGTAAGAGATGAAAGTGAAAAACCTATCGCAGTAGATAATGGTGTTGCTTTAAAGATCGGAGACTACACAGGAAATGGTCTTGAGGAAAGATATGCAACTATCGCAAAGATTGCAGACAAGATTGCTGTAACAGGCGCACCAGCAGAGGTTAAGACAGCACTTACAACTGAGCAGGGACAGGCTTATAACTACACAAACCCAGCAGGCAAGCCAGTAAAGACATATCAGATTGCAGATCCATCTGTGCATACAGACATCTTTGGTATTGCTTCTTATCAGTTCACAGATGATAGTGCAGAAAAAGTTAAGGTCGGAAATCTTGTAACAGTCGATGGCAAGGGTGCGTGGGTAGCTTCTGAAGCTACTGAACTTACTACTCTTCAGGGTACTAATGGTTTCATTGGAAAGATTCACAGTCTTTCAGTAGGTACATATTACACAATCGTTCGTATTCAGGTTCTTCAGAACAAGGATATTGCGTAAAAGAAGGGAGGATTAAATAGATGAAAGATATTACATGTTTTAGTGCTAACGTTTTAGCACAGTTTGACAATAAATATGACAACATGCTTGAGTTCAACTCACTTATGATGGATGCAAGCAATAGCGTATATGAGAAGTATTCTAAAGAGGATACACAGACAATTCTTAGAAAGCAGTTTGATAAGATTCTTGGTCTTAACTTCAAAGAGGCTAATTCTATGAAGCGTAGACAGGCTTGGAGAGACCATAATAAGGAAATCGCTACTCTTATCGAGGATGTAATTGCTGACAAGATGAACTCAGGTTGGAACACAGCTAATGCTCGTTTCATGGAGTATGTTGATGAGAGAAATATTGCTGAAGGAGATGCAAATGAGTTCTTCGTAGAAGATAATTCTCTTCTGACGGTTTCTAAGTTCGCAGGAAATCATCATGACATTGTACGTGCTTCAGTAAAGCCTGGTAAAGCATTCTCTATTGATACATCATTCTATGGTGTAAAAGTTTACACAGATTTCGTACTTTTCCAGACAGGTAAAGTTGATTTCGCTGCTCTTGTAGACAAGATGTATAAGTCTATCGAAGAGAACAGATATGCTGCTCTTTATACAGCATTCATGGGAATGGACGCTTCTCTTCCAACGGATATGATTCTTCAGACAGCAGTTTCTGAGTCTACAAAGGATTCTATAATTGCTCAGATTGAAGCAGTTGCTGCAGTTACAGGCAAGGATGTTATTCTTGTTGGTACTAGACCAGCCATTCAGAAGCTTCAGGGTACTGTAAATTACAATATGTTCTCTGATTCAATGAAAGATGAAAGAAACCAGAATGGTATTCTTGGCAACTGGGAAGGTTATGAATGCTTACCTCTTGCTCGTGTTAATAAGGCTGGCACAAGAGAGAATGTATTCTCTGCCGAAGACCAGAAGAAGATTTTCATTCTTCCTGTAGATCCAGAGTTTAAGCCAATTAAGAGAGTAAACGAAGGAGATGTTATGTACTACGAGACAGGCATGGATGGTCTAAAGAAAGATATGACTGTTGATGCAGAGGTAGTATATCAGGAAGGCATTGGTGTCGTAATTAATGAACTCTTCGGAGAGATTAAAATTACTGCCTAATATTAGATTAGTATAAAATATGGAGAGTAGAATATTTCTACTCTCCTATTTTTAAAGGAGAAAATGGATGAAAGTATATGAATTAGCAAAAGAACTAGATATTACTCCAAAAGAATTAATTTCTTTTTTAAGAGAAAATGGATATAAAGTATCTAGTCATATGCAGAAACTTGATGATGATGTTATTGATTTTACAAACAATAATTTTGTAAAAGCTAATAGCACAACTACAGATGACGAAGTTGAAGCAACAGCAGAAAATGAGTCTGTAAAATCACAGCCTGTAAAAATACATAAAACATTTAACCCTAATGATGAGATCCCTTGTAAAAGTGTTACTCCGTGGAAATTAACCGCTGTTGGAGTAGATAAAAACACTGTATATCATTGGGAATATTTTGGGGACATTGAATATATTAAATATCGTGATTTACAGGCACTTAGAAGAACTGAATATGTAACAAAACCTAGTTTTATTATCATGGATGAAAATCTTGTAGAACAATGGAAACGAGAACTTGGTGATAGATATAAATATTTTAAATCAATTGATTATCCAGAAGAATATTTTGACATGGATGATGATGAATTTGAAGATATGATTAAATCAGCACCAGAATGGCTTGGTGAAATTGTAAAGGTAACAGCAATGACTATGATACGTGCTGAGAATTATCCATCTATTAAGAAAATCAGAATTATTGATGATATGCTAGGAACTTGTATAAAAGAATTTATTTAAGGAGGTTACTTATGCCTTCTCTTAAATACGAAGATATATACAAAAGAGCATTAACTATGATTAACGATCTAGAACTTGCAAATTATACAGAGGAAGATTTCTATAGTATTCTCTGTGAATGGTTGCATACAACTGCTTCTTTCCCACTTCTCAGAAAAAAATTCAGTGTATATTCTTTTGATGATGAAATTATGAGTATCAATTTCACATTAACAAACAGCGTAGATGATTTCTATGATTCCGAATTTGTTAAAACTATTTTGGCAAAAGGAATAATCATAAATTATTTCCCATCAAAATTAGAGAATACAAAGAATTTGGCAACTATGATTGGTGGTAAGGAAGAGAAAAAGCTTATAGATAATTATTCAAAAAATATGGAAAGGCTCACACAATTAAAGCGTGAATGGGAACTCGAATTGTCTCGTCACACTTATTATTTTGGTGAGTATGGTGGATCTAATGGATAATTTAGTTCCACATAAATATGGAGAATTTAAAATTTCTCAAATTGATTACTATAAGCAGAAATTACGAAAAAAAATATTTTGGCTTGTTCTGTATACAGATAAAAACACAAAAAAAGATTTTGAAAATATAGATGTCGTAAAATATCATAAGAATCTATTATTTGAAATTTCTAACTGTAATAAACTATTACTTTATCCAAAAGATTTTGTAGAGATTATTAACAGTCTTGAATGTGCATTGACAGTATTACAGTCAGAAGAATTTGATTTTAATAAATATAAGAAGCTTGTATTTGATGCAGGTGCTTTGCTTCAAAGAATGAAAGTTGGTGATGAGTAATGTCTGTATATGATTTTTACCAACGAAAAACGAAAGTTAATGGAAACTCTACTGGAAAGAATTATTCTACCCTTGGCGAAAAATTAAAATCTGATTCAGATACCCTCATGGAACTTACGTGGAATAACGATATCCAGAGTAAAATCTGTTATATCTATGACTTCTATCATGATGAACAGCCACGATTAGCAGAAGGCATGACATATGAAAATACAACTAAAACACGTATAGATGCAAAGTTTATTATCAAGTCCTATCAGTCAATGGATAAAGATCAAGTTGATTATTATGTTCAGTTTCGTCCTTCGCAGTCAATTCGATTTTCAGAAGATGATGAATTATATTATTTTGAAACCGATTATAAGACTACTTATGGTAATACATTCCCAATCGGATTATATTTAGATATTCCAGATGATAGAAATGTTTATCATAAATGGTTAATTTGTCGAGAAGAAAAAGCTAATCAATTTCCAAAATATCTCGTACTCCCTTGTGATTACGAGCTGTGTTGGATTGAAGTGAATGGTAAAGATAGAATTAAGCGTAGAATGTGGTCTGTTCTTCGTATGCAAAGCAGCTACACTATCGGGCAGTACACGGATCGAGTATTTACAAGAACTGATAACCAAAATAAAATCTGGCTACCGTTAAATAAACTTACAGAGAAATTCTGGTATACTAATAGCGAAGATACTACAATGAGAATTGTTGTAAGTGCTCCTACTGAACACCCTCTAATATGGGCATGTACAAAAATTGAGAATATTCAGCCTATAGGCGTTCAGAAACTTACAATCTATCAAACTGTTTGGTCTGACAATAGAGATTATATTGAGAAAGACGAAAATGGTAACATTATTGGTATGTGGGCTTCATATTTCGATTCAGAAATTGCTCCAACAGATCCATCTACTCCAACCACTCCCCCATCTTCCATTGTAGCAAGAATTTCAGTATCCACGTCAACTATCAAAATTGGTGGCAGTTATAAAAATCTTACAATAAATCTATTTAATGATTCCAATGAAGATATTACAACTGAATATGCTGATGCAACCTTTACATGGACTTGTTCTATTAATAATGAAGACTGGACTGATAAAGTAACATGGCGAGCTGGTACAGAGTACAACCAAAAGAAAGTAAAGTTTCCTAATGGCACTTCTGTTATCGGCAAAATATTGTCTGTTAAGTGTGAAATTGTTAAGGATAACTTGCCGATTGAATCTGAAATTTTGCCGTTGGAATTAATCGAATAGGAGGAACTATATGGAGGAAAAAATACTTACAAAAAACGATTTGTTAAATAAACTTCGTGCATATAAAGAATCTCCTGATGATGATGTGATTCGTATCAAAAAGAAAATTGAAAAGATTTTTCTACAGTGTCCTGAAATATTATATGCACTTAATGAAAAAAAACTTGAATCAGAACTTTTTGATGATGACGGAAATATTAATTGGGAATGGAATGAAGAATTAGGTGAATATGAACCACTTGGAGAATGGGATAATTATATTGGTAGTACAGCAAATATACGTCCATTCTTATTTATTCCTGATACTCAGACAGAAGTTAAACATTATATTTGTTATCAAGTAGGAACTGATGAAAATGTCAGATATAATCCTACTGAAAAACTTCTTAATATCACATTTACCATTTTTGTACATGGAAATGATAGAGTTGATAAATTAACTGGTATACCAAGACATGATTTATTAGCTGCACTTATTAGGGAGAATTTTGCATGGACTGGTTTTGAAATTGAAAAACCTACACCAATAGGTAATAAAGAATCTACAACAGATAATAATTATCTTGTTCGTACATTACAGTATCAATGTGTACTTCCAAACGATCTTGTTATTTCTTCAAATGGTACTACTTCTTATAAGAATAAGAGGTGGTAATAATGGATGAAATGTTTTCTAATAATTCTTTTATTCAACAAACCATAAAACAACAACTTTCAGATGAACAAATACAAGAAGTTGAAGAATTGGGATTTAATCCTTTAAAGATGTATTTTGGCGAAGATTATGTAATAAATGAAAAAATTATAATTCATCAACCATCTATTCAAGACTTCATTGATTCAAATAGTGAAACTGATATTTATGGAGTAATTACACCATTTGTATCGAATACAACTGCTTATAGACTTCAACTTTGGGATATGGGCATTGATTGGAATAAAATCAGTAATCTTGAATTGTTTTCAATTCTCATAAAATCAATAGATTTCAATTATTCAAAATTAATATTTGGAGATATTGATTTTTCCACATTTAATTTATATCAAAAACAGGTTAATAGGGATACTGTATCAACTCTATATAGTCAAGAATTAGATTTGGAGATAGACGAAGATACAAGAAATAAGATGTGTAAATATATACAGTTTATGTTTAACTCTTTCCCACCAGAAGAAGAATTCACATCTAGTAAGACACTTAAACAGGATTTGATAAATAAAGATAGACAGAAATTAATTCAAAAGAAAAAAGAAGTCTCTGAAAATAAAAATCAGCAAAGTCTTCTATCAATGATTGCTTTTTATCTTAATCATCCTGGTTGTCATTACAAAAAAAATGAATTACGTGAAGTCGGATATTTTGAATTTATGTATAACATTCAGCGACTTCAAATTTATGAATCAACTCGTGCCCTATTTGGTGGAATGTATAGTGGCATGTGTGATTTAAGTAAAGTGGATAAAAACGAATTTAATTTCATGCGTGATGTAAAAATCACAGCATGATTTTTTATTTTATAAAAATAATTTTAAGGAGGAATAAAAATATGGCTTTTAGATTAGGCGATAAACTTTATAAAGAAATTCTTTATGGCTATGCAGAAGATTTAACTACAACAAATCCTTTGTATGTACTTACTCAGTTATCAGATGGTAGTGTTGAAATAACTGCTGAATCTACAGAAGTAAAGGACAAGAATGGCAATTTAGTTAAGAAAATTTGGAAATCAAAAGCTGGTACATTTTCTGCTAAAAATGCATTCGTTAACACAAACATTATAACTGCTTCAGCAGGCACAACACCTATTTTTGCTTCTAATGGCAATAAGGTAACAATGCCAAAAATGTTCCATGTTAAGAAAGGTGCTGATGTTACAATCAAAGATTATGTTACTGGAAGTGTAAAAGTTGCTCAGTATTTCGGTGATGGTTCTATTGGAAAAACATATACATTAGGAGAAACCGCAGATGCAGAAAAATTTGCAATAGAATCTACTTCTGGAAAGCTCTCACTTCCTACAGATACAGAAGCTGATATGTTCTTCATTAAGTATCTTAGAGAGTCTGAAACAGGTGCTATGATTCAGAATAAGGCTGATGAATTCCCAAGTTCTGTAAAATTCATTATTAAGGCTACATATTATAATCCATGTAAGAAGAATGAATTAAAGGCAGATTATATTGAGTTTCCATCATTCCAGGTATCTCCTGAAACAACAGTTCCAATTAATGCAGATTCTGCGGAAATGGATTTCAAGGGTGATCTTGAAATTAATTACTGTGGAACTGATAAGGTACTTTATAACATTTACGATGCCGATGAAGTTGACGCAGAATAATTTTTAGAGGGTGGTTTATCGCCACTCTCTTTATTTATGTAAAGGAGTGAGAACTAAAATGGCAAATAATAGAATTTGTCTTACTTGTGGTAAACATTATGAGTATTGCGGTTCTTGTCCAAGCAGTTTGAATCTCCCTGTATGGAAAAATATTTTTGATACAGAAAATTGTAAAACTGTATTTGAGACAGTTAGTGATTATGCTCAAAATGCAATTACTAAAGAATCAGCAAAAGTAAGATTGTCAAAATGTGATGTTTCTGGTGTTTTTAAGGACAATATTAAAAATCTTATTGAAGATATTAATAAAGATGATATTAAAAATACAGATACTAAGGACAACGAGCTTAAAACAAAAAGTGGAAATAAAAAGAAACCTATTTCTACAGTAAGTGATTGATATATGAGAGTGTGAATTTTAGGGAATACATTTTTCATATGTTATGAATTTTGTGTTCCCTATTTTTTACGCTTGTGGAATGAAAGGAAATTATGAAATTTGATAAGGAATATTCTACTTCCTATGTAGAAGAAATGAAATTTCTAAGAGATAAAGGTATCAGATATACATGGGTATATGTTAATGAAGATAAAATCTCTGTATGGAAATATAAAAAAGAAAAAAGATTATGGGATGCATTATCAGAAATGTATTCTAAATTTAATTTGAATTAGGTGGTGATTGAATGTACTTAGATAATGCAGCGACAACTCCATTAAAATCGGAAGTTAAGGATTATATTATATCTCTTTTGGATACATATCAGAATCCATCTTCTATGTATCAATCAGGAGTGAATGTAAAACAGATTATATCTACAGCTAGAAATAATGTAGCGAAATTCATTAACGCTAATCCTGAGAATATTATTTTTACATCAGGAGGTTCGGCGAGTAATACCCTTGCTATTAAAGGATTTGTAGGAAATACTATTAATTATAGTGTTTTATACTCTCCTATTTCTCACAAATCTATGCTTAAATGTGTAGAATCTTTACATCCCCATCAGTGTGAAAAATTAAAAGTAGATAATAATGGATTTATAAACCTTGATTATTTGAATGACTGGGCTAGTCATAGAGAACATACTAAGTTATTAGTGGCTATTGATTATGCCAATTCTGAGATAGGAACTATTCAGGATGTAAAGAAGATTGTAGAAATTGTACACAAGTATAAAGGTTACGTGTATCTTGATTGCACTGGTTCAATAAGTCAGATACCTATAGATGTTAAAGCTCTTGATGTAGATATGATTGGATTTTCCGCACATAAGTTAGGAGCATTAAAGGGAACAGGTGTATTGTATAGGAAATCAGGTATACATCTTAAGCCACTTATTTATGGTTCACAGGAACAAGGTTTGTTTGGCGGTACAGAAAATGTTCTTGGTATAGCTGCACTTGGTAAGGCATTAGAGAACTATGATTACTCTACTATTACATCTAAAGGTAGAAATTATATTTACAATTATGTTACGAATAACATATCCGATGCATATTTAGTTGGTGCTGATTTAAAACATAGATTGCCACATAATTTATATATGTGTTTTAAGGGTATTCAAGGAGAGTCTCTTATGACATTACTTGATATCAACAAGATACAGGTATCAACTGGATCAGCATGTACAAGTGGTGACTTAGCCCTTTCTACTACTTTGCAAGCAATTGATATAAATAAAGAAGATATTAATAGTTGCATTAGAATAACTTTCAGTGAAAATGAAACAAAAGATGAACTGGATTATGTATGTATGAAACTTAGTAGTAATGTGAAGTTATTAAGAGATTTGAATAAATAAGGAGGAAAAATTATGGATTTATCATTTTTATCAAATTATGCAATACCTATTATAGTAGGTATATGCCTTTGTGTGGGTTATGTAATTAAGAATTTAATAACAACAGATGTAATTAACAAGTATATACCATTAATAATGGCAGTATTAGGTATAGTGCTTAATATATGGCTTAATATGGCATTTACACCTGAAATATTACTTGGCGGTATGGTAAGTGGTCTTGCATCAACTGGTCTTTACGAAGCATTTAAGAACCTTATCTCTAAGAAGAATTAGAGAAAGGTCAGGTGCTTATGAATGGGAGCAATAGAAAGATTAGCTGATATAGATTATGTATTAGTAATACTTGCATTCTTTGCTGTGCTTTTTGCGGCAAAGGAAATTATAGAAATATTTAGTTATTTTAAGAAGAAATGGCGTATTAAGACTGGGATTGAACAAGATAAAGAAACATTAGAAAACCGAATAAAAACACTTGAAAAACACGATAATTGGCAGTATCAGGAAATTTTGAAAATATCTAATGGTATTGATGATATTAAAGACACTCTTGTAAAAAGAGAACTAAAAGATAAAGCAAAAACAGTCGCTACTCTTCGAGGACAGTTGTACGGATTACATGAAAAATTTGTAACCAAAGGGTATATTGATAAATCAGGGTTAAAAACATTTATTGAACTTGGAAAGATCTATGAAGCTGCTGGAGGCGATGATATTTATCACGACAAATTATATCCTGAAATTATGGCTTTGCCAATTAAAGAAGATTAATTTTTATAATATCACATATTTGGTAAACTTTGCTTAACATATATTTATGTATAATACTCATATAAAATAAATTATTGGAAATACTTTATGTATATGAAGAACAAAGTTGATGAATATCGTTGTAAACAAAATATGACATTACAGCAATTATCAGAAAGAACAGGTATTTCAAGAACCACTCTTTCAAAAATTGTAAATAATCAAACAAATGATATTTTATTAAGTCATGCAATCACCTTATCTCGTGTACTTAAAGTAAATCTATATGAATTATTCTGTATACAGAAATAATGGAGGAATGTTTATGACATATTTTAATTTAATTTGCGAAGAATTATGTATAACGGGAGGAAAGGTTATATATATTGATACAAATGTTAGAACTCTTGAAGAAGTACATAAGATAGTAACTGATAATGCTGAAAAATATCCAAATGGCAAATGGGAATTATATCCTATGCAATTAGCGATGTAAATAACAATTAAATATTATTAAAAGAGTGATTTCATTACGGGATCACTCTTTTATTATAAGGAAGAAACTCACACAGTTCATAGTAGATTTTGTAAGAAAAGAAACTTTATGAGAGTTCGATCCTGACTACAAAATGAACAAATGGCTACCTATTAGGTAGACTGCGATAGTGCTGACAAACAGACTCCCATCGACCAAGACGAAAGCGTTTGTACTTATGCACATAAACACAATATTTCTCAGTTGGAAACAACATAGACTTCACCTGACCTTTCTCGGTGATACCGATATGAACTGGTGAGTTTCATAACGATGATTATAACACATTTAAAGTGTCTTTACTACTATCTAGCCATGTAGTAAGGGCATTTTTTATTTTACGGAGAGTGTGTGGCTAGACCACTCTCTTATCCTTAATTAAGAAAGGAATGAACTACTATAGAGGTTATTAATTTAACATTAAATCAAGCTGTATTGGACAAATACAATGATTATTACTTTAAGAAACATCCAAAGGCGAGAAAAGTCCCAATAGAAAGACCAATGCATCCCAGTATAAATACATGGATGATACTACCACGAATACAAATGAACCAATTAAAACAAAAATGGAAAGATTTCGTAGTTTATTGGATTAACGACTTGGGATTGCAAGATAGACATTTGGATTCATTTGAAATGACATTTACTACATATATGCCAACTAAAAGACGTGTCGATTGTGATAACACAGTTCCTAAATTCGTCCTAGATGGCTTTAGTGAGTCAGGATTTATTGTAGATGATGATGGTAAACACCTTCATACACTTACATTAAAAACAGGATATGACAAAGATAATCCAAGGACAGAAATTAAAATTATAGTGAACTAAAAGGAGAAAAATTGAATATGAAGAAAACAATGAAGCTTTATGAAGCAACAAATATATATGAGATAACAAAAGGTATTATAGAGAACAAAGATTCTGACATTACCTCTCTTTCAAAATTTAAGCTTCTTGGTATAATAAGAAGTTTCTCTGGCATCTATACAGACTATGAGCAGACAAGACAGGATCTTGTTAAGAAATATGGTGAACCAGTTCTCGATAAGGAAGGCAATAAGACAGGAAATATAGAAATCAAGAAAGATTCCGAAAATATGGATAAGTTTGTTGAAGAGATGAATGTACTCAGAAATCAGAATATTGATGTTGAATTTACTTCAATGACTGTTGATGAATTGTTTAGTTTAGGACTTAGTGCAGAATTATATACTATATTTGTGCCTATCGTAGAAGAATAATTTATAAAGGAGATAAAAGGATTATGAATAAGATAACAGTTAAAGAATTTGTTGAAGGATATAATAAATGTGTGGATTCATTAAAAAATAGATATATACAGGAGAAGTTAAGCATTATATCTTACTTACCTGTAAGCATTAAAGACGCTATTGCAATAGTTGTTACAGATAGAACTATGTTTGAACAGGAAAAATATACTAATGAAAATGGTGAAATAAAATTCCGTAAGACTGATAATATACATATTAATTCATTCGTTCAGTATATGCTTTTTGTTAGAGAAGTTATTAAAAAATATACAAATCTTATTTGCAGCGATGATACTAATTTTATGACAGATTATGACTTATTAAAGTCTTCTGGGTTACTTGATAAATTAATAATTGGTGAAATTGTAGATAGGAAAGAAATTCCACCACTTATTCCTATAAGTGAGATATCTGAAATAAGAACTCTTATTGATATGCACAAATCTGATATTATGCAGAATATGTACGAACCACACGCATATGTTAGTCGTCAGGTCGAAAGATTTGGAACTTTAATTAATACTCTCGTTGAACCTTTTATGGAAGCTGTGCAGAAGAAAATTGCAGATATTCCACAAGAAGATGTACATAAGTTCGTTGAATTTGCTAAAGCTGGTGGATTTAAGGAAGTGGAATAATGATATGTGGAATATTATACGGACTTCTATGCGGACGTTTTCTCTCATGGTTCAATGTTGATAATATTTGTATTAAAGTCTTACAACCATTTATCTCATTTGAATTAACTACTGTACATTATTATTTTGTGTTTGGATTAGTTGGATTGATATATGGAATAATACATAATTAATAAAAGAAAAATAGCACCGTATTTCTACGATGCTATTTTCCTATCAATACTCCATCTTCTCCTGTAAAAAACAATTTTATTTTTGAGAAGCACAATTAGCCAAATTGTGTCCATTAGATAAGGTTTATGGAATTATTATTTTGCTCATTGTTAATTATATACACTATATATAGTATTTGTCAAGATAAATACTTTCTCTACTTGTTTTATTATACCTCAAGAACTTATGTAAATATAGGATTTTGTAATTATAATTTTGTGTAGAAAAAGATGGCTGGTCTTCTTCACGTTCTATTTAATTCATAATTCAAGTAGATACTCATATTTGTTAAAATATGATTATAAAATCATATTATTTTTTGTTATTATTTTTATCTCTGTAGACTGTATATGCAAATCCTAAGACTGCAACACAGGCAGAAACTATTGAGCAAAATGTTTCCATTTTTAGTTTCTCCTTATCTACCTATATTTACCACAGATATTAATATGATAGCATATATTCCTTTATTTAGGAAGTATTTTAAGCTCTATGCGTGTCACAGCGTATAGAGCTTTTCTTATGGAGAGTGGTGATACTGCTCTCCTATTTTAGTGAAAAAATAATGAAATTATAGTGAAATTTTGGAGGTGATGAAATTGGCAAGGATAAGCCCAGAGTTAAAGAAACAACTACATGCTATTGTACAAAAACAAGCTGAAAACATAGCAAAAGAATTTGAAGATAAAATGACTGAACATTATAAAAGTGTTCTTGATTGGTATTATGGAGAGCCATATCAGACGAATCCTCCACATTATGAAAGAACAAATAATTTAAGAAATTCATATAGAACTTTTATGTTTATTTCATCTAAACAAGTGTCTAGTAGTTTTCTTATTTCAGGAGATGATATGAATGACTATGGTAGAAAATCAAAAATCTCTGGTGAAGATTATTTAAGCAAATTCTTTTTTAATCCATTAGGAACTTGGCATGGTGGTGATTGGCATGGTGGATATGGTGTACCAGCTAATTTCAATGCATATAACGAAATGGTCAATTTTTACAAAGATACAGTAAAAGATTTTAAAAAGAAATATGAAATATAGGAAGGAGAAGTTAAATGGTTGAAGAATTAAAAATTGCCATAAAAATTGATGATGCGACTATTGAGCAATCGTTATTAAAACAGTTTGCAAATGCTCAAAAAATGGCTGACAAAGTTGTTCTTGATTTCAAGAATGTAAACTTCGATGATAAACAGATTGAAGCCAAATTTAAGGAAATGCAGAAGAAGGCAGGTCAGAATCCGATTGATTTGACTATTGGTGGTAATACACTTGATATGCTTGGTCAGATTGATAAAAGACTTACTGAGATATTCAGTATTGGAAAAGGAAAATCATTTATTGACTCCTCTTCTATTACTGCTGATATTGGAAAAATAGAGAATAAAATAAATGAGCTAAACAAAAAGTACGAAGAATCTCAGAAGAAATTATCATCTATCGGTTCAGGTGGTATTTCTGGAAAAGATGTAAATTTAGTTGATAATGCTGAATTTAAAAAATTATCTCAAGAAGTATCTGAGTTAAAAAATCAGTTCGATGATTTAAAGACTCATATGCAGTTGCTAGATGATTATACCGTTCCTACTGATAGATTTTTTGAATTGCAGTCTCAGGTAGAAGCTACAACTGTTAAAGTTTCTGATTTAATAGATAAATTTGTAAAGTTATCAAATGCACAGAAAACACTCTCTTCTACTCCACAAGAATCGAATATTTTATCTGGAAGGAAAGACGCATTTCCTAATGCTAATTCTACTGCTTCTGTTGAGAAAATTGCCGATGGATTCAAAGAAGTTAAACAAAATACAGAACAGGCAACAGAAGCCACAGAAAAATATCAGCGAGTTTTATCACAGGTTGGCGAATTTGGTGTTGATGCAAAAGTTAGTGCTATGTATCAGCGAAATGATGGTCAGTTAGAGTCTGTATCTTGGAAAGCAAAACGTGACGATCAAGGTCAAATTCTCTATGATAAGAATGGAAATATTGATTATGATTTTAATTCAACTGTTATATCAAAATATGAACAGTTAGAGAAAATTATCACTACTGCCGACAATAAACTTCTTGATTTACAGAAGTCCCTTAAAGATACTCAGAATTTAAATTCTAATGCTTCTACCAAAAATATTGAAGAACAAATTCAATATCAAAAAGACTATATTCAACTTCTTGAACAGACTGTAAAAGCAATTTCTCAACAAGACGAATACTTATTATATGAACAACAGATTATTGATGCAAGAGCAAAAGCTGAAAAAGAATATAATCTTAATCAAGGTACTAAATCAGATATTTCTAATGCTAAACAATTAGCTTCTGACGAGCAGAAACGACAGAAATCTATTGAGCAGACAAATCGTTTATTAAACAAGCAACAGATTATTATTGATGGTATTGAAAAGTCTTATAGTAAAGCTGCAAATAATGATTTAGATAAAGCTGTGAACTCTCAGTCAGATTTGGCAGAGTTAGAGAAAAAGAAAAATCTTATTCAGTTTTTACTTAATGGATTAAAAAATGAGGATAGAAATTCTTCTAACGAGAAAGAATTTTTACAAGTTGAAAAGTTAATTGCTGAATATAAACAGCTTGCAAAAGATAAACTTAAAGCTAATAATTCTTCAAAACAAGAACTCGGTGGACAGGAATTAGATGTTTTGCTTGCAAATCAAGTAACACAGTACAACAAGCTTATCTCTCAGTCTGAAAAATATGGTGACGCAACAAAAGAAATCACAAATGAACTTAAAGTTCAACGTGATTTAATTGCTGAACAGGATAAAAATGGTGTCTATGTTGCTCGTTCCAAAAAGGCTGATGGTAGTGAAATTACTGCAAATGATTATTATAATGCTAGAGATAATTATAAGATTAGTAAGTCTATTTTTTCGTCATATGAAACTGTAAGAAAAGAAGCATCCGAATTACAAGCAATTGCAGAAGCAAAGAAAAAATCAAGACAACTAGATAAAGAAGCTACTCAAAATTCTGTTGATAATGCACTAAAAGATCAATTAACTGCTTGGAAAAGCATTCTGTCTATTCGTGAAAAGATTAATAGTACGTCTGATGTACATGAAATCGAAGTTCTCAAACAAGTAAAAAGTGAATATCAGCAAAATTATATTGAGGCAGATAAAATATTAAAAACTAATTCTGATCTTTATGATAAAGAAACACAACTTGCAAAATTGGAACAAATTCGCATTGAGGCAAATAATAAAATTACAAGTTCGCAAGAGAAGCAGATATCTTCTTATGAGAATAAATTATCTACTTATCAAGCTAAGAAAGATACTTATGATGCCACTATCGCAAGATTTAATGATGGCGGTTGGACAAGTGATACATATTTAAAAAATGTGCAAGCCGTTAAGGATGCGGTTAAAAAGTATGAAGATTTACTTAGTGATATTAAAGCTAAAGGCGGTATTGCAAGTGAAGAGGATATTCAGAATTTAAAAGAATATGAGTCTAAAATCAAAGATACTATCGCTACTGTTACTAATATGTCGGCTGCTGAGAAGGGATATAACTTTGTATCGGCTCAAAAAGAATTAGATAAGATTCATAAGCTTCTCAATGAAAATAGTAAGATGTCTTCTGAAGCAAAGAATAAGATTAGAGCTTACTATGCTGAGATCGAAAGCGGTAATCCTAGCATGAGTTTGGACAGAATTCATGGCGAGATTATGAAGATTTACAATGCTGAAGTTGAAGCTGGTCGTGCTGGCAGAAGTTTCTTTGATACATTAAAGAATAGTGGATTCCATCAATTAGCTGCTCAGATGGCAGGTATGTTTGGTGTGTATGATGTTATTAATCTTGGAAAACAGGCTTTCAGCACGGTAAAAGAACTTGATTATGCTTTAGTTGATTTAAAGAAAACTACAGCAATGAACTCATCTGAACTTGAACAGTTTTACTATGACTCTAATGATGTTGCAAAACAAATGGGTGTAACAACCAAAGAAATCATAGATCAAGCAAGTAGTTGGAGTCGTCTTGGATACAATTCAAAACAAGCTGCTACTGAAATGGCTAAGTTAAGTTCGCAATTTGCTTTAATTTCTCCTGGTATGGATACCACAACATCGCAAGAAGGACTCGTCAGCATCATGAAGGCGTGGGATATCGGATATCAAGATGTTAAATCTCAGATAATGGATGATATAAATGCACTTGGCAATGCGATGGCTGAAGACAATCAAGATATAGTAGAAGGTATGGAACGTTCCGCTGCTGCACTTGCCGCTGTTGGAACTTCTACAAAAGATGCTTTTGCTTTATTTTCAGGTATACAAGAAGTCCTTCAGAACTCAGAAAAAAGTGGCACGTCCCTCAGAAGCGTTGCTCTAAGGCTACGTTCGTTTGATGAATCTACAGAAGAATATTCTTCTGATTTAGCAAATATTACAGGCGAATTAGCTGATTTAACAAAAACTGCTGAACATGCTCAAGGCGTATCTGTTTTTAAACCTGGTTCTACAACAGAGTTTAAGAGTTTAGTAGATTATTTTAGAGAAATTGCCGACATCTGGGATGAGATGTCACAAAAACAGCAGAATGATTTCCTTCTTAAAGCTTTTGGTCGTACACAGGCTCAAGCTGGTGCTGCTCTTATTCAGAACTTTAAAGGTGTTGAGAAAGCCCTTGATGTTATGGATAATGCTGCTGGCAGTGCAGACAAAGAAATGGAAACAGCAAAACAGTCAATTACCTACAAGCTTAATGAATTAAAACAAACTTGGGTTGGAACTGTTCAGGATATTGCCAATAGAAAAGATTTGTCACTCATAATGAGTGGTTTAATTGGTGTATCAAAAGGATTGGGTTTCGTAATTGGTAAATTAGGATTAATTCCTTCTGTTATTGCACCAATTGCAGCTATTCTTGGTAAAGGTAAATCAACACAACGATTTTGCCCTGTATGGTAGTGATGCCATATTGCAATCGCCAAGTAAAATAAAGATGGGTGTCAAAATATATTGTCGAGGATTGTATAATTAACATCATGCAAAAGTATATGATAGAGAATATTATATATGATAGAGTTGAAAAACAGGAAAAGTTGATGTTTGTTCATATGCTAACCAATAATGCTAAGTGGACAGTATGATAAAATAGGCATTATTATACAAGATTACATATTCGCAGCCAAGCGAAAGGAATATGGAAAATTCCCCTCCTACTCTTTGAGAGGACGAAGGTTCAACGACTGGAAGGCACGATATCTCTATGAGATATGGAAGTACAGTCTGGTTTCTATTATATAAACATAATAGTCTATGCTCGCTGGTAATCAGACCAGCTAAAGAAGTAGTATAGAATGAATATTGAATATAATTAATTGATTTGATGTACATTGCGATTTCGGAATTCAACAATGCACTTGAGTGTGTTTCACTCAACTAGGAAATTCCAAAAAAATAATTTATAAAACAGAGAATAATAAAATAGAGAGTAGAAAAATCTACTCTCCTATATAAAAATGATAATAATATTCCCACCAGATTCAATAATTAAAAACATAACTTAATGACAATAAACAACGCTATAAGCGCAATAACAAAAGATGTGCTCATTCTAATATGGCAATTCATAATGTCGTTCCTCCTTTTTATTAGTTTCCTCTGCTTTACATACAACAGAAACACTGAAGGGGTTTATTGCCCAAGCAACACCCGTTAGGCGACCGACTATGTTTTTAATTATATATTATCTGGCTCTCCAACATTTATCTTTTGGATAAATGTTCCACCCAAATATATTATACCATCTTATTAATTCTATACAATCCAGAACAATAGTTCTAATTATGTAATTGTGAATCAATATACTCTTCTCTTTCGGATTTCGTCATTGAGAAGAATTTTTCAAATTCTATATCAAGATTTTTGCATTCAATGTTGCATGTTCTACATATACATTTAATGTAATGTGTGTATGTGACTCTATGACAATTGGGACAGTAATGAATTTTTAGCATATGTAACCTCTGTTTCTCATTGATATAATTGCAAAAATATTTTATATGTGATATGTTATATGAAAATATTAACATATATGGGAGGTATAATAAAGTATGGATTATACATCTAAAACTCGCTCCTTGCAATCGCTCGTTAAGGATATGGATAAGGGTACAATAAATCTTTCTCATAAATTACAACGTCCAGAGGGACAGTGGAATCGTAAACAAAAATCAGATTTGATTGATTCACTACTTCGTCATTATCCAATTAATCCAACATATGCAATTGTAGAAGAAGATGGAACTTTATCGGTTATTGACGGTGTTCAGCGTTTATCTACTATAAGAGATTATATTGAGAATATATTTGCTTTATCAAAGGATATGAATAGTGTTATTATTAATGGTGAAGAAAAGAATTTATCAGGATTAAAGTTTGATAAACTTGATGAAGATGTTAAATCTGAAATTCTTAATGCAGAATTGCAGATTTATAGAATGACTCAATGTACAGAAGCAGATATTCGTGAAATGTTCCGTAGGCAGAATGCAGGAAAGCCTTTGAATTCTAAGCTATTGCGTGTAGTAAAAGAATCTGATGAATTTAGCGATGTAGTCTACTCTCTTGCTAATCATCCATTTATGAATAAGCTTATGTCCCCTGCACAGAGAAAAAATGGTACTGATAAAGATACAATTGTTCAGACTTTTATGTTAGTTGCAACAAATCAAGAAAATGATTTCACTTCATTCAGAGCCAAAGATATTGATATGTTTGTATCTCAGTATGCAGATCAGTATATTAATAGAGCTGATATATTAAAAGAAGCAATGAATAAATTTGATGAGTCTTTTGATGAAATTAAAATCCCTGTCACTTCTATCCCACAAATTTTATATAGCGGCTATAGAATTATTAAGGATAAGAAATCATTTACAAAACTTGTTGATAAGGTTGCTGACTTCTGTGTCAATTATGATTCAAATGATGAGTATAAGCAATTTGTTCAGAATGGAACAGGTTCAAAGGAAAATGTCCGTGGACGTTTCGATTATTGGAGAAAAATTGTAAGAGAATTACAGTAAGATTTTAAGAGTAGTCGTCTAAATTGGCTACTCTTCTTTTATATTTATATATAAACATATGTTCTGATAGAATTTTGTAATATTTTGTCGTATAATATGTTTATAAATAAATTATGGAGTTATTAAATGGAAAATTCTGATTACATATTATTTTTAGATGAAAGTGGACAAACAAAAGCTAATCCTTATCTATTACTTGGAGGAATTATAATATCGAGAACCAATTATAAAAATTTTTTAATACCTTCTATGCAAGAAACTAAATCTATTTTAGGGAATTCTAATATTGTATTTCACTATACTAATATGCTTAAAAAGCAAAAAGATTTTAAAATGATGTGCTCAAATGGTGATATATGTACTAGATTTTGGGATTCATTAAGAAATAGTATCAACAGTGTAGATTTTAAAATAATAACAGCTTTTACAAATATTAAAGAATATTTAAAAGAGTATCCTCAATTATGTCATGATGCATATGAATTGTTGTTTTCTTGCATAATAAACAATTATATACATTTTTTAACGAAAAATAATGCCCGTGGTAGTATAGTATTTGAAGCAAGAGAAGAAACACAAAATAGAAAAATACAAAAGCATTATTTTGATATATTGCAAAATGGTACAAATATTTATATGCCAGATGCGATTGATAAATATATAACTACAACAAGTTTTACTGTTAAAGAAGAAAATAGTATTGGTTTGCAACTTGCAGACATCGTTGCATATAATTGTATTAGACATATAAATAATTATAATATTGAACATGGAATGTGGGATATATTAAAGACGAAAATATATGATGGAAATAAAAAAGATATTAATTCATATGGGTTAGTTAAATTATTTTAATCTTGACATTAAGATAATTTTTTGATATGCTTTTGTTACAGACAAAGAAATGGGTGTCCATTGGCTTTGTTTGCACCATACCAAACAGAAATGGGAGTCCATTAGCTGATAGATATGTGAGACAAAAGGAGTTTTAAACAATTGTTTTTTAACATGCGTTTACGGAATGAGATAATACAGAGTCATTTTATGGCTCTGTATTATTTTATTTAAATATAAAAACAAAAGAGTAGCAATTTCTCACTACTCTCTTATTTTGTCAGTCTTTATCTTCGCTTCCACTGCATTCGTCACTATGTTCGCAAAATTCACAACAGCATTCATCTGTATAATTACCTGTTTGCCAACATAGTTCTGTTGGAAATATATCATCGTTCATAAATTCACCATCCTTTGCTTAAAAATATATTTTAATTATACATTTATTATTTTATTTTATCAAATTATATATGAGGTGAATCAATCATGGAAAACAATAAAATATGGGAAAACATTAGATATAACAATATGAAACGTAATGGAGTAAATAATCCTATTAAAGTTGATAAATTTGTTTACGAAATCTATTCATTAATGAAAGAACGAGATTTTTCAATTATTGAATCTGACGAGATTGTAAAGTCTCTGTCCGATTTAATTGAAAATGATAAAAAGTTAATATTGAGAGAGCCACTAAAAACAGTAGAAAAATATAATAAAGAGGGCTAATCGCCCTCTTCTATCATATTTACTTGAACGGAATAACCTAAATTAGTACGAAAGGAAGTAAAAATTATGTATTTTGAACAAGCACGAGAAAAAGATTTATATTTAAAAGATAAAGAAAAGGCTACACGTCTTACTGATGTGATTATCTGTATGTTAAAAGCAGAACATATTTCAATATCAGAGACACGCAACCTTTTCAGAAATATTGTTGAAAAACTCGAAGATACCCCTATATAACTATTTGGTAATATTTTTCTCTTCTAATGAATCGTAGAAGGATTTATACAATGTATCTAATTCTTCTACGATTTTTGTAGGAGTCCAATCGGTCTTATTTAAAACTCCTCTTTGTTTGATAGCTTCAATTGCTAAACTACGAGCTACTTCTTTCCTTATTGTTTCTGATGTCATATTAAAATTCCTCCTCTATAATTTGATAACACTATCATACTACTTTGAGGAATATTTTACCATTCGGAACATTAGTTCCCATTCTTAAAAATTACTCTTAACAAAAACCTTATAATATTCATCATCTAAGCTAATAAGACTCTTCTCACCGTCTTTCCACTCTACAGCAATAAGATACTCTTTCTTCTTTTTGCCATTGACTCCTGCGATTGCACCTAATCCACCAAATAATGCTACGCCTAAAGCACCTTTCCAGAACGAATACTGGTCTTTGTTGGATTCATCAATTACTGTGTAGGAAGAAATATAGCGTTTACTTAATGGCTGAAGTTCAACATCTATATCTAATGATGAACCACCTAAAATTTTTCTATTTTTATATTTTCCTTCAACAACATAATTTTTATTCATAATAATTCGCTCCTTATATAAGTTGTGAAAATTATATCAAATTAATTAATTATATTCAATATTCATAAATGGAAAATCAAAGATTTTATAACCGCAATAAAAGACGCTGAAAAAATTATAGAGAAACTTTCAGCAATTGGAATAGATGGTTCTAAGTTATCTATTGGACAATTGATATCATTTAAGGATTTTAGCCCAGATAAGTTAAAATCTCTTACTGAAGAAATTCAATCAATATCTAACGCTGACTATGGTGCATTTGATTCGCTTAAGATACAGGAATATGCTAATGCTCTTTCTGATCTCGAACCAAAACAAGCAGCACTTTTATTAAGCACACAAGGATTGTCAAATGCTCAGATTGAACAAGCATTAGCTGCACAGAAATTAACACCTGAGCTTATTAATCAAGCTATGACTGAAGCTGGTTTGTTAAGTTCTAAGCAAAAACTTACTACTGCACAAATTGAAGAAACTCTTCAAACTGTTTTAGATTCTGATGCCGATATACAAGCAACAATGAGTGCAATGGAATTAAAAGTTGCTACCGATGCCCAAGGTAATTCAGTTGCTAAACTTACAAAGAAAAATATTGAAGCTGCTGTTGCTAGTGGTAAATTAACCCAAGAACAGGCATTACAACTTGCAAGTATGCTTGGTGTGGATATTGCTGTTAAGAAACAAGCTTCTTCTACTCTTCCTAAGTGGATAGCAACATTAAAATTAAGTGCAAAAGCAATTTGGGAGAATATTACAGCAACATTAACATGGCTTGCCACTACTCCTGCTGGTTGGGCTACATTGGCTGTTGGTGCAATAGTTGGTACAACTGTAGCAATCGCAAAACATACCAAGTCATTAAAAGATTTACAAGAAACTGCACAAGATTCTAAATCTGCTTATGATAGTACTATTTCTGAAATTAAATCTCTTAACGAAGAATTAAAAACTACACAAGATAGAATAAAGGAATTACAAGCAAAGGATTCACTTACATTTACAGAGGAAGATGAACTTGAAAAACTAAAGAAAACTAATGATGAATTAGAACGTGAATTGCGAATAAAAGAAGCAATTGCACAAACTCAAGGTCAAAAGTCTGCTGATGATGCCAACGCTGCAATTACCAAGAAATCTGAAAAGTATAATCTTAGCTATAGTGATAACGGAACTTCTTTTGATACTGGTGATAGAATTGATGCTGCACAATGGAATATAGAGCAAGCAATCCAAAATAATAAGGAATTGGAAGATTTATATTCTAAACGTAAGGAAATTGAGGATAAATTTAACAATGATGCTTCTCAATTTAAAGACGATAAAGAGTGGAAACAAAATGAAAAGAACATAGAAAGTAAAAAGGCTTACATTAAGACGGTTGAGGAACAAGCTGCCACATATATCAAAGCTCTTATGGACGAGGATGATGCCCTATATGATTCTAATGGTAATGTTATTGCTGGTCAAGAAGATTTAGTTAATCGCCTTAAAGTGTTATATGGCAATTATGATGATTACAATCAAGGCGAAACTTATTCCGACACTTTTGTAAAGCATTTACAAGAAAAGGGTATATCTGAGAATGTTGCAAATGAAATTAAGAGTCAGTTAACTGATAATGAAATTGAAAAAGCATCAACATTAGACATTTCTCCTTATATTGATGAAAACGCAACTGCTGAAACCGTTAGAAAAGCAATTACAAAAGCTCAAGAAGAAGCAGATAATAGTCCTATAAATGTTAAAATAAATACTCTTTCAGAAGATTTAGACTCGTCATTGACAAAAAAAAATGATTTAGACTCTCTTTATTCTACTTATGAGAAGAAAGATGGAGATGAATTCAATTTAGGATTTACAGACGATGAAGTTGCATCTATGCTTAAAGAGCATCCTGAGTATATAGAATATCTTACAAAAGTCGGCGATACCTATAAACTTAATGAACATGCAATGGAACAATGGACAAAGGCTAATGAAGAGCAGAATAAATCTGTTCAAAACATGCTAGGTTCATACGAATCTATGAAGAATTATTCTACTCTTCTTAATAATATAAAAGCACCTAGTTCACATGGTATTGACGAAAAAGGAAATATAAGAAGTGGTTTGGGTGATACTAAGGTTACCAAGCTTGAATCATCTGATTTAGATGGTTTATTAGATATTTCCAATGAGTTAAATAATTCTCTCGCAGAAGGTGTTATAAATGCAAAAGAATATTTTGATGGAATATCCGAATCAATAACTTCTAGTGGGTTAGAGCAAGCTTTAAAAAATGTTAATTTACAGTTTGATGAAACTACTGATTATATAGAAGAAGCTACGGCAGCTATATCTGGTGAATTATCAGATGCCCTTTTACAATCTAACAAACAGTTTGTATTGGGGCAAACTACGATGTCGGACTATGTTGGGGAACTTAAATCTGGTGTATCAGCAGAGAAGAAACTTATCGCAGCAACTTATAATCTGGAAGAAACCGAAGATGAACGTGGTGAATTAGCAACTCAAGCTATGGGTGCAACAAACGATGCTACTCAAAAAGCTATAGATAGTTATAACCAGTTGAATAAAGCAGAACAAGATCTTGATGCAGTTAGTCCATTAATTACGTCTCTTAGTGATAATGCAGATTTTCTTGCTAACTATGTGGATTCTTATGGTACTTTAATGGACAGCATAATGGATGATACACAATTTACAGATTATGTGTCTTCATTATCTCAAGCACTTGTTGATTTTGCGAATAGTTCTACTGAAAATTTATATGCGGTTCAAGATGCTTTAGTTCAAAACGCTTATGTTAGTGCAGCACAGGCTGCCGATTTGGTTAGTCAAGGTTCTGACGCAATTGCTGAAAACATTGGTGGTTCATTAGATGCTGTTGAAGGTTTAACAGCATTCTCTATGGGTGAAGTTGGAAGTAGTATTCAAAATGCTTCTACTTCTATTGGTAATGTGTTAAGTGCATTAGGTGACGCTTTATCATCATTTGATTATAATATTAAAGCAGAACCCTATATAAGTACAAGTAATATGGGGTTAACATATGATGAGCATGGACTTCCTAACGGAATAAATTTACCTAGTTTTGGATTTAATATTCATGGTGAAGGTGGAAGTAGTATAAGTAATTTATCTGCCAGTCTCTCTTCTGCTGGCTCTTATTTTAGTAATTCTGGAAAAGAACAACTTAAAGCAAGAGCAATGGATATTAATTCATATAGAAGCAAAGGTAATTCGTCATTTACTAGACCTTCTGTTGCAAGACCTTCTACTATTGAAACCATGAATGATTCCAGTGGTTCATCAGGAAGTGGAAGTGATTCATCCTCCGAACCATCGCCACAGGACTTCAACTGGGTAGAACCTCTCTTATCCAAAATCTCTAAAGCCTATGACCGCTTAAAGAATAAAGTAGCAGATACAACACGTACATGGCTTAATCGTAATAATGCCCTCTCCGATTCTATGGAAACATTGTTGTCAGAAATTAACGCACAGTCAAATGCTTATGACTTCTATATGGATAGATTCAATTCATATGACCTTGACGGATATTACAAAGATCAGATTGCAAATGGTTCATTTAATATAGAAACTATTTATGATGATGACCTTAAAGAAGCTATTTCAGATTGCCAGGATTTATATGATAAGGCTCAAGATGCTGCTGATGCTGTACAATCATTAAACATAGAGATAAGACAGCTTGCTAAGAGTAGATTCGATAATATTCAATCACAGTTTGAAGAAGTTCTTGGGAAAGTAAATTCTATTAAGGATTTATATAGCAAGGATAATGACCTCTTAGAAGAACAGGGCTGGTTTGCTTCTACTCTGCTTAACAGTTCTATGATGGAGCAAGAACAGAAGAATCTTGAAAAGCTTGAACAGGAAAGAGACGCACTTACAAAGGCACTTAATTCTGCTATGGCATCTGGTAAAATTGAAGCTGAATCTGAGGATTGGTATTCTATGCAGTCTGCCATAGATGATTGTACTTCAAGTATATATGATGCTAAAAAGGCATTAGTTGAGTATGATAATGCTATCAGACAGATTAATTGGGATGCTTTCGATAGGACAAGAGATGATGTCAGCAATCTTATAGACGAAACCCAGTTCCTTGTTGACTTACTAAAGGATGAAGATATTACTGATGATAATGGTAATATGAATAATAATGGTAAGGCTGCACAAGCATTAATTGCACAGAAGTATCAATTATATCTTAATCAGGCTAAAGCTTATAAGGACGAGATACTTAAGATTAATGAAGAGTTGGCTAACGATCCTTATGATAAGGAATTGCTTGATAGAAAGCAGGAACTTATTAAGGCTCAACAGGAGGCTATTAATTCAAGTATATCTGAAAAGGATGCCCTTAAGGATTTGGTTCAAGAGGGCTATGATACATTTCTTGATAAACTTGATGAAGTTATACAAAAGTACAAAGATCTTATGAATCAGCAAAAGGATACTTATGATTATGAGAAATCTATAGCTGAGAAAACAAAAGCTCTTAACGCTTTAGAGAAACAATATTCTGCCGTTCAAGGAGATAATTCTGAGGAAGGTAAGAAGAATATCCAGCAGCTTAAAGACCAAATTAATACTGCTAAAGATGATTTGAAAGATACTGAGTATGAAAAGCTTATAAGCGACACCGAGAAAATTTTAGATCAGCTTCAAAGTGATGTGAAATCATGGCTCGATCAGCGTATAGATGAGTTCGATGTTACTATGCAGGAAATTATTGACCAGTCTAATGAGAATGCTTCTAATATCTCACAGACTATCACTGATACTGCTGAGAACTATGGTTATAAGCTTAGTGAATCTATGTCAAATATATGGAGTACAAACGCTAGTAATATAACAAATGGTATTAATAGTGTATTAGGTGACTTCAGTAACAAGTTTGTTGAAGGTAACAACGCTATTAATAAGGTTTGTGGTGATATTAATGCTGCTGTACAAGGTTTATTGAAGAATAGTAATGATGAAGCACAAAGAGTTGCCGATGAGATTGCAAGACAGCAGGCAGAACAGAATGCTAATACCAATGGTGGTTATTCTGATGGCGGTGGTTCATCTGGTGGTGGTGATGATTGGTCTGATAATTGGGATAACTCTGATAGTGGCTCATCTGATGATGGTGGTGGTTCTTGGGGTGATTGGTTCTATCATTTGGAAGATGATTATCCGAAGGACTTACTTGAAATTGATACGTCAATTGTGGATTACACAATCTAGTCCACGTTAAACACATTAAATTGCGGGGAACTCCCCATAACCCTATTTCGCTACAACGGAACTGGAAACGGTAAATGTGAATGCGGTAAGTGTTAATAACACAACAGTTTTATTTGTATTCAACAAATAAGATAGAAACCATAAAAAGTAAATAGGTTAGGGACTACCGAGTGTGCAAGTCACTCAGACGCAACGAAATTCCTAAGTCGAAAGATATTGTAATGGTGACATTACACTGTAGTAATACAGAGGAGGACGCTCAACGACTATAATATGTGAAATTATATATTAAGCAAATAATGATTTTTTAGAACAGTATTTTTACTGTTCTTTTTTATTGCCCATTTCTAAAAATGGAGAATAAACGAAAGGAGGAAAAGGAGGAAATGACAGAAAGTAAAAATACATGGACTGTATATGCTCATATAAATAAAATTAACGGGAAGATATATATTGGTATAACTGGTAGAGATCCTAAGAATAGATGGGGACACAATGGTTACAAATATAAAAAATCAACATATTTTTATAATGCTATTCAAAAATATGGATGGGACAATTTTGATCATATTATCTTAATGACAAATCTTTCAAAAGAGATGGCTAATGAAATTGAAAAAGCATTAATCAAAAAATATGAATTGAATAATAGATCTATTGGATATAACATTGCTAAAGGTGGAAATGGATTTTATATGTCTGAACTCGCTAAAGAAAAAATATCTAAAAGCAACAAAGGTAAGACATCATGGATTAAAGGAAAGCATCACACAGATGAAACTAAAAGAAAAATAGGCGAAGCTAATCTTAAAACACCACGAATTATTCAATATAATCGTTATACAGGAGATTTCATTGGAGTTTATAATAACGCTACAGAGACTGAAAGCAAAACGAAAGTTCCTAAACATGAAATATATAATATTTGTAATAAAAATGCAAAAGCTACAAAGGGTTATATTTTTCGATACGAGTCTGATACTTATATTCCTTATCAATCATTGCCATATAAAGATATGGAGAATAATAAAAATACCCACATGCGTCCTGTATGTCAGTATGATTTAGAAGGTAATTTTATTAAAGAATTTTCTTCAATAAAGGAAGCAGAAAATTATTTTGGAAAGAAAACAGGAAAAACCTTAATTTGGCATTGTGTTAACCATAAAAAACCATCTGCAATAGGTTATTTATGGGCATATAAAGGTGAAGATCCTATTCCATATAAAACAAAAAAAACTAAAAAAGTTAATCAATATGATCTTTCTTATAATTTTATTCAAACATTTTCTAGTGTAAAAGAAGCTTCTCGTTCAGTAAATGGATGTGATAATTCTATGATAAGTCATTTAAAATCAGAAACAATTACTCCTTATAAAAATTATATATGGAAATACGCTTAATATATATTATTGTATAGTCTAAACCCCTAATAAATATCGGGAATACCGAGGGTATAATTGAGATTAAAATATAACGACATAGACAGTTCATTTGGTGCAAGAGCTGATTACTACTCTGCTATGGGTGGTGACGGAGAATATTATGGTAGTTCAGATCAGAATATTTGGATGTTAGACCAGCTCAAGAACCACGGCTACCGCAAAGGAACTAAATCAGCAACAAGTGGAGTTCATATTTACGATGAAGACAATCCAGGTTCAGAAGTTATTGTTACAAAGTATGGTACTCTTCGTCAGTTTGATTCAGGTGATACTGTATTCAGTAAGGAACAAGTTCAGAAGTTATGGGATATGTCTAAGGGTATTACAGCTCTTACTCCTAACATGGGATTAAGTAATATCGCTACTAAGTTGCCAGATATTCCTGCTAATTCAAAGAGTATGTCAAATAAGGTTGATGTATCATATGGTGATGTGTCATTATCGTTCCCAAATGTTCACAATTATGAAGACTTTATGAAACAAGCACAACAAGATCCTAAGTTTGAAAAGATGGTTCAGAATATGACTCTTGGACAGACTTTAGGTAGAAATTCACTTAGTAAACTAACATTTAGATAAGGTTTATGGGCGTACTGACTTTATGTTGGTATGCCCTTATATTGATTAATAAATCAGATTTACAAATATATGCTCTTGTAGTATTCTGTCGATTATTGGTATATAATATTGTATTGTATATTGATAATTGGGGGATATATTATGAGTATAATACAAGCTGTAATAACAGATAATTTTTGTTTAATGTCAGGCGATAGTCGTGCAACATATAGTAACAATAATACGTGTAAAAGTGGTTTTAATAAGGTGATTAAATTAAATAATCAAATATTATTCGGGGTTACGGGAAATCCAATACATTGTTTTAAATTATTTGAAGGCTATTGTTTTTATGATACAAAAAAGGGATTTGTAAATTCAGATAAAGAGTTTGATGATCTATCCTATATAGAATTTATAGGTATTATTACATCCAAATTTTATAAAATGCTTAAAGAACATATAGAAGGAATTAGCAAATATGAATTGGGTGTTATAATATGTGGATATAATGGTAAACGATTTGAAATAACAAGTTTTTCTATTGGTTCTAAATTTGGAGTTCCCAATGGAATAAATGTAATACATAAAGTAGATGATTTTCCATATAAATGTGCAATGATAGGATTATCAAAACATATTAATAAATTCGAGATTTTAACAAATGAATTACATGAAAAATATTTATCTGAAAATTTTTCAATTAGACAATTTAAAAATATAATGCAAGAAGTGGTGGATGATGGTTCGAAATTTGATTATACAATAGATAATAAATTAAATTTTGAAACCATTAGGAAATTAAATAAAAATGATGATATTATTTTCAAATGATTATTGGATGGGGTGTAAAACAAATACATATAATTTAGAACGTATGCGATATGATTTATTCATTAAAAAATATCCTGTTTTTAAAGATATATTAATAATTATTAGAAAAATTAATTTTAATATAAAAATATATTCTGAAAACATTGTAAATAAATTATATATTTAGAAAATAAAGCATAAATAACCTCCCCTGCTCTTTTCAATTACAACTAAATACAAAACACACAAAGACACATTAGTTTAGGCTAGTGTGTCTTTTATTATGTTAGAAATTATTAAGAATATTAAGAATATTAAAATTAAGGATAGATTGGAGAATGTAAGATGTCAAATAAGTTAGTTAAGAGTAAAAGTAAACGTGATAAGGAATTAGAATATTATAAAAAGCACTCTGCTCTACTTGAAAAAGAAAACATTGATTTAAAAAATAGAAATGATGAAATGAGTATTTCCTTTGCTATGAAAAACCCCTCAGAAGTTTATGATAATCTTTCCTTATTAATTAAAAAGGCAAGAATGTCTAAGAATATATATGAAATGTTATGTGTGAAATATAATGACCGAATTAAGGTTTTAGATGAACAAATAACTGAAGTGGATAAAGTTAAAAAAGAATATACAAAAAAAATGCAAGAACTTGAAAAGCAATACCAGAAAATGCTTGATAATTTATTAAAAAAATAAAATATTAAAAAGGATGGTGAAAATATGTTTACTGATTTCCAATATGGTGATGAGTTGGCTAGTGATTATGGCTTATATGTAGTTAAATTTGATTCTTCTTCTGGTGGTAGTGAAACCATTTCCTCTGGCTCTACACTAACATTTAACACTGTTAAATCAGTCGGACAAGATGTTTCTGAGTTATATGGAAGTACATATGACGAGGATTACTCTTTCACTATTCAATTAGGCAGGTTAGACAACCACTGTAATCTTCTTCCATTAATGCCAGAAGAATATGGGGCAATAAATAGATGGTTAAACAGAAAAACTTTTGATCAGTTTAAAATAAACAAAGAAGGTTATGAAAATATAAGATTTTACGGCACATTCAATGTTCAAGCTGTGAAAATTAATGAAGATATATATGGAATTGAATGTACGTTCACTTCTAATGCACCATATGGTTTTGCTAAAGAAAGAACTCATACTTTTTCTAATGTAAAATCTTTTTATATATATGATGATTCGGACGAGGTTGGAGAAATATATCCTTATACAGTTATAACTTGTAATGAAGCTGGAACTCTTACACTTACTAATTCAGCAGATAATGAATTATGCCAAATAAATAACTGCACTAAAGGCGAAATTATTACTATAGATAACAAACATAGAATAATAACTTCCAACAACCTAAATCATAAAATTGCAAATGATTTTAATTATAATTTTATAAAATTAATAAATACATATAAAAACAGGGATAACTACTACTCTTCTACACTTAATATAAATGTAATTATGACATACTCCCCTGTTAGAAAGGTAGGAATTTAATGCAGAAAATCAATGTAAGAAATTTACTTAGAATGCAAAAAACTGGACAGACAATTAGACCGTTACATATTATTCTAGGCAATAGAAATCTTGAAAAATTTGGTGAAATAGTTAATATTCCTGCCGATTCTATAACATATCATCCGCAATTCAACGCTGTGGATGAGTTATCTTTTAACATATATAGAGAACGAAATGGAGAAATTGAAAATCTTTGGAATAAGATTATTGATTTTAAGACAGTATATGTTAAAGAATATAATGAATGGTTTGAAATTTCAGTTAGTACAGATGAATCAGAAATAAATACAAAGAAGGTTGTAACAGCTAAATCATTATGCGAGGCTGAACTTGGACAAGTAATTTTATATGATGTTGAAATCAATACAGAAGATGATATTGCTCGTGAAGAATATACAGAACCAACCATATTCTATAATCCTAATAAGAAAAGCTGTTCTTTATTAAATAGACTTCTTGAAAAAGCCCCTGGCTACACTATTGCTCACGTTGATGAAACTCTTTTAAATATTCAGCGTTCATTCAGTATAGATGGTACAAGTATATATGACTTTTTAACAAGTACTCTTTCTCAGGAAATTGGCTGTATATTTTTATTTGATTCAAATACAAGAAGCATCTATGTATATGATATGGAAACTTGTTGTTTAAGTTGTGACTATAGAAGTGAAGATTCGTTTACAGTTTGTCCTGAATGTGGAGGAACAATTTTACATGAACCATATGGCAAAGATACATCAATATTTATTGATAAAAATAATCTTGGTTCAGATATTCAGTTGACTTCTGAAACAGACAATATTAAGAATTGCTTTAGGGTTATCGGTGGAGACGATTTAATTAATGCAACTTTAAAGAATATCAATCCTAACGGCAGCGATTATATTTATTATTTCAATCAAGATACTTTATTGGATATGCCATGTGAGTTGCAAGATAAAATAAAATCTTATGATGAACTTGTCAATGAATATACTAACAATAAATCATTTTCTTTAGAATCTTCTCTTGTAAGTCAATATAATAACATCATTGAATACATTAAGACATATTATTCCGAAACTACGTACTCTTCTATTCAGGCACAGTATAAGGGTTGGAGCAACATAACATCTGTGTATTATAATATTATAGATTTATACTCGTATCTTAATAGTTCTATGATGCCAACTTGGAAACAGCAAGATAAAACGGCAGCATCTCAATTAGCTTTACTCACTCCTTCTAATTTATCTCCTGTGGCGGTAACCGATGTAAGTAAAATATCTGTTTATACTGCTAACAACGCAGTTCTTGCAATGGCGAAAGCTATCATTGATACATCTGTTTATAAAGTTGAAATTCTCGATGGTTCAACTCTCAAATCACAAACTTGGACAGGTCGATTCAAATTAACAAGTTATTCAGATAAAGAAGATACGGCTGAAATGAAAAAGGCAATAAGCATTACAATTAACGATGATTATATTGCCTATGTTAATCAGCAAGTCGATAAAGCAATGGGGAAAGTAAACGATCAAGGGTTACAAGAAATATATAAAATCGAATCTTTAGATACATTTAAAATAGAATTGCATAAATATTCTGCACAAAGATTAACTTCTTATCAATCAGCATATCAGACTGCTATTAATGTCCTAACCGAACAAGGTGTTGCATCTGAATCTTCTAGCTTACATAATTCTATTTATCTTCCATATTATGAACGTTTTATCGCTTTAGAGAGCGAATTATCTTACAGGAATTCCCAATTAGATACGCTTACAGGTCTTGAGAAATACATTGAAGATTTGATTTCAAAAACTCATAATGAGCTTGATTTTGAATCGTATATAGGTGAAAAATATTGGAAGTTATTTACTTATTATAGACGTGAAGATGATTATAGTAATGACAATTACATATCTGATGGACTAACTAATACTGAATTAATTGACAAGGCAAATGAATTATTGGTGGTTGCCAAGAAGGAATTAGTTAAATCTGGCGAGAAGCAATTTACTATTTCGGGAACATTACAAAACTTCCTTCTGTTAACAAATAAAGACGGAAATAGAGTTTTCGAATCAATACTTGATGATTTTACACTTGGAAATTTTATAAGAACCAAAATTGATGGGAAAATTTATGTAATGAGATTGGCAGATATTTCTATATCTTATGGTGATTTAAGCAAATTATCAGTTACGTTTTCGGATGCATATAGATACGGAAATTCAGATGTTAATATAGTTAAAGACATTCTTACGAAATCTCAATCTATGGCAACAAGCTACTCTTCTACTATCAAACAAGCTTCTCAGGGGGAGAAAGCTAATCTAACATTTGAAAAGTTACAAAAAAATGGATTAGACTCTGCTTTATATAATGTCCATAATACTAATTCGACTGCAATATTTGATGAACATGGTATTCTTATCAGAAGTTATGATGATGTGTTGGATGATTACAAAGACGAACAAGCTAGAATATCTTCTAATGAGTTTGTTTATACAACTGACAGGTGGCGTACTGCCGAAACTGCTATAGGAAAACAAAAATACATTCTTAATGGAGTTACTTATGAAGAGTATGGTGTTAATTCTAAGTTTGTCATATCTGGTAAAATAATTGCTGGTGATATTTATTCAAGTAATTATACTACTAATACAAATGGTGTATGTACATCTGGTACACATTTTAATCTTGATAGTGGCGACTGTGCTATCGGTGGTGATAAGCTTGTCTATAATTCCAAGAAAAATAAATTATCTATAAAAGATGTTAATATTGACTGGTCGAGTTCCTCTAGTCCAGCAATTAGTGATATCGAAGATTTAGATAATAGACTTAATGAAAATACAAATGCTATTAGAAATAATGAGAAAGCTTTAACTGATTATAAAGCCGAAGTAAAATTAAGCAATGAAGAATTTAGTAGAAACTTTACCAAAATGGTTACTGATGAAAAAGAAAGAGCAACAACAGTTGAAACACGAATTTCTGAAACTGCTGGTAAAATTAATTGGCTTATCAAAGATGGAACAAGTGAATCAAGTATGTCCTTAACTTCAACTGCTTACGATTTAATAGCCAATAATATAAATCTTACGGGGAAAGTTACATTTAACTCTTTTGATAATTCAACAAAAAATCAATTTAACACTATTTCTCAAGATTCATCGGCTGCGAAAAATGCTGCTGACAAAGCACTAATAGCAGCGAATAATGCAATTAAAAGTGTAGATATTGAATATTATATATCAACTTCTCCTACTCAATTAATTGGTGGAAACTGGCAAACTAATGCACCAAAATGGTCGAATAATACTTACATATGGTCAAGAACCAAAACTTTAAATGAAAATAATCAAATATCTTATAGTAATCCTGCTTGTATAAGTGGATATACGCCTGTTAAAGGTGTGGATTATTTTGATGGTGTTTCTAACTACATATGGATAAGATATGCAACCGATTCAAAAGGTTCAAATATGACTTCAACACCATCTGCATCAACTATTTACATTGGAATAGCCACTACTACTTCTTCTACTGCACCAACTAATGCTTTAAGTTATGTTTGGACTCGTTATGTTGGTGAAAATGGTATTCCTGGAACTCCTGGTGCTGACGGAAAAACTACATATATTCATATTGCATACGCAGATAGTGCTGACGGAAAAAGTGGATTTGATACGGTAAATGGAACTAATAAAAAATATATAGGACAGTATACGGACACAACACTTGCTGATAGTAGCGACCCAAGTAAATATACATGGAGTTTGATTAAAGGTGCTGATGGTGAAGACGGTCTTGGAATCACTAAATTAATAGAAGAATATTACTTATCTACTTCATCTACATCTTTAACAGGTGGTTTATGGACAACAACTTCTCCTAAATGGAAGGAAGGAACTTATATATGGACGAGAAGTCATATCTATTGGGAAGACGATTCAGAAACAACAACAGATCCTGTGTTAGCTGATGCATTAAATAATGCTAACAGCAATGCAACATCGGCAAATAAAACTGCTAATGGTATCAAGGATAATATTTATAAGCCAGGTACAACCTTGATTAATGGCGATAAAATTTTTACTGGTAGTATTACTGCAAGTAAAATAAGTATAGATGATTTATCGGCTTTAAATGCAAGCATTGCACAATGGAATATAGTTAATAATTCTATTAATTCTATCACATCGGATGACAAATATTGGGTAGGAATGACAACTCCATCAAAAGGTTCAGATTGGGTATATGCTACTCTTACAAATGAAGGAACTTCTACATCGGAAAATTGGAAAGAAAAATGGTATGTTTGTGCTAATGGCTTTATGTATGCAAGTAATGCATATATTGCTGGAACTGTTAGTGCTTCTGAAGGTTCTATTGGTAATTGGCATATTTCGAATGGTGCATTAGTTACTTATCAAGCTAACAATAATAAAGGTATATTAATGGATCAAAATTATATTAGGTTATATTCTTGGTCTGATTCTGAGGAAAACTTTGTCGGAGGATTAACTACAAGTATATATACTTATAATAATGAAAAAAGAAGATCTGTAGATTTATATTGCGATACAGGTGATGTGTTAACTTTGTGCTATTATTCAGATGAAACTTATAATGCGGCACTTCGTATCAACAATTATATGGACGGTTCTATAGAGTTTATAAGTCCTATTCACGAAACAATTAATTTTTCAAATGGTGCGAGAATCGAAAATCCTTTTGAACAGGATTTAAGATTCTTTGCTTCTGGTGAAGATCATTATGGTATTTCTTATGGTGTATCTTATGATGTTAACCATGATGTTATATATGGATGGCACTTTTCTCCTAAGATGAATGCAATGGATCTTGGAACTTCTTCTTGGAAATGGGGACAAATTTGGGCACAAACAGGAGAAATAAACACATCTGATAGAACCCAAAAGCATAACATACGAATTTTAGATGAAGACATATGTGTTCAGATAACTGAAAAGTTAAAACCTTCGTCTTATATAATGAATAATAACACTTCTGGTAGAACTCACTATGGTTTTATAGCTCAAGACATCGAAGATATGATTTCTGAGTTAGGAATAGATTCTAAAGAATTTGCAGCTTTAATAAAATCACCTAAAGTTAAAACCGTTCAAGATGAAAATGGTATAGAAGTGTGTGAAGAAATACCAGATGAATATGTATATTCTCTTAGATATACTGAATTTATTCCTATTGCTTTTAGAACATTACAATACTGTATTAAGGAAATTAAAAGCCTCAATAAACAAATAGAAACTTTAAAGGATGAGTAATTTATTGCTTATCCTTTAAAAATATTATGAAAGGAGTTAATTAAAATATGGCTTCAAATCAAACAATTACTTCCAAAATAACGCTTGATTTATATGCAAAAAATGTGGTCGCTGTAAATGCAAAACAATATGATAACAAAACACGTTTTGTTGAAATTACCTGTGTAGAAAATGGTATTATATTTCAAGTTGATAAATTAATAATGAGTGCATTTATTCGTTTTAAAAAACCCGATGATAATGGTGTTTTTAATGAAGTTGAAGTTACTTCCGATGGAAAACTTAAAATAGAATTAACAGAACAAATGTTGGCAGCTCCAGGAAGGGCTATAGCAGATGTTTTTCTTTTAAGAAAAGTTTTTACATCCGAAGAAAAACCAACCAATACTGATGATATATATAAAGTCAATGCACCTATTATATCAATTATGGATTTCTATATAAATATTACACCTACAGCATTAAATCATTCTCAAATAGAATCCTCTTATGAATTCAATGCTTTAACTAACGCTCTAGCTCAAATTGATTATAACAATAAAAAAGTTGTTGAACTAGATAAGACGTTAACTAGAAACGAAAATATTAGAAATAACAATGAATCTACACGTCAAAATAACGAACAGACACGTATTAATTCTGAAAAGCAACGTATAAATGCAGAAGATATTAGGAATACTTCTGAAGATAAACGTACTAAATCAGAGAACGAAAGAATTAAACAGGAAAATATCAGAAATACTAGCGAACAACAACGTATATCTTCTGAAGATAGTAGAATTATTAATGAGAACGATAGAAAAACAAATGAGAATATTAGAAAATCTAATGAATCTCAAAGGCAAACTAATGAAACAAATCGTATATCTTCTGAGGATAAAAGACTTTCTGCTGAAACAGATAGACAATCTAACGAAACAGCACGTCAAAAAAATGAAAGTGCTCGTCAAACTAATGAGAATACCAGAATTTCTAACGAAACAGATAGAGCTAATGCTGAAGCTGAACGTGTAAAAAATGAAAATACTAGAATATCCAATGAAAATACTAGAAAAACACAAGAAACAAAAAGGCAAGCTGATACAGCAACAGCTATAACAAATGCTAATAACGCTGCTAAAAATGCTAATGATAAGGCAAATGATTTACAAAATAAATTAGATAATCATCATTTTGTTCTTACAAATGAGCTTGAAAACAGTGTTTCATCTACTTCTACTACTCATGCTCCTACTGCTAATGCTGTTAAAATAGCCTATGATAAAGCAGTATCTGTAGAAAATACCATAAATTCAAATAAGAATAACTGGAATGATAAATATACAAGAAATGAAATTGATAATAAATTTTCTACTTTAGAAAGTAATATTTACTGGAAAGAAGCAGTTTCTACATACACAGATATTGCAAAAACATATCCAAATCCACAGGACGGATGGACGGTTAATGTAAAAGATACTGACTATACTTATCGTTACAGCGGTACATCATGGATTGCTATTTCGGCAAATGCAATTCCAAAAGCTACTCAATCTGTTGATGGTTTGCTTTCTAAAGAAGATAAAACAAATTACGATGACACCAATTCTAAAAAACATACACATTCGAACAAATCTGTACTTGACGGAATTACTTCTGCACTAGTTACAACTTGGAATACTGTGACAAATAAGTTAGACAAAACAGGAGACGCAAGTAATGTAACAAATACAATTACTACTGCTTCTACTCGTGCCAATTTATCTACAGGGGAAAAATTATCTATTTCTCTTGGTAAAATCGCAAAATGGTTTAGTGATTTAAAGACTGTTGCTTTTAGTGGAAGCTATAATGATTTGTCTAATAAGCCAACTTCACTTCCTGCTAATGGCGGTAATTCAACTACTGTTAATGGACATACTGTAAATAGTGATGTTCCTGCTAACGCTAAATTCACTGATACTAATACTTGGAGACCTGTAGAAACATCCTTATCCAATCAAAATTTAAACGATATTAAAACACCTGGATTTTATAGTGCAGGTGGAGGTAATTCGGTAAGTAACAAACCAAGTGGAGTAGATAATTTTGGAATGCTTGTTGTTCATTATGCAAATGGAACATATTATGTACAAAAATTATGGAACAGTGATGGGTCTAAACAATATACAAGAAAATGTAACAATGGTACATGGAGTTCTTGGACGGAGGATAAGTTAACCGACACTAATACCTGGCGTGGTATTCAAAATAATCTTACATCAGATAGCACCTCAGATTCTCTTAGTGCAGCACAAGGTAAGGCATTAAAGGCTTTAATTGATGCAAAAACATCTACTACAGGCACTATTACTGGAATCAAAATGAATGGCGTTTCAAAAGGTACATCAGGTGTGGTCGATCTCGGAACTGTTCTTACAGCTGACAATTACACTAATTATGCCGCATCTAAATCACATTCTCATTCATATAATGATCTTACTAATAAGCCTTCCATTCCATCAGTAGGTAATGGTGTAGTAACAATTACTCAGAATGGTGTTTCCAAAGGTGCATTCCACATGAATCAAAGTGGTGCTACTAATATTGAATTATCTGATACTTATATTGAATATCCAATGTATTCTAAAATTATAGATGGAAATTATGCTACAAAATTTAGAACAGAAACAAAAGGAAATACTTCACATGGAGGATACATTTCGACAATAAGAAATAATACTGCTAACGTTGCAAATTCTCCTCAGTTTGGTTCGGGTATAGCTTTTGGTTTGGATGATACACATGGATATTTATATTTAAATTATAGTTCCGCAGAAGCTTATTTAGGCGGGGGAAATCAAGACAAGTTAAATTGGATAAAACGAATAGCATTTACTGATTCAACTGTAGCTAATGCAACAAAGGTAAATAACCATACTGTAAATGCGGACGTTCCAAGTGGAGCAAAATTTACAGATACTAATACATGGCGACCTTTAGGTACTACTGCTGATACGGCTTGTGCTGGTAATGATAGTAGATTAAGTAATGCAAGACCTGCAAACGGAGGAACTTCAACATATGCAAATTACGTTTACGCAACTTCGCATCAAGGTTCATGGTATCAAAATTCTCAATGGGATGGTACATATTTCCAAACAAATTACAAAAATGGTAATAATGTATTGCCTATGAAAGTTGGTAATGCGAATTATGCAGATAAAGCAGGTTCTGCTCCAGCAAGTGATGTTTATGCATGGGCAAAAGCAAGTACAAAACCAAGTTATTCTTGGGGTGAAATTACTGGAAAACCTAGTACTTTCACACCTGCATCACATACTCATAACTATGCGGGATCTTCTTCTGCCGGCGGAGCTGCTAATAGTGCAGTAGGAGTTGTTGATTATAATGATTCAAAAAAAATTATAAAGATTGGATTTCAAGGTGCTGGTTTGTCATCCTCAGAGATTAAATATATAGCAGGATATGCTGATATAAATTCATCTACATGTATAAAAGATATTAGTAAAGGTCAATTACAAGATTGGTTAGGTCTAAATTCACTTATAACAACGGGTTATAATGATACTATGTGGTCAACAGCATCAGGTAATATGTACTATTATATAAAATTTTCGACTGGCATTATGATTATGGTTACAATAGTTCCTGATGGATGGGGAAGTAATGATCCTGTTTATACTTATCCTGTATCATTTATAAATGATCGCTATGCTTTAATAGCAGTAGATAATACAAGTAATTCAGGACAGACTAATTATCACTCTTTTGATAGAAGAATCCCATATATATGGTATACAAAAAGTTCTTTCCAGATAAATACAGACTCACCAGTTAGCGACTTTTACAATGAAGGTATGGATGATAGTATGAGCGTTATTTGTATAGGAAGATGGAAATAGGAGGTAAAAATGTCAGACACAGAAATAGAAAATACATTATATGTTGTATACACTTCTCAGGGTGTTTTTATTGGATTTTATGATGATATTGAAGCAATTAATTCAATTTTACAAGAAAATAATGAATATATATATAAGCCAATTACTCGTGAGATAAGAGATTTTATATTATCAGAACCATTTAATCCAGCAAAGGATATTTTATTTAATATGAATTTGCTCACATCTGAAGTGGATATTATTGATGATAAAAAGTATTTGTTACAAGAATATTCCAGTGCCATTATAGATATGGAACAAATAAAAAATAAAATGTGTAAAAATATTAAAACAAAATGTGGTGAATATATTACTAGCGGATTAAGTATACAACTGTCAGATGGTTCAGAAAAGGACTTTACATACTCTTTAGAAGACCAAATAAATATCAAATCACTTGTTGATAATTTTAAATCTGAAGATATGCTTGTATATCATAGTACAGGTGAAATGTTTAATTTGTATCCTTATGATGATATCTTAAAAATATACAAAGAGCTTGAAAATAATAAGATATATAACCTAATTTACACAAGCGTATTATGTCAATATATTATAAAAGAATACACCGAAGAAATGTATTATAACAAAGAAATAATTGGATATGGTTATTCCAATGAACAAATTCTAAAGGAGGTGAATACTCGATATGAAGCACAATTACTATAGTGAAAACGGAGCGCAAATAAAGATTATTCACCTACCTGGCAGTGGTTTAGAAGAACACCGTGAACTTGCAGAATATAACCTTGATAGAAGTTTTAATATGTCAAAAGATTTATCAATTATATCTGTTATGAATAGTCAGTGTGAAAAAGATTCGTTTATTCTTAAACAGTGTGAATTTAATAATATTCAACTGCTTAATACTGCTTCTGATGTAATATTTTGGAGCAACCCTATTAAAATTGAGCATATTCTTGAGTGTTTAAAAGAAGTTACAACTAAATATGTACTTATCCTCGATGGCAGAGATACTGTGATTACTGGAGATTTAGACGATTCATTTATAGAAAAATATCTTGCATTTGATGCTCCAATAGTTTTTAATGGTACGCCAGTTGCTTATCCAAATAGTCCTATAATTGAGAGTTTGCAGGAAATTATTAAAATCAAAGGTAAACAAAAATATCTTAATGCAGGAGTTTGTATTGGAGACAAAAATAGTCTTATTTCCTTTTACACAAAAGCACAGGAAATAAAAAATAATATGTCTGATAATAATAACTCAGAACAATATCTCATTAGATTGACAAAGAAAAAGAAGCCTAAATTAGCAACTGTTGACTATAACAACGATATATTTAGAATTGTTCACGAATACGACTCTAAAATTATCGAAAAAGAAAATGGAGATTTTATTATTATTTGATAAAGGGGGAATAATATTGAATATACTAATATGTGGATATGGCAATATTGGGAAACACATAGAAAAAGAATTCGATAAATTAAAACAAACAATTAGCATATATGATAAATATAACAAATCTTTCTCGGACAAAGATATATTGAATGAAAAATTTGATTATGCATTCGTTTGTGTTCCTACGGAAATGAATGAAGATGGTTCTTGTGATACGTCTGAAATTGAATGGATAATACCTAAAATTAAAGCAGATGTTATTATAATTAAATCGGCTATTCCTGTAGGAACTTGTGAATCTTTTCATCTTGAAAATATAGTAATAAGCCCTGAGTATTACGGCACAACACAGCACAGCTTAGACTCTCCTAATTTTGTAGTACTTGGTGGAAATGAAGATTATTGTTGCAAAGTAGCTCAACTATATTCAAGGGTCAAAGATGGAACTTTTAATTACATCTATGTTGACTGGAAAACTGCGGAATTAGCAAAATACATGGAAAATTGTTGGATTGCAACCAAGGTAACATTTTGTAATGAATTTGCTGACATTGCCAAGGCTTTTGGAATTCACTATGAGCGTTTAAGACAGTGTTTTGTTGCTGATGAGCGAGTTAATCCATCGCATACTTATGTATATCCAGAGCAACCTTATTATGATTCACATTGTTTGAATAAAGACATTCCTGCGTTGTTGGTTTCTTGCAAAAGTAATAAAATTAAAACGCCACTAATGGATAAGATAAATACGATAAATCTTGAACGAAAATCAAATTAATATTCTAGGCATACAGAAAAAAAATCTGTATGCCTATTTTTTACGTTTTTAACTTGACTACGCACATTAAAATTAATATAATAGAACAAGTGTTTGCTATTGGAGGTATTGTATTTTATGAAACAAGGTGTGACAGCTTATATTATAGAAAGCAATAAAAAGATCAGAAAGGTCACTGTAGCTCATGTAACGGGCAATATGGCACTTGTTAAGTTCGATGAAGGCGGTGGAATCAGGGTTCATTTAAGTAGGCTATTTGAGAGCGAGGAAGCTGCTAGAAGGTATTTAGGTATTAAGGGAGTTATACATGATAAATATAATGGACAATTAATGTAAGATGTAGATACATTTAGAGTAAAATAAAAAATTTATTATTCAATCTTCTGTCATCTTTTATTCCATTTTTTTAAAAGGCGTTAAAAATTTCTTTGTTTCACATTTCCACATATTTTTTGAAAATTTAATTATAATCAAATATAAAAAAGAGAAGAACATTACTAAGTTCTTCTCATATTTATATCACGCAAATAGCTTTATTTAACTGTTTTATTTGTACACCATTTTCATTATGTCCGTACACCATTTTTACACCATTTTGCCATTGAAATACATAGAGATATGTGGATTTTTATGGTGTAAGCACTATTTTATTGTATCTATAAAAACGTGCTAAATGCCGTATTTTTCCGCCTTTTCGTTAAGATCATAAGGAGTTGTCTGGTATACATAATAATTAAGCCAATTAGTATATAGATTATTCGCATGGCTTCTCCACGATAACACCGGCTTTCTGTTGCAGTCATCATCAGGATAATAGTTGACAGGAAGTTCTGGTTCAAGCCCCTTATCATAATCTCTCTTATATTCCTGGTCAAGTGTCATTCTGTCATATTCCGGATGTCCCATAACAAATATATGCTTTCCATCCTGTCCTATAACGATATATATGCCTGCCTCCTGTGAATCAGCAAACACCTTAAGCTGCTTATTATTAAGGATATCCTCTCTGCATGCTTCTGTATATCTTGAATGTGGTGCCATAAAATAATCATCAAAGCCTCTTACAAGAGGTTCCTTTCTGTTAAGGACATGATGTCTGTAAACACCTGAAAGTTTCTTATCAAGAAGAACCTTCTTTATACCATAATGATAATAAAGTCCTGCCTGTGCACCCCAGCATATATGAAGAGTTGATGTTACATGCTCCTTTGACCACTCCATAATCTTTGTTAATTCATCCCAGTAGTTAACCTCTTCAAAGTCGAGTTTTTCAACTGGTGCGCCAGTTATTATAAGACCATCAAAGTTTTTATCCTTTATGTCAGTAAATGTTTCATAAAACTTCTTAATATGTGAATGAGATGTATTCTTTGAAATGTGTGATTCTGTCTGTATAAATGTCACATCTATCTGCAATGGTGTGTTAGATAACGCACGCAAAAGCTGAAGTTCCGTATCCTGCTTTAATGGCATAAGATTAAGGATTGCTATCTGCAGCTCCCTGAAATCCTGCGAAAGCGCCCTGCTTTCATCCATAACAAATATATTTTCTTCTTCCAGTTCATGCTTGGCTGGCAGATCATTCTGTATCTTAATTGGCATAATGTTCCTCCGTTCTTATATCTCACATTATATTACAGCATATCCACTAATCCCGCAAGTCTGATGAATTCTTCTTCTGTAATAACAGGTACATTTAGCTTAGCTGCTGTTTTATTCTTTGCTGACTGTGACATAGAATCGTTGTTAATAAGATACGAGGTGTTTCCTGTAACCGAACCAGTAACCTTACCACCCATGCTTTCTATAAGCTCTTTTAACTCTTTCCTGTTTGCAAAATGAGTCACACTGCCAGTTATTACGAATGTTTTTCCTGAAAGTTCCTGTGAGTTTTGCGTATCATCCATTTCTTTTAAGCTCACTTCACCTAAAAGTCTTATATATTCTTTTCTTTTTTTCTCATCTGCAAAATATTTTACATATGAATCGGCTATAACTTCACCTATGCCATCTATATCTGTAAGTTCCTGTATATCAGCATTCATAAGTGCTTCCTTATCACCCTTAAACTTCCTTACAATAAGCTTTGCTGTTGATAATCCTATGTTGTCTATCCCAAGTCCATACAATACTCTTACCAGATCTGTATCTCTTGCTTTCTCAACCGCGTCTATAAGATTGGCATATGACTTTTCTCCAAAGCCATCCATGGCTACTATCTCGTCCTTGAATCTGTCAAGATGGAATATATCAGTCTTATCCTTAATAAAGCCTCTCTGTATAAACTTTTCAAGCGTTGCCTCAGACAGTCCGTCTATATTAAGTGCATCTCTTGACACAAGAAGTGCAAAGCTTTTAACATGCTTTGCCTGACACTCAGGATTATCACAATAAAGTGTTTTGACATCATTTATCTCACAGATTCTTGTAGGCTGTCCACATACCGGACAGACATCAGGTATTACAATATTGCCACTTTCTGTAAGATTCTGTGCTATCTGAGGTATAATCATATTAGCCTTGAACACTCTTATATCATCACCTATTCCAAGCTTAAGACCTTCCATAATACTTATATTATGGACACTTGCTCTTGACACCTTAGTTCCCTCAAGCTCAACCGGATCAAATATGGCTACCGGGTTAATAAGACCTGTTCTGGATGCACTCCACTCTATCTGCCGTAGTACCGTGTCTGCCGTTTCATCTGTCCATTTGAATGCCATCGCATTTCTTGGAAACTTTGCTGTCCTTCCTAGTGATTCACCATATGCAATATCATCATATATGATAACAAGTCCATCTGATGGAAAATCATTATCAGAAATAGCTCTTTCAAACCATCCTATAGTATCTATAATGTTATCTTTATCAACAACCTTATACTCTACAACATCAAATCCCTGACTTTTCAGCCATTCGAACTGGCACTTTCTTGAATTCTTAAAATCAACATTCTCTGCCGATACAAGTGCAAATGCAAAGAAATTGACATTACGCTCTTTAGTTATCTTGTTGTTAAGCTGTCTGACTGAACCGCTGCATAAGTTTCTGGGATTCTTATACTTTGCATCCATCTCAGGAAGCTCCTCGTTTATCCTGTTGAAATCAGAATAAGTTATTATAGCTTCACCTCTTAATACAAGCTTTCCCTTATATGGAATAGTAACCGGAACATTCTTAAACACCTTCGCATTGTTTGTGATTATTTCGCCTATCTCTCCGTTACCTCTTGTTACTGCCTTACTAAGTCTTCCGTCCTCATATGTCAGAACTATTGTAAGTCCATCCAGCTTCCATGACAGAAGTCCTGTCTGGTCCTTTAACCAGTCTCTTAGCACTTCTCTGTCCTTTGTCTTATCAAGACTTAGCATCGGTGACTCATGTCTTTCCTTTGGAAGCTCACTAAGTACCTCATATCCTACATTAACTGTTGGACTGTTAGATAGTACACAGCCTGTTTCTTCCTCTAACTTCTTTAATTCATCATATAATTTATCATATTCATAGTTGGACATTATCTCTCGTCCCTCTGAATAATAACTTTTTCCAGCTTTATTAAGTAATACAACTAACTCTTTAATTCTATCTAACTTATTCATTATTCTGCTCCGTCATATAATGTTTTATTATCTTTAAGCCCTCACAGCTTCTCTGCTTCATCATAAGCTTTCATAAAGCATGGTCTTTTCTTTACCTTCTATTATTCTGTACTCACCAGTTTTAAGTCCACCAAGCTCTATGTTCATTATTCTTACACGGGTAAGACTTTCGACCTTATAACCTGATTCCTGGCACATTCTTCTTATCTGCCTGTTAAGTCCCTGCGTAAGTATTATGCGGAATGTATAGTTATTTATGCGGCTTATGCTGCATGGCTTTGTAGTAACATCAAGTTCTTTAAGATATACTCCATCCGCCATGCTCTTTAAAAATGTATCTGTTATTTTTTTGTTGACCTTAACCACATACTCTTTCTCATGTCCGTTAACAGATCTTAATATCTTATCAGTTATTTCACCATTATTGGTAAGAAGTATAAGTCCATCCGAATCCTTATCAAGTCTTCCTACAGGATATATTCTTTTATCATATCCTATATAATCAACTATATTATTCTTTCCCTGGTTATCTGTTGTTGTACATACTATTCCTCTTGGCTTATTAAACGCCATGAGTACATCCTGCGGCTTTTCATCGCTTATTCTGCTGCCATCTATACATATTACACTATTATCATCCACCTGCTGCCCACACATGGCAGTAACACCGTCCACAGTTATCCTGCCAGCCTCTAAAAGCCTGTCAGCCTCACGGCGTGAACATACCCCCTGTGCACTCAGATATTTATTAATACGCATTATATATAACTTTCCTTTCGAATCCAATACATTGCATTAATCGCCTTATTACTTTGCAATTCACGCAATCATTTTATCAAATAACACTAATAAAATCAAAAAGAAAAATTATAAAGCTTTTATCCGCTTGCCCTGATAAGCAAAATAGTGTATTATGAGTAATGGCTGTGTGCCATGTACATGTAGCTCAGTTGGATAGAGCGTTCGCCTCCGGAGCGAAAGGCCGTGGGTTCGACTCCCATCATGTACATTTATTTATGCCTGGCATATATATTTCATATGCCAGGTTCTTATATATGGCCGGTTTTTATATATGCCAGGTACGCATACATATTAAGTCCGCCTGCATTCCAGTTTTTCCTACATGCTAAGTTCGCCTGTTTCCCTGTCATATTCATATACTGTATATGACAATATCTCATCCATGGCAACTCCCTCCGCATTTACCTCCCTGACCATATTCACAAGCTCCTGCTTATTAAACATAGCAAACTTAGGAAGTATAATAACCTCATGTATAGATGAAGGCAGTATATACAGATTGCTTTCTATGCTGTCAGCAAAATCCTTAAGCACATTCTCATAAAGCATGCAGGCTGCACCATTAATACGGCAGTCGTTTGTAAGCACATAAAGCTGGCAGTCCTTAATCTCCTGAGAATCTATACAGGCATCCATCTTATCATGGTCATCATAAGCTTCAAAAAGCTTCGACATCTCTGTTATGCCAGCAGGCAGAATGCGTGCTGTATTGTTCAACGCTGCTCTGTATATATCCTCTTCCTTCACTTTCCAGTAATTCATGTTGGAATTATATATAAGTGCTGATGTATTTCCCTCTTCATTCTTTTCAAGCATACAGCAGAACACCATCGCAAGGTCAAGTATCTTTTTATGTGGCACAAGGCTTAGCAGCTTTCTGTTTGCATTATAGTTTATCAGCCTGAATACAACCTTATCCCTGATCCCATTAAAAGTAGCAAAGCTGTCTGTATCAACTGTTATTCTGTCTTTATTAAACAGATAAAGTTCTTTGATTCCTGAAAATACACTTTCAAAGCTTTTTCCTTTGCAATACTGTTCATAATATCCGTTCAGATATATGGTTGGTGATATTTTACACCCTTTTCTTAATATAACCAAACCATCATATTCACATCCGTTATTCTTAATAACATGTGTAACCTGCACAGTCCCCTCTGTACCTGCTACTGATTCTGACATTTTCTTTATCTTTTCAACAAATTCTGAATACTCCATAACATCCTGGCATAAACTTTTTTCCATAAGCAAAATATAATCCTTTCAAGTAAAATAAAATAATCCTTCTCTTTTTAATCCTTCTCTTTTTAATATTTCCGGCCACGAAATATTAAGCTTAAAACTGGGAATAATCCGGCAGGAAAACTGCCACGATAATCGCTTGCGATTAATGATCATAAACTAAAATGTTATCAACAACATGAGAGTACTACTTTTTCTTTTGTTTGTCAATACTATATTTTTAATCGTATAAAACAATAAAAATGATGTAAAACCCTCTGTTTTAGTTGTAATAAGCAGAATTTTTGTAGTAATATACCAAAATATGTATCTATTTCCAATATCCATATATGGCGTCATATTATTTAAATATTCTATTGTCTAAAGCGCATATTATTTAAGTATCATTCATAACCTTCTCTCCTGACAGACATTTATCAAGAATATCAGCAAGCGGCTCCATAGCATTCTTAACCTCTTCAAACGTATTAGTCTGTGCACCCGCCTCTATAAGCATCGATCTTCCTCTCTCATGCAGACAATATCTGTATGCATTTACATATATTCTCCTTAAGAAGCCCGGATAATATGCCTCACCTATAAGCTGCATCTGAAGACTCATAGCAAGGTTATCATCCCTGTATGGATTATTAAGATACGCTATATCTCCATTAATCTTACTATAGCTAAGGCCATTAAAAAACATTATTTTAGCCATACTCTTTCCATCCATCTGTGTTACAAGATGAGTCGTATCCGCTACACCATCTCTGTGAAGGTCAATAACAACTTCTATTGAAGGGTTGTCATTAAGAATCTTTGCTATTCCGTTTTCTGCATATGTATACGCCTTGCTTCTATCCAGCTTCCCATCGACATAATCATAAACTGTTGTATCATGAATAACATTATAACCATACCGCTCTGTAAGAAGCTTTGTAAGATAATCACCTACACCAACTATAGTTGTTTTTGCATCTGCTTCAACTGAATCGATAAATCCCTCCTGTGAATGTGTATGGAATATAAGTATCTGTGGCTGTCTGCTGCTTTTATCTATGGCAAGATTTCTGTTTATAAAATCATCAGGTCTTAATATGCTCTCTGTAAGCTCAGTTATAGATGTTATTGTATAAAAATGATTATGAACAAATCCATAATCTGAAAGCTCAGTTTTGTTATAAACCGTTCCTGTTATTTCCTTTCTTTGAATCACATTCTGTACTGCAGTATCCGTATCAGAACCTGTATCAGCCTCGCCCAAAGCAGGCGTTGTTACTTCATCTGTATCTTTAACAGGTACGCTTTCTTTCTTAGAAGTCTCTTCTGCTTTATCACTGGTTTCATATATATTTTCATAGTCACACGCATTATCAGCAAGCATAATATAGTCATCGTTATTTCCTGGAAGCATGGCACTTACAGGAACAGTTGTCTTCATAAGTTCATCAAACACCGTGCACTTAAGAAGCTTCTGCGGATTCATATAACATGTTGCTCCCGGCATAGTCATATTCACACATCCACTGATAAACACATCCTCCATGAAGGAGGCAAGTCCTATATTTTTTTCAAAAAATACTGCAGATAATAATATCATTACGCCAGCTATCATATATAACAGCCTGTACCCTCTCTTCATAGCCCCTCCAATCTCCTGTTATTTAATTGTATTAACAAAAAGTAATAATATTACATTCTTATAAAATATTTATATATTCTTTTAAATATGCAGCACCTGATTCAATGCTTCTGATATAACTCCACTTATATTCTGTACATCTGTGTCTATAGCCTTAGGTGTCACATACATATCGCTTATACCTTCCATATATATCCTTGATAAGAATTCTTCCCTTTCCTCTTTCGTGCAGTTTTTTAGTAACGGACTTACAAGATCTACTGCTATGGTAAATGCATCTATAACAGTCGGTACACCAAGTGCAAGCACAGGAACTCCTATATTATCCTTATTGATCCCTACTCTGTGGTTTCCCACTCCTGAACCAGGATTAATCCCTCTGTCAGATAACTGTATTGTAGTGTTCAGTCTTGATATATTCCTTGCAGCAAGAGCATCTATGGCTATAACCGCTGATGGTTTTACCTGTTTTGCTATGCCTCTTATTATATCTGCTGTTTCAAGTCCGGTATCTGCCATGACCCCCGGAATAACTGCGCACATTCTACCATCTCTTCCCTGCCCTGTCTGAATATGATAATCAACCTCCAGCCCATCCACAACAAGTGGGCCAAGTGAATCAGATGTTATACATCTGTTGCCAAGTCCTACAACAAGAAGCGTTGTATTAGCATGAGCCTGTTTTTCTATATTACTTTCTAGCAATTTCCTTATATAATCAAGCAATATATCTACTATCTTTTTCCTGTAAGACTCACCTGCCTTACTAATATTTCTGGCCTCTATAGTTATATATGAACCCTGTGGCCTGCCTATAGCTTCTGCTGCTCTTTTATTTGTAATCTTTATCTCTGTTACCTTGATCGCTGCATCGCTATCAGTGGATTCGTTCACTATTATCCCCTTTAAGCTGCCGCTTTTCTTTGAAATGCTTTCATTAAGTTCAACTGCAAGGTCCGTTCTTGCCATATCATATTCCATGCACATTTCCTCTCTCTTTCATCTTTTTATCCATCATCCTGTCAGACATATAGTATGTAATATTGAATATTTTATTCGGAATGAATCATTTCACAAACATTTTTATAAATTTATAGTTGACATATTACATTTTCTACTATAAGATATATGAGTATGTTTACATTAGATCGTCCGTGTCCGGCTTTAATGCGAAACATTTAACTATGAATTTTATTAAAATTTGGAGGTGTACGGATTGGCTAACATTAAATCTGCTAAGAAGAGAGTAATAACTAATCAGGTAAGAGCTGAGAGAAACAAGGCAATTAAGTCTAGAGTTAAGACATATGTAAAGAAGGTAGACGCTGCTGTTGCTGCTGGTGACAAGGCTGCTGCTGAAGCTGCTCTTCCTGTTGCTATAGCTGAGATTTCTAAGGCTACTTCTAAGGGAATATTCCACAAGAACACAGCTGCTAGAAAAGTATCTCGCATTACTAAAGCTGTTAACACTTTAGCTTAATTATCACAGGATATTATTTAAGGACAGATGCATACCCTCGCATCTGTCCTTTTTTCCTGTTGTAAGCTATAAAACAAATCTTTTTATCTTATGTATACTATACTGAATATTTTATTATAATCATTTCCACGCCAAGCTTTTCCTGAAGTCTTCCCTGCTTGATGCGTTCTTCAACATCTGCACATTCCCTTAATATTTCTTTTATCTTATCTGCCGTAAAATACTTCGACTGTGCAAGATACTTTCCTGCTATAAACGGCTGTATCTTCATATAAGAAGCCACTTCCCTTGATGACATTCCTGATGCTGCGTAATCCTTGGCCTGTAATATTCCGTTGAACTGTCTGACTATCAGATACAAAATAAGCATAGGTGACTCTTTAAGTTCAAGAAGATCATAATACAGAGTAAGTGCCTTATCTCTGTTTTTCCCAGCAACCGCTTCTATCATCTCAAATATCCTGCTCGTCGTCTGCGTAGAACACACAGCCTCCACATCCTGTGGCATAACTGCATCACGGCCAGCACAGTAGCTTATAAGCTTATTGACCTCATTTCTTATAAGCTCCATGTTAGCACCTGTCTTTTCAAGAATAAGGTCACAGGCCGCCTCCGTCACCTTATAATGTTCCTTTGACAACATTCCGGCTATCCACTTTTTAAGCATTGCTGGTGTCTGATATTTCATCTCGGTCACATAACCACAGCTGCTTACCGCCTTATATACCTTATTTCTTTTATCAACATTTTTCTCTACGAAAATCAGAACAATATAATCAGGAAGCTTCTTTATATAATCAGCCAGCTTGTCATTTGCATTTTTAAAAAAAGAGCTGTCACTAACTATAACAAGTCTTCTATCACTGAAAAACGGCATAGTTTCGCACACAGAAATAACATCCTCTGCTTTCGTGCTATCTCCTTCAAAATAGCTGTAATTAATAGTGTCATCCCCGATAATAGCCGCCTTCATTCTGTCACGGTACTGGTTTTTCAAATATTCCTCTTCACCATATATAAGATATACCTTCTGATATTCGCCTTTTTTAATATGTTCATTCAAAGTTTTCATAGCTAACATTGTACCATTTATCTGCTGTCATTGTAAACCTGTACTTTTATTTTATCAGCACTGACATTTATCATTATGGCATCGTCTTCATCTGTCCGGTATGGCTTAATATCCATATTATGAAGCCTTGTCAGCATCTCTTTATGAGGATGCTTATATCTGTTATCCTTACCACAGGATATAAGCGCTATCGCAGGATCAATACTCTCAAGAAAAGCTTCACTGCATGAATACCTTGAACCATGATGTCCTGCTTTAAGTGCAAAAACTTTAAGCTCTTTATGCTGTTTCCAGTCATTCATCATACATTTCTCAGCCTTCTTGCCTGCATCTCCCATCATTAGCATGGAAAAGTCTTTATACTCTATCATATAAACCGCCGAATAGTCATTAGCATCCTCATAATCGTAAGATTCACACGGATGCATACAAGTTATCTTAAATGCCGTGCTGTTATCACATACAAGTACATCCCCAGCCTTCTTATAGCTGATATTAATGCCTGCTTTATGCGCATATTCTATCATGCCAGCATATGATTCTTCACTATCCTTATCTTTTATATCAGGCATGACAACTTCACCCACAGTAAATGAAGCACCACTCATATCTATAAGTTCTTTAATACCATTCACATGGTCAGCATCACCATGACTTATCACAGCATAATCTATTCGCCGTATACCCATATAACGCAGAGTTTTGTATATCCTGTACTTTCCTGCCTGTTTAACATCCGTGCTTCCACCATCGAACAGATAACTGATACCATTTTCATCACGTATATATATGCAATCACCCTGACCTACATCAAGCATCATAATATAAAGTCCCTTGGGATGAACATATCTCATATTGGCAGCAGCCAGTATTAAAAGCACAATTAGAATAACACTCTTAATATTATGGCTTATATTACATGAATTTCTATATATATTACTCACATTCCGCCATATATCATGTACATTACTCATATTACTTACACGATATATGGTACAATATTTCACATATTCAGAATCAGCTGCTATCCATACGGCTAAGATAAACATATAAAGGACAAGCTGCCATACCTGTGGTCTTCCTGTGACGTATGTTCCTGCCTGTATATCTGCACATGCTTTACACAATATGTCATAAAGCTTAAGCACATAGTGGGCTGCTCCTGCCATAAACCATGCACATTTTATCGACACAAGTCCTGCTAATCCTGAGACTATACCACTTATCATCACAACCGGCATAAGCGGTATGACAATCAGGTTTAATATAACACTTATAAATGAAGTCTCATAAGATACATATAACAATGCCGGCAGCAGCATAAGCTGTATAGCAATACAGCCACTTAATGAATCACATAAAAGATATATAACTTCATCCTTCAATGTCCGATTTTTTCTATTTTTCTTTTTTATGAATACAAGTGTCTTATCTGCTGATGATATAACCGGAAGCACCAGTGCTATACCAAGCATTGCAAGAAAAGACATAATATATGACGTATTACATATTATATATGGATTGTCCATTATCTGCATAACAGATGCCATGGCAAGTGCCGTCAGCATATCATAGGTTCTTGCCCTTACATCCGCTATTATTGTCATAACAAGCATACATACCGCCCTTGCTGCCGATACTGATTCTCCTGTAAATATCAGATAAGATAATATAACCAATATTCCTGCGATTGCCGATATCTTCTGATTCAGCCTTTTTCTAAGCATATTATATACACTCATACCCGCTATTGATATATGCAGCCCGCTTATGGCAAGAAGATGTGACACACCACTTTTCTGATACATATCTTTAACATCTGCTTCAAGCTCATATTTATCACCAAGCACCATAGAATTCATAAGCTGGTTATCATATTCATCATAAACCGTATTATATACAGCCTTAAACCGCTGCTTTAAACTGTACAGCCATGCATTAAAGCTGTCTTTACCGCTATGTATAACCTTTATCCTGTCTGCATTACATTTATATGGATAGCCACATGATATATAATATAAACGGCTGTTAAAGTTTCCGGGATTATGAGCTTTCTCCCACATACTGACTTCTCCCGATACCTTTATTTCATCATCGATACCAGCATTATAATCATCTGTATAATATGAATACACTATTATCCCCTGCTTATTCAGGCTGTTATCCTTCATATAAAGCATCATATAATCTTCTTTATAAACTATATTCTTAACAGTTCCTGTAAAGCTCTCGCGTCCATAACTCTGGTTCAGGCTATAAGCTGCTAACATCATTGATATTGTTGTAATGGGATATAATATAAAAACAAGAAAATAAAAGACGGATATCCTGCATAACCTTATATATAATGCAAAAATACCATATAACAAAACTCCAGCAAATGATGTAACAAGAACCACTGACAGCATATCCTGCTGCCCGGTTCCTATACACCAAAAAGATACACATGCGGCTATAAGCTGTATCATAGCCGCAATAAACAAAGGTCTTCTCAATACTATATTTTCCGTTCCTTTCCGGAACACACAAAGTCATATGAGCAGATAACAATATATTAATACTGTTTTACTCAACAAGCGACTGATTAAACTTATAAAACCTGTCAAGACTGATATTATCTTTAAATGTGCTTGAATAATCGCCATTGATAAATATCTTGACCGATTCTATGTTATCAAGCGAACAGAGCGAATTCACTATAGAATATATCTCAACCTCTGATGCAACATTTACAAGTTCATCTGCAAACTCCTCACTAAGATTAACATAGCATACTTTATCTACAACAGATACTCCTAGCAGCTTTACTGCCTCTGGAAGTGTTGAATAAGTATCCTGTGTTGTTGGACCACTTATAAGACGCTGTACCACCATTCTTTCTATAGGCATGTTTTTATTGTAAGCTAACATTTCTTTTACTTTAACAAGTCTTGTTCCACTCTCATCTGCATAAAACAGCTGTACATTACGCCAATCCATCTGCCTGATATCATTATCAGAGTTTGTAAAGTCAGAGCTCTTAAACATACCCATAACACTTCCATCTTCATATAAAGCTTCCTTGCCATCCACATAAAAATGAACATACGAAATATCATCAAGCTGTGTCAGTGTCTTTACAACTGCTGCCCTGTATAAAAGTTCTACCTGTGATGGCATCTGCTTATATGTTGTTGTATAGTTTAAAGATGCTGTTTTACCTTTAACACTGGATTCTAAAAGATTAACATTATCTGGCTTTATGATATATTCATCCTTGCTTGAAGAACGTACACCCATGTTATCAAGCAACGTTCTCACCTTATCTTCAACAGACATAGAAGTATCAAGCATACATGTACTCCCAACAAGCTTATCCTTTGAACTATTGGTATAATATATTGTATACTTTTCATTCTTACTCTCTGATGAACATGCAGGCATAGACATTGTTATACCGATGCATATTAATATACACATTATTCTTACTACGAACTTTTTAACCACGTACTTCTCCATTCTGCCTGTTAACTTGCTGAATATCACTAATTTTCATTCTCTTCTACATAGTTGAGAGGAATCCTGAATGTAAATGTTGTTCCCATGCCTTCCTCACTGTACAGCTTAATAGTACCATGATGCATAAGAATTATATTCCTGACGATAGATAAACCAAGTCCGGTTCCTCCTGTTTCCCTTGATCTGGCCTTATCTACCCTGTAGAATCTGTCAAAAACTTTGCCCTGACTGTCCTTTGGTATGCCTATTCCAGAATCTTCAACCCTTACATAAAAGAACTGATGATCAGCATTAAGCGAAACATGTACCCATCCATCGACATTATTATACTTTATGGCATTCTCAACAAGATTAGATATTACCTGGGTAATCTTAACCTCATCAACCTGTGCAACAACCGGTCTGAAGCTTTCAAACAACAGCTCTATATTCTTCTTTGCTGCAAGCGGCTTTAACCTCTTTAGTACAAGCTCAAGCAGCTCATTCATATTAACAGACGATATGTTAAGTGCCGACGAAGCCCTGTCAAGCCTTACCATGCATAACAAATCCTCTATAATCTTATTCTCCCTGTCGATTTCACTTACAATATCAAGCATGAACTCCCTGTACACCTCAACAGGCACATTCTCCCGCGTGTTAAGCGAATCTGCCAATACCTTTATGGATGTAATCGGTGTCTTAAGCTCATGTGATACGTTTGAAACAAACTCTGACCTTGAAGAATCAAGCTCGTTATTCTTGTCCATTATACTGTTAAAATGGGCAGCAAAGCTTCTAAGCTCTGTTGAGCCCTTAATCTCAATCCTCTTGTCCGTATAACCAACATCAACAGCTTCAACTATCTTTAATGCTTTATTGTAATGTCTCATATAAAAATACGATATCACTATAGAACTTACTATTATAAATGTGATAACAACAAACAACACTACATAAATCCCATCAAAAGCATCTCCTACAAGAACTCTGATATCTGAAACATCAAAATTCACAACTAACACTGCAATAACAGTGCCCTCACTGTTATATACCGGTGAAACTGCCTCTATACTGCCCGACTTATGGTTATAATCCGCTGCCGCCTTAGAGCTCTCATATACATCAATAACCTTTGAACTAATGATAGTTTTGCCATTGTCCACAGCATACGTGTCAAGGCTTACCATGTACTTTCTGTCTACAACTCTTATCCTCATCTGGTTAAGTGCAGAATAGTTCATAAGATTCTCATACATTCCACCTTTTCTTGCATCTGAAAGGTCAGAATAATCCGTAAACTCTGCCGACATAAGCACAGCTTCGTTACTGATGTACTCTTTTCTTTTGTTAATAAGAGATTCTATATAAGAATATTTAAGTGCCAGCACTACAGAAATAACAGATATAACTGCTAATACTGACATCATAAGTATAATCCTGAAGCGTGCACTAAAAATGCACCTGCGGATACCAGTCAAAAGCTTTCCTGATTTAAATGACTTATTATGTGTTCCAATATCAATATGTTTAAACATTAAAATAATAACCTACTCCCCACTTGGTATGAACATACTTTGGCTCACTTGAGTTATCCTCTATCTTTTCACGCAGACGCCTTATATGGACATCTACTGTTCTTCCATCTCCTGGATAATCTGCACCCCATACCGTCTTTAACAACGCATCCCTGCTGTATACTCTGTTAGGGTTAAAAGCGAGCAGCTCAAGCAGGTCAAACTCCTTAGCTGTAAGATATATCTCTTTTCCCTTGATAAAAAGACTTCTGCTGTCACAATCTATCTTCATATCACCTACTACAAGCACATTGCTTTTAACAGTTTCTTTATCCCTGTTACTGTTGTTTCTTCTTAAGATAGCCTTCATCCTTGCCTTGACCTCAAGAATATTAAAAGGCTTGGTGATATAATCATCTGCGCCATATTCAAGACCCATTATCTTATCCATATCATCACCCTTAGCTGTAAGCATAATAATAGGTACGTTGGAGAACTCCCTTATCTGCTGGCATACTTCAAGGCCGTTCATCTTTGGAAGCATAATATCTAAAAGGATAATGTCATAATCGTTGTTCCTTGCCATATTCAGTGCCTCTTCACCATCATATGCACAATCAACAACACTATAATCCTGAACAAGACTGAACTTTATGCCTTTAACTATCATCTTTTCATCATCTACAACTAATACCTTACCAGCCATATCTGTTAATACTCCTTGTTTAAACACATATATAATCTTTAATCTTTGCAAATGCGCCATCTTTAATACCTGGCACTTTCTTAATATCCTCTATACTTTTAAAGCTGCCATTCTTACTACGGTAACTTATTATGTCATCTGCTCTTGATGTTCCTATACCTGGAAGTGTGACTAACTGCTCCTTAGCCGCTGTGTTGATATTGATGCGCGTATTCTGCTGTGAAGCTCCGTAATCACCATATAACGATGCAGCATACTCCTGTGAGGTCTTATAAGAATCATCATCATAAATCCCCTGGCTGTAGTCTTCTCCAACATATGGAATATATATCTTTTCCCCATCAGATACCTTACGTACAGGGTTAATACAGCTTTCATCGGCGTTTGCTGTATAGCCTCCACATAACTCTACAACCTCATACACTCTGGAATCCTTCTTACATCCAACCACTCCAGGATTGTTAACTTCACCATATACATAAACATATATCAGTTCTTTATCTTCCTGTGTGCCTCTAAGGACTGCAGCATCCAAAGAGTCACTATCCACACTACTAACAGAAGCCCTATCTGCCCCGCTTTTATCTTTACCGCTGCCATGCATACCATAATATAGCGCCCCTGTTACAAGAACTATGATGGCCACAGCAAAACACCTGATATATGTTTTATACTGGTTGTATAATTTAATTATGTTCATGTATACTCCTTATAAAAAAAATATAAGGTTCCTTCGCATACACATTTATTGTACATAATAATAAGAAATAATACAAGCTAAAACAATAAATAATTCATCAATATTATTTACAGTATTTTTATATTTTGGTAATATATGATGATGTAAGGGTAAAAGGATATCTGGCTCTTACTGATGTATTTAATTAACTAACAGGGGGTATCGTTTTGGATTCGCTTAACAACAATTCTATTGATTTATCAAAAAAGTCTAAGAAACATTTCTGTCTTTTTGACAAAACAAATAGTAATATTCCAAGTGGTGGAATAACTTATATCATTGCTTTTATAATCCCACTTATCATAATGACAGCCTTATATATAGCACGAGAAATATATCCTTTTGGAAACAACTGCTACTTAAGGTCAGATATGTATCATCAGTATGCACCATTTTTCTCTGAGCTGTGGAACAAGCTAAGACATGGGGAAAGTCTTACATACAGCTGGGATATCGGCATGGGAACCAACTTCACAGCCCTATATGCTTACTATCTTGCCAGTCCATCTAACTGGTTTATAGTGCTGTTTCCTCAGAAATATATGATTGAAATAATGAATGCCATCATCATATTAAAGCTGTGTTTAAGCAGTGTTACATTCACTTACTATATAACAAAGCACTTTAATAACAGAAAATGCAGTATTGCACTGTTTGGTATGTTCTACTCTCTTTCAGGCTTCGTAGCTGCTTACAGCTGGAATATAATGTGGCTTGACTGTCTTGTACTTCTGCCACTCATAATACTCGGTCTTGAAAGACTCGTTAACGAAAACAAATGTTTCCTTTACTGCATAACTCTTGGTTTATGTATATACACCAACTACTATATAGCTATCATGGTATGTATATCAGTTGTTTTATACTTTATCGTACTTATTATCGCATATAGGGGAACAAGAAAGCCTGTCATATATTTTAAAAAAATACTGAACTTTGCTATATATTCACTACTTGCAGGTGGACTTGCAGCATGTCTTTTGTTACCAGAATTCTATGCTTTCACACTTTCAGCATCCAACAACATAGAATTTCCAAAGAAGCTGACACTATACTTTAGCATACTTAACACGGTTACAAGACATCTTATAGACATTCCGGTACACTTAGGACTTGAACACTATCCTAATATATACTGTGGTGTGGCAGTACTGCTTTTGTTCCCTCTTTATATTATGGACAAAAAAGTGGATTTAAGGGAAAAGATAGGAAAGTCAGTTCTTATACTTGCGTTTCTTACAGCTTTTAACCTTAATATACCTAACTTTATCTGGCATGGCTTCCACTTCCCTAACAGTCTTCCATGCAGACAGTCTTTCATATATGTGTTCTTTCTTCTTACTATGTGCTATGAAGCATTTACACATATCCGCAGTATGACGACTAAACAGCTTGGTGCGGCACTCTGGATAGCTATAGGCATCATGCTCTTTATAGAACAGATATTTGCAGTAGATGAAACTTATGACTTTACTATAGTTTATCTTAGTGGTGCTTTTATACTTATATACGCACTTCTTATGGTTATACACATGAAGCATGATTTCAGGGTTCCTGTCATTCTTTTTATTACATTTTCTTTATGTATCATAGAATGTACTATAAATATGGACTCTACCGGCATCGGAACTACAAGCCGTACCTCTTATCTGCTTGATTATGATGCTGTAAAAACAGTAACATCTACTGTGGCAGAGGATGACTCATCTTTCTACCGCATGGATAAAAAGTTCGGCAGCCGTTCTAACAATGATGGTGCATGGCATAACTACCACAGTATGTCAACATTCTCATCAACCTCGAATGGTGCTATGGAAAAATTCCTTGGTAAGCTTGGTTTTGAGCACTCATTTAATGCTTACAAATATAACGGTGCAACTCTTGTAACTGAAAGTCTGTTTTCCGTTAAATATGCCATATCAAACCGTATACTTACAGAAAGTCCTCTAAGGACATATTACACAGGTGATGATGGAGAATTCATATATAAAAACACCTACACTCTTCCTATCGGCTACATTACATACAACGACCCTTACGGATGGGAAGGAAGCGAGGCTATAGGCTCAGGCATAGACAACCAGAACTCGCTTATAAAGAATCTTACAGGAATATCCAACGTGTTCACACTGACATATGAGAACTCTACTGATACCGGCTTTGAAGTAAAACCAGTGAAAGCCGGACACTTGTATATGATCACTAAGAATACTGCCTGTGACACAGTATCCGTCACTATACATGGTTCTGAATATACCTACAAAGACCTTAAAAAAGGTGGAACCATCATAGATCTTGGATATGCTACTCCTGAGGATGTGATAGTAGTTTCAGCTGACACATCCATGAACGCCAGTGTATACACACTTGAAACTTCAAGATTCACAGAAGCCTTTAACATACTTAACAACAACTCGCTTAACGTATCAGAATTCACTAACAACAAAATAAAAGGCACTGTTAATGCATATAAGGATGCAACTCTTATATGCTCTATTCCATATGATAAAGGATGGTCAGTATATATAGATGGTAAAAAGGTTGAAACAAATGATATATATGGTGCTTTTATAAGTGTACATGTTCCAGCAGGTAAGCATAATATAACACTCAGATATACACCTGTTAACCTTATTTCAGGTTGCATTATCACTTCACTCTGCATTATTATATTGATAGGTATGTATTTCTTTAAAAGAATGTGCCGTATGAATGTTATAAGCACAGACAGCTGGCCTGTACTTATACAGGAGCTTATATGTGAAGATGATGTGATTCTGATGGACAGAAGAAAAACAAAAACACAGTCTATATGTGATGATGATATTAATCCTCACGATTCACCTATGCCACTTGATGACTTCAGTCTTGATGAGCTTGATGATTTTGATAATCTTGACAGCGATGAAAGCAATCACGCTGATTAAACAGCAGCTATATTTAATAAAGGTATAAATCTGCATTTATGCATTTATATGATGTCGGGGGCAAAAGCCCCCGGCTATGATAGAATATTATTAATTGGGATGTTATAATAAATTATAATGATGTGATAATACGACAATCCCAGGAAAGAGGTAAACAATGAAACTTTGGGGCGGACGCTTCACTAAGGAAACTAACGAACTTGTAAACAACTTTAACGCTTCTATCTCATTTGACCAGAAGTTCTATAAGCAGGATATAGAGGGAAGTATCGCACATGCCACTATGCTTGCAGCACAGGGTATCATATCAGAAGACGAAGGAAAGCAGATTACAGATGGCTTAAAGGGCATCCTTTCTGATATCGAATCAGGAAAGCTTGGAATCACTGATGAGTATGAAGATATCCATACATTCATGGAGGCTACTCTTATTGAGCGCATCGGGGATGCCGGAAAGAAGCTTCATACTGGAAGAAGCCGTAACGACCAGGTTGCTCTTGATATGAGACTATATACAAGGGACGAAGTTAAGAATGTTGATGAAGAAGTAAGAGAACTCATGGAAGTTATCTTAAGAATAATAAAGGAAAATGTTGAAACTTATATGCCAGGTTTTACTCACCTGCAGAAGGCACAGCCTGTAACAGTGGCTCACCACTTCTCAGCTTATTTTGAGATGTTTAAGCGTGACAGAAGCAGACTTCATGATATCTATAAGAGAATGAACTACTGTCCTCTTGGCGCTGGTGCCCTTGCAGGAACTACATATCCTCTCAACAGGGAAATGACAGCCAGTCTTCTTGGCTTTGACGGACCAACACTTAACAGTATGGATTCTGTGTCTGACAGAGACTATGTTATAGAGTTCTTAAGCGCACTCTCTACTATCATGATGCACTTAAGCAGATTCTCTGAGGAAATATGTATATGGAATTCTAACGAATATAAGTTCATTGAGCTCGATGATGCATTCAGCACAGGTTCAAGCATCATGCCACAGAAAAAGAACCCTGACATAGCAGAGCTTGTACGTGGCAAGACAGGACGTGTATATGGTGCACTTATGAGCATACTTACAACTATGAAGGGAATTCCTCTTGCATACAACAAAGACATGCAGGAAGATAAAGAGCTTACTTTTGATGCTATTGATACTGTAAAGGGCTGTGTAAGCCTGTTCAAGGGCATGATTGATACTATGAAGTTCAACGATGCACGTATGGAAGACTCTGCTAAGAAGGGCTTCACTAACGCAACAGATGCTGCCGACTACCTTGTAAAGAAAGGTGTTCCTTTCAGAGATGCCCATGGTATCGTAGGACAGCTTGTACTTATGTGCATAGATAAGGGAATCGCTCTTGATGACCTCTCACTTGATGAATACAAGAAAATAAGTCCTGTATTTGAAGAAGATGTATATGAAGCTATAAGCCTTAAGACATGTGTAGAAAAGAGACTTACACTCGGTGCTCCTGGTCCTGAGGTTATGAATAAGGTCATCGGTTTATATGATGAATATATGAAGGATAACCAGAAGCTGTAATTAACAATGTCCAGCTTCGGACTCATTCTAATCATAAAGGTGCTGTCGCTTTAACGATTAAAAATCGTTGAGGTGACAGCACCTTTTGCTTTAGACTATTATTCTTAATTTTAGACACCAGCTCTGGGTTTTATCTTACTTACCCATCTTTATAACAACCTGTTTTCCTTTAAATGCCACACCATAGCAGTATATTCTATCTTCGGACACTCCCCTTTGTATCAGTTCTTCCTATTGCAACGTAAACGCACCATCAGAATAAAAAAATAGTATCTTTATCATGAGGATCCAGTTCAAACTGGAACTGGATTATTCCTGCAAGACCATCAATACCCCTGCGTAAATCTGTAAAACCTGCCGCTAAGAAAATGCGTTTAAATCCACTTGCATCATTAAGCATACTTCAATGCCTCTATAAGATTTTTTATAAATACTGATGATGCATTATTATCAAGTTCTAAAGTAATTCCATTTACCTTAATAATGGCAGCTACGGTATTATCAGATGAAGTCACATTATTTTTTGTATCACATGCACTATGTGATATCGTTATTTCAGCTGTAGAAGACTGTTCATTAACAACAGGAAGTTCTACGAAAGTAGTCTGCTGTTTTTCAAGCGTATCAATACATGTTTCCTTCAGTTTTCTCTGCCAGTAGTAATACTGGTCTTTGAATACGTTGTTAAGCTCAAGCCATTCAAGTATCCTCATACCACTTGAACGGCATTCTTTTATAATCGCTGCCCACTTTGTCAGATTGTGCTGTGTTTCCAATTCTTTGGGTTTCAATAGTGATAACCTCCTGCAAATTTGTATTAGTTGTACAATTCGTTAAACTTGTACAAACTGATTATCACTGTTATATCAAATTTTGAAATCTATTAGTAGGTACATGCGTTGGAGCGTTTACATGCAAAGTAGTATTACGCACACCATAATAATTTTATATAGTTTCGCAATTAAAAGCCGCCTGATTTCTTTTACGAAAACCAAGCGGCGAGAAAATTTTTTATTTACCAATCACTTTCATCATCTTGTTGACGATATTTTTCTTCCTCTTCACGACGATATTCACTATCGTCCCAGTTATAAACATACTCTCCTCGTTCAATGCTGAATCCATCTTTTTCAATGTTTTCGTATTCTCCGGAATCGTAATTAAAACACCATTTTGACATAATGGTCATCCTCTCTGTACCAAAAATCACTTTATGTATCAAGCCTCACCAATTATATTCGGTAAACTGCAATGTGTAATTCTCACCGGGTGTTATATCATACACCACAATGGAGTCGTCTTTGAATTTATCTCCAGTACTAAGAGATTTCAAATAGAGATTGCTTGAATCAATTAGATATCCCTTGCTGTCATAGAGCTTATAGGCGATAATATCATAACTCGAACTATTGCCATATATTTTTTTACCTGAAAGTGTGATTTTGAGTTGTGTGGTGTATTCCTTTTCATAAACATACGAAACATCTGTTATTTTAATGACTGATTCCGTACTTCCGTCATATCTTTTGACCTTTATTTCAAGCGGCAGTCCTTCTGCCGTTAATTGTACATCTGCTACTGGCAAGCAATACAGTGCTGTACAGTTAACCTCATCAAAACGAATGGTATCCCCTTTGTATACGGTAAGATATACCGTACCGTTATTTGATTTTCCGTTTTTTATATCGGAAGCAGGTATCCTTACATTTGCTAAATATTGTTTTCCAGCAACTTTGCTTTCGTAATCTCCAAAATCTTTGGTAGTTACTGACTTAGTCGCAGAATATACTTCTTCACCGGCATCATTGACTATGCGTATATCAACATCAATATCAGCGGCAATATATCTATCATTGCTGTTAAGCAATCCAAAAAACAAACTGTAATCATTAGTCCCCGGATTACTCTGAAAAGACCACCCTTTTAATGTGTCAATATCATTGATTACAGAAGGTAAAATCGAGCAGCCGCACAATGAGAGCATAAACACAGCAAGGATTGCCATAAAAACTCTTTTCATAGTTTCCACCACCTCACTTAGTTTCTGTATTATTACAGTTAAGCGAAGCCATCATTTGTCTTTTCTGTTCCTTTTTCACTCCTTTAGGAAGTAAGCAGGATATTCTATTGCAATGTTCACTTAAATAACAAGTTTCACAGATAATTCCAGAAACTTCTTGCTCAAACAAGTCCTCATCAGATGGCAATTCGTATGTTTCAATTTTTTTAATTGATTCCGGATTTCTCAATGCGAAGTCTATCTGTTTACCATTACTTGTTTTTACATAACGATACACTTCGGCAAAAAATGAAATAGAATCATCAATTTTATATTCTTCAAATCCGGCAATGTTCATCCAAACATGTTCTTCTTTGCCATCAAAACAAACACCATCAGGATACATTCCCTCAACCATTATACGTTTAAAACAAACATTTTCTTTTGTTCTTTTCTCAATGCAGCCTTTAAATCCCAAGGGAATATTGTAATAGCAGGTCGCAAACCAACATCTTGTTTTATTGAAAGATCTTATTTGTACATCAATATAATCATCATACGTAAATTTTTCCGCACCTATGATGTCCCGATAACCTTCAGGATTAAAATCTATTACTCCATCATATGTATTTACCATTGTGTTTTTCCCGTAGTATGTAGCAAAAAGCTCTTTTTCTTCAGGATATTTTTGTATTAAAAAAGCAGCTTTTTTCAGACGCTCACTGCGTTCTTCGTTTTGCTTTTTCTCTTCCAAAAGCTTTGTCCTTTGAATTTCTTTCTCTATGTAATTGATTTCGTCTGGTGTCAATAAAGGAGATATATCATCCTTACAATGGTATGATCCGTTTTGTAAACCTTTTCTAAATCGAATAAGAACATCCTTCATCATCTTTTCCGAAAGAAATCGAGCTTTATCAATTGAGCAACTATAATAACAGCCAGTGTTTATGTTACCATAACCTTTGCCGTACAAAACTGCGGTATTCCACGGACACAAATAATGTTCTTTTTGTACTAACCTACCTCGCTTTAAACCTTCTTCAAACTCGGGAAAAATTTTGGGATTTCCACATCCCTCATGATCATCTACCCAAAAACCAGATGGACCTTTTTCAACATTTTGAATCATTACATCCAATGCTTCAACTGTTGCCTTTTTAGTTTCGTTGTTTCTCATATTTACAACCTCCGTTAATAAGTGCTGCGAATAGCAGCCTGACATGCTAACAAAGGTTAGTTGCCTGTAGATATAAACATTCAAATTTATTGTAACTTAAAACTGCTTGATTTTCAATAGGCATAGCGAAAATCGCTCGGAATCTTACTTTTTACCATAAAACCTGTATAAATAATCTGACAACTGATATATAGCTGAAGTAGCTTCCGTCTCAGTCATGTTACCAGACAGCATTTTATTATAATAGGCAATTTCGGTTTCCAAAAACACATCAGAATCACAAACATAGGCAAACTTAATATATAGATTTCTTATTATTTCATATATCTTATTTCTTGTTTCTTCATATCCAGTCTCCTTGATTCTGGCAAATGAAATACTTATAACCGGATATGTTCCCTGCAGTTTCCGATAGTCTTCATACTTCCATATATTGTACTTTTAAAACAAAAGAGAATGCCCCTTATAATCAATCGAAAAGAAACTCTCAACCATATTCATAGTTAGTGTCTTACCAAATTTTCTAGGACGCGTAATAAGCGTGACACTATCCATGCTATCCCACCACTCTTTAATAAACTGTGTCTTATCAATATAAAAACAATCATTCAAAACCAAATCACTAAAACTTTGAATGCCTATTGCAACCGTCCTGCTCATATGCTATCACTCCTATACAAGATATATAATTGCTATATTGTCATATAACAAAAAAGCCCTTAGAGATATTATACTCTAAAGGCTTTGGGTTTAGAAAATATATTTATTTGTAATCCTGATTTTATAATCTTACTTTTTGTACTTTGTATTACTTTTTCTTTACAAAACAACGCTTTTTATAGAAAGCTATTCCATAGCAGTGAATATGTTCGCTGTCATAAGCATCTTCAAAATCTCTGGCATACATTCTCTCATCTATCTGCTTCAATGCTTTATCACACTCCGATTCCAGATTATCCAAAGCCGCCGCACGTTTGGCCTCAAAAATAGCTACGTTACCGTTTATAGTATCACAAACAATAATGTCACTTCTACCTTCACCATGTTCTTTGTTTGAATCCACCTGATATCCTGCACCAGCAAATATACCACTTAGAAATGCATGATAAAAATCTTCTCCATAATCGTGGTAGCTTATAGTCCTTCTTAGTAATGTGCTCACTTCTTTTGTGATTTTATCGCAATCACCACTCCATACAGCTAAAAACAATTCTTTTTTATTCCACTTTTTTGAGTTATCCTCAAACCACTTAAAAACTTCCGTTTCAAAAATCTGTTTAATTTCAAGATTCGGAATTTTTAATGCTATTGTATTATCTGTCAATTTTACATCAATATCACAATCTCTGACTTGCGTTAAATATCCTGTTAAATACATCATACTCCAAAGATTCTCCTCTGATGAATGTAAATAATCGTAAGTCAGATTCTCGTCAACTCTCTGTAGGATATATCCACCGCTCATCAGCGTTTCCATCTTCTTTGTAATGCTCACACCAGCATAATCAATGAATGAACGAATGATTGCATTATCACTTGTATCTTTCCAGTATTCATCTGGTTTTGCATCAGGATTGTTCTGTAAATCATCAACATAACACATAACATCCCAAGGGCAATAGACATCAACATTTCCGAAATGATATCCATCATACCATTTCTTCATGATTTCTTCTTTACCATTTATATCTGCATCTTCAAGTATTCTGTCAACTTCACTTTGAACAAATCCATAGTATTCATTCAATCTGGATGAAGTGATAGTATTTGAAACAAAATTATTTGTGCCTGTAAATATACTTTCCTTTGCTATTTTCAAACAGCCAGTGACAACCGCAAGTTTAAGATATGAATTATCTTTTAATGCCTGCATAAATCCCTTCATGATTTCAAGCATTTCTTTATAGTAGCCATTGCTTGTCGCTCTCGCCATAGGAACATCATACTCATCTATGAGAATTATTACATTCTTATTATAATGTCTGCTTAAAAACTCCGAAAGAATATAAAGTGAACGCATTACTTCAATCTTTCCTGCATGCTGATAACGAATATTCCAATACAGCTTTTTTTCTTCTTCATTCAGTGCAGAGCTTTCCATAAGATATTCATGTTTCTTATAAAGTTCTCCAACTTCATAAACAAGCTGCATATATGCCGTTGAGAAGTCGTTACCTTCAACAGCCTTAAGACTTAAGCTCATCACTGGCCACTTATTCATCCATTCATCGCAAATATTCCTTTGCTTTGAAATTTCAAGTCCATCAAATAAACTTTTACTGTCTTTTTGAATATCTAAAAAACATTCAAGCGTACTCATCCCTAATGTCTTTCCAAAACGACGTGGACGGGTTATTAATGTAACCTGAGTACCAGATGACTTTAGGATTTCACCTATCAGCCCTGTCTTATCTACATAGTAAAAGCCCTCTCTACGGATTGTTTCAAAATCTGACCTTCCCTTCGGAATATTCAAAAAAGCCATGTCACCCACCCCTTTTAGATACATGTTACCAAGCATTAATCAATGTATTTTCTTAAACAAATATCACATCTTAACGTGATTTGATTTTAACATTTATAGGGGGAAATGGCAAGTATATCCCATGTTAAGGAGGGCATCCTTCATCTGATTATTTGTCAAATAAATTCCAGTTTTGTAAACATTGGAACGTTTACTTACATCTCATCTACACTTTGAATTATACAAGAAGCTATTTAATACTAAAAGTCAATAGATTTTCCACTAATTTATACGTAAACTCATGTAAAAATGGTATAAAACACCTTGCTAAATAAATATTGTTTTTGAACACAACATAGCGATATACGATAACAAATATGCTTTCAAATTCCGCCTTGAAACAGCAAGCTGTAAATAATCATATTTATTTTGAATATAATGTTACAAGTGTCTGGATTCCTGCTATTCCATCTACATACAATCCATTTTCTTTTTGGAATTTTTTTACTGCAATCTCTGTAACTGAACCAAAATCTCCATCTGCATAACTATTAAGATAACCTAATTTTATAAGATATGTCTGCATTTTTTTTACAGCATTACTCTTTACACCTTTTTTTAATACAGTAAACTTTTTTGTTGTAAGCTGCATTACCTTATATGACACATTTCCTATTTCGCCATCAGCAGCTAATTCTTCATTAGCCTGAAACATTATTGCTGATGCTTTAGTCTTATTACCATACTGACCATCTACAACATCCATATATCCAAGATTCTTTAAGTATTGCTGAACATTCTTTACATCATTACCGCTCATACCTAATTTAAGAGTCCTATTCAATTTATCTACATAGCTATTATCTTTCGGTGATGTTCCATACAATGTCTTAAGTGTTTCTCTTCCTGCTATTCCATCAACTGTTATTCCGTTTTTTATCTGGAATGTCCTTAGTGCATTTTCTGTAATAGTTCCAAAATCTCCATCTGCGCTTTCATTAAGATATCCTAATTTTATAAGATATTTCTGCATTGTCTTTACTGCACTATTCTTCATTCTTTTTTTTAACGTTATAAATTTCTTATCTGTTGTCTGTAATATTTTATATGACTGATTACCTATTTCCCCATCAACATATAAACCTTCATTAGCTTGAAACATTATTGCCGCAACCTTCGTAACATTTCCATAATTGCCATCAACTATTGAATCAAGATATCCTAAATCCTTTAGATATTGCTGTACAGATTTTACATCGTCACCATTCATTCCTACTTTAAGAGTTCTGTCTAATACTTCTAAATCTGTATTATTCTTTGGAGAAGCACCATACAATACTCCTAGTGTCTGAGTACCAGCTACTCCATCTGAACTTATACCATTTACACTTTGAAATCTTTTTAAAGCCTTCTCCGTTTCTGTACCAAATTCTCCATTTGCACTAATATCCAAATAGCCTAACTTTATGAGATAAGATTGCATTACTGCAACTGAATTACCCATACTTCCTTTTTTTAAGGATATAAACTTTTTATTTGTCTGTTGAATACGTAAATATGTATCATTATCTACATTACCATTACCTCCAAGACTTTCATTAGCTTGAAACATAATAACTGCTGCTTTAGTAACATTACCATAACTACCATCTGCTGTTCCCTTTAAGTAACCTAAATTAATCAGATAATTTTGAACAGATACGACATCATTTCCTGTACTACCCAAAGTAAGTATTCTATCTAGTGTATCATACTCTGGCTTATCATCTCTGATTTTTGCTATATCAGTTTTGTAAACATTATTTTTATTGCAATAATTAAGATACCCATCCTCAAATCCAAGTGCATCTATGTTATAATCTACTTCTTTATAAAGTTTATTATTTGCTCCCATATAATCACATATATATATTTTATTAGTACCTATAGATGCATAATAAATAACATCTCTATCTATAGCATATGTTCTACAAGCATTGTTACCAAAATCATATCCCAACTTCGTATAAGTCTTATACTCTAATGTATTAGCATTAAATGTACTTATTTCACCATATAAAGCACCTACTGAATGCCATTCTCCATTATAATATCCGCCTATTCCATAAAATGCTTCATAACTATTACGCAAGTACATATTATCATAATAATCACTATCACACTTTATCCCAATATCTTCCCATCCATAATGTGCTTTAGACATGTTTGATATTGCATCGTCACTTAATAAAAAATATAAATATCTAACATTATAATCAATAACTTTTCCATTCATTGTAAATGTTCCATCGTCCCACGTTAAATCAACATGGTAATAATTTCCATTTATCTTTATTAAATTCCACGCATGATTCATTGGCTGGCTTGTAACAACAACAGTATCAATATTATAAATACATTTCATAATATATTGGTAGGCTAAGGAATATGAATCACATACACCAGTATGTTCAACAAGTACACCATATGCTGAATGATCAATGTTACTCAACGTGCCTGTATTATACCCAGTTGTATTATACTCTGCATGTGAAGCTATATAATTATGTACTTCTAAAGCTGTATCTATATCTGATAAATCACTGTTTATTTCTCTCTTTAATCTATCTACTGCAGCATTAAACTTATCTTTCATCTCTAAAATATCATCCTTAGAATCAGATATATAAGCAGGTATTATAGATGTAACATAGCCATCTGTTGTATAATAATATGAATATCCGCCTGATACGTAAAATAATTCTGGATTGTCATTTACTACATCGCGATATACCTTAGAAATATCATTAATAGATACTTTATAATTATATATACTTATTGATTGATCTAAATCTAACAAACCATCCTTTATTGCATTTTTAACTTCTGTATAATCGTTTAAACTATAACATTCAACTTTCCGTACATTACTACTGTTGCCATAATTTCCCTCCTGTATTAAATCCACATATTCTTCACTATAATTCAGAAGTTCTTCAGCATTTGCAGATGTTCTGCAATATGAAATGCAGCATACACAAAGCAACGATAATATAATAATTCTTATTTTTTCAAAATTCATACAATTTCTATCCTCTCTTATGTATTGAATCCAGCGCAGCATATATTTATATATAATTTTTTTAGTAAATCTGACCCAATAATTAATATTTTATATACAATCATTATTAAGTCAGAATTACCTTATATATTTCAATGATATTAAATCATACTTACATCAATCCATTCGCCCATTTTTTTCTCCCAAGATTTTGGCTCAATTCTCTGTAATCCTCCACAATGAAAGAAGGTTAATTCACCTACATATATTTTATTATTTATATAATAAAAATCGACTCTGACATGAGGGATATTTGCGGATAATTTTCTTGCTATATCTAACATTTCATCATAAAACTTTGGCTTTTTAGGTACAGTTTTTGAATTAGGATCTCTCATTCTCATTTCCAAATGATTAAAGTTCTCATCAAAAAAATCTGTAGTTGGATTTTCTGCTTTGTCCTTAGATATGTATACAATTTTAGGCACACCATTAAAACAAAACACTTTATAATCCGTTAATACACCTGATTCATCTTCTTCCATATACTTTTCAGCAATAACTCTTCTTTTAACATTTTTATATGGCCATTCTCTAGATGTTAAATAGTAATCTGATTTTAATGCGTTGTTTATTTTTTCTCTTGCCTTATCTACATCAAAATTTTCTTTATCCTTACAAATAACCAATCCTCCGCTATCATGAGTACATTTTAAGACAAACTTATCTGGTAATGAAGAAAAATCAATATCATCGAAAGAATCCCATACCCCCAATGTTGGTATAGTATATCCTTCTCCCAATCTTTCTTTAATATAATTTTTAAATTCATATTTATCAACCATTTTAGTATATAACGGATTTCGATCATGTAATTTTAGCCATTGTAATTTTTCATTAAATGTAACTGGACATTCTAAATTTAAAGATTCGCCCATCCTGATTTTATAAATTTTCTTTAAAAATCTTTCATCAGACCATTTATTATAAAATCCATGTCGAAGTAATACATTAAACCTATATTTTTTATCAGTAATTAATTTTGTAATTTTATCTATCATATCTATATTTCTCCTTATCAATTAAATTTCTATCCAATTTCCAAATATCTCATCGTATTTTTCAGGTTTAAAAGGCACATAACCACTCCAATGAAAAAATGTTAATTCGCCAAAATAAATTTTCCCATTTGATTGATATAAATCAACTCTTAATAAAGGAATGTTTTTTGATAATTTCTCAGCTAATCTTTTCATTTCTTGGAATTTTGGAGGACATTCGATAATTTTTTTTGAGGTAGGATGTCCATTAATAACATCTATATGCCTAAAATTTTCATCAAAAAAATCAAATGTTGTTTCACTTTTATTGTTCTGTCGATCACATGCAATAAACATTAATTTCATTTTTCCATTAAAGCAAAACAATTTATAATCTCTTAACTCTTTTGTTTGTTCATCTTCAATATATTTTTCAACTATTATCCTTGGTTTTACATTTTTATATGGCCACTCCCTCCACAATTTATAATAATTACGTTTAATTGATGAATTTATAAACTTTCTAGCTTTATCTATGTCAAATATTTCTTTATTTTTACATACAACAACCCCACCCGAATCATGTGTTGTTTTTATAACAAATTGATTCGGCAATGTACTAAAATTAATATCCTCAAATGAATCATATACCCCTATTGTAGGGATAATATATTCATCACCAATCAAATCAGATACGTATTGTTTTACCAAATATTTATCAACCATATTGGTATACAACGGATTTCTATCATTTATTTTTAACCATTGTATTTTTTCATTGAAAGTCTTAACATTATTTAAATCCAATTTTTTTCCAATAAATCCTCTATATTGCATTTTTATATATTTTTCATCATCCATATTTTTAAAAAAGCCTTTCGTAGAAAGCCATGCTAAAATTTTATATGGATTTTTTAAAGTTTCTATAACATTCATAATTATCACCTTTCCCAATGCTTTGCAAATAATAAATATACATATTAATGATTAATATTTATCTATGTATTTTTAATTTTAAATACCTTATAAGTCTAAACATTTTATTTTTATTAAATATAAATTGAATAAATGTTATAAATACAATAACAAAAAATGTATTTTTCAATGCACAGATAAGCCAATCAAAGTATGAATCGCAATGTAATACAATTAACCCCAAATTTTTCATTAAAATATAAATTAATAAAACAATTATACAATCCAGCAAAAAATTCTTATACATAGAATTTATTCCAAAATTTATCAATTTTTTATTACAATAATGACCTAACCAAACCGTTTGATAAAGTGTAGATATAAAAGTACCTAACGCAACTCCGAATAACCCTAATGTTTTAACTAAAAGAATTGATGAAACAATATTAAGCAATGTTGCTATAATATAACTTCTTTGAGTCTCTTTATAATGCCCAGCTGCTAAAACTAATGTAATATATGGTGACCTTAAACAATATGTTGCATTTGCCAGCGATATCACCATACCAAATAATGGTTGAACATAATTTGCATCATTTATTCCCTTTGTATAAACTGATACAAACGGAGCAATCAATAACCCTGTACATATAAAAATTACAAGTACAAAATAATTAACCAACCATTCATACCATTTTATAAATTTTTTCAATTCATCATACTCTTCACACGCCCATAAATTTCCCATCAAAGATTGAATTCCAGCTGTAAAAGCAGAAAATAGATTTCTCATGCCGTTGACAACAATATAATATACTGAATATATAGATACATTTTCTAAAGATGAAAAGATGGTTAAAACAATATTATCTGTACTATCTAATACTATAGCAGCTATATGTTGTGCAACACCATTCCATTTTTGTCTAATTGGTTCATATGTAATTTTTATTTTTCTATTAATCTGATAATGATTATTGACATATTTTCTTAAAATTATTGGCCTAATTAAATATATTAATGATGTTGTCAATTTAACTATTTGAATTGAACAATTTAACCTAATTAATATAATACAAGCAATATTATTTAATATTAATGTTATTGTTTGTACATTATAATTAATATATCCTTTTTGGTCTGCTGTTAATAGCAATCTATCTACTATACCATAATAATATTGTGCAAAATTGCTAATTGACATGGCTAAAATTAATGTTGTTGTAAATATCCAATCAACTTTCAAATCAGTCAAATGTGGATATATCACAATCAAGATTATTACATAAATTGCTAAAATAATTGCCAACTTTCTAAAAAAATTAGCTGCACTTACATATATTTCACTTGTTTTTTTAGAATTTTTTTCTGATAATGGTTTATATAGACTTGATGAAACAACAGCCCCAACTCCAAGTTCCAGAAATGCTATCATCTGTAGAAATTGAGCAATAGAATTCACTAAGCCATTTATTTCAGAGCCAAAATGACCCAATATTATTCTTGGAAGAATAAAACCACAAACCAAAGTTGTAAATTGTAATATCAAAGATGATATTGTATTATATTTAAGTTTTTTTTCTCTCGAATTCATATTATTCTTTCTTTCTACTAATTAATAAAAAAGCTCTCTATCAAATCAATCCATTTTCCACCTATATTCTTCACTGATAGTCTATCTCTTACCATATGATAATTATCGGAAAATACTTTTGTATACTCTTTATTAGTTATTAATTTTTTTATTGCATTATATAACTGAATTTCGTTATTAACATCAATTAATAAGCCATTCTTTTCATTAACAATATTCATCTTAGCTCCGCCAACTGGGCAGTCTGTGCATATAGAAGGAACACCTAACGCTAAAGCTTCCAACATAGTATTTGATATTCCTTCATAATTACTACATGATATGTACATCCCTGACTCATTTAATATATTATAAATATCATCAGTAAAATCATGAATAGTAACCACTTCATTCAAAGATAACTCACATATAAGTGATTCTAATCTACTTTTTAAAGGACCTTCTCCAAATATATCTAGTTTATACTCTTTATATTCCTTTGATATTTTAAAAAATGCATGAATTAATAATTCAAAATTTTTTTGTTCCGTCAATCTACCTATTGCTATAATATTTTTTTTTCGTATACCTTTATATGGTTCTGGTAAATTATCCGATATTGGATTTTCTATAATTGATGTTTTACATTTAAGTGAATTTTTAAAATAATTCCTTGCTTGCTCTGTTTGAAAAACAACATGATTTGATGAATTATATGACCAATTTCTTAAATATTTTTCAATCTTATGATGTGTTGGTTTCGATGGGTCAGCTCTCTCTGATGAAATTATAAAAGGTTTATTTCTCATGCCAAAAAGTGCAATACATAATGTATACGATATTGGATACATAAAACAAATAACAACATCAAATTTATTTAATCTTACATATCTTCTTATATCATATAATAGCAATAATTTATTTGACGAATTAAACACCTTTTTCTTAACTTTATTATTTAAAGGATAATAACCATTATTATAAAAAGAAGAAAATACAACTGAATAACCATTCTCTGAAAAATTATTTGCTAATGTAGAAAGAACCCTTTCAGCACCTCCTCCTTTTGAAAGTCCAGACATTAATAATATTTTTCTCATTTATTTATGACCTCCGACTATAAAATAAGGATTTCTCCTTGAATTATTTCCTAAAGACATTATAAAATCTTTTGTATACCCATTTTTCCACAATGCATACATAAAAGAAAGTTGATCTCTCCTTGTTTCAAATCGATAAAATTCTTCCCACCATTTGTCCATAACTAAAATACACTCTCTTTTGTTATGCTTTCTTATAATAATATTGTTTTCGAATAAACCATATTTTTCTGGAAAACCATCTTTTTTGTAGTGATTTACTTGTTTTCTTATGTCAGTAAATTTTGCTTTGCCCGAAGCAAAAATTGCCTTTGCCTCATCATAAATACAATCTCTTACCTGATGATTGTGCATAGCAATGCATTTATTTTCATCTATCATCTTATCTATTATTTCATCAATATCACATGTTATTCTAATATTTGAATCAATATATACAGAATATTCATATTCGCTGAAAAATAAGTGTGGCTTTAATTTAGAAAGTCTAGACTTAACAATATTATCAGCCATATCAGTTTCATAATCTTTAATTATATATTTTTTCCAAATTGATCCTTCTGGCAATTCCTGATCAGTAAATATATAATAATCATATTCAGGATTAATATATATTGGATTTTTAATTGAATCATATTTCCCATAACATGCAGTATATACAACAACCCTTTTTTTATGTTTATTATTAGACGGAATAAATTCATTCATCAAATTCATCTTGATTTTATTTGTTCTTAATTGAAATATATATCCACTAACTATATACCTAAATGTCTTTCTTAATATATAACTCAATGTTTTTTTTTCATTTAATTTATAATCACTATTTAATAATTCTTCATATACCTGAAATACTAATTCATTAATTTCATTCATTTTAACTCCTATTTTTCAAAAAAAAATCCATATTTAGAAATTCCTGCATTACTAGCAAACACCATTAATAACATCCAAATTATAGGCACCACATAAAAAAAGGCTCTAGTTATTTGTCTGTATCTATCTTGTTTTTCACTTTCAATAATTGAAACAGATACAATTAAATGAGAATTAAATAGTTCCACAAATCTTGAAAATATTTCATTTTTTAAATACAAAATACCAAATGCCAAATTAGATAATGCTACATATGTGTATACATTAAGTACATTTTCCGCCTTTTCATTTGAACGTTTAACTGAATAATAGTAAAAAATCAATGCATATATAAATGTTAAAAACGTAGTTAAAGAAAATATATCGTTTTTTACAAATTCTGATGCAGAATAATATGAATTATGAACATGGCTCAATATATAATTTGAAAAAAAAGTTCCAAATATTAAAACAAATGAATTAAATAATATAAGTGCATTCTTGATAAATTTTTTGTTCTTAATTATTCCAAGACTTTGTGGAATTAACAACAATAAAATTGATGTATGAAATAAAGAAGCAATAAGAACAAGCAGAACTCCTTTTATATATTTATGATTATAAAAAAAATAAAACGAATTTAATGCAATTGCCATAGATATATACTGACGCACAACATTAAATGAATTTGGATAGAATAATGTAGCAAAAATAAAAGTACTAATAAATACATTCTCTGAATTATAATATATATATACAGCAAACCCAATCATAATTATGGCACTCATTGCAGCCAACATAAACTGAGCATCAAAGCCAAATTTATATAATAATTTAATCAAAGCCTGTACTCCAATTTCATAGTGTGTTAATTTATATTTATAATACTGACTAATACTAAATTTATTATATATTTCTACATATTGTATTGTATCCGAACCTACATATGTTGCTCTTAATGCTTGAATTAAAAACATCTGAAAAAAACAAATAAATAAAAAGAGTCCTTTTTTTTTATTATTATTAAGTTTCTTTCTAAATAGCATTCCCATTAATATTATAAAAATCAAATTATAAATGAATACCATTATTTATCCTTCCTAAATTTTTTTGTTTTATTTCTTACAAAAGCTAAACATACTAACCTATATAATCTTCTAACAATTTTAATTGCCAAAGAATATCCCTTACTATCTCCACCAGAAGATGCATTCATTCCGTGTCTCCGATACTTAATTAAAGCATCTGGAATTAATGCTGTTTTATAATAACATTCTGATACAGCGGCTATCCATAAATCATGTTCCATTAAATAGCTATTTGTTGGAAATGGTAATACAGTTTTTAATACTTTTCTATTAAAAGCCATACAACATCCTAGATATCTTGTTTTTATCATTAATCTCCAAAATCCAGTTTTAATATTGTAATCTTTAATCCTAGATGAACTAATAATCTGCTCTTTTTCGTTTATAGTAATACAATCACTTACAACAAAATCATATATTTTCAAATAATCCAATGAAATCTTCACCTTATCAGGCATCCAAATATCATCTTGATCTGAAAGAAAAATATAATCTCCATTTGCATTCAGTAAAGCATTCTCAAAATTTTTCACAAAACCATGTTCTTTATCATGAATATATATTTTTATTCGTGAATCATTAAAACTTTTCAATATATTTAATGTATTATCTGTTGACATGTCATCAGATATTATTAACTCATCTTCATTACTCAACTGACATAATATAGATTCAATTTGTTGTTTAATATATTTTTCTCCATTATATGTAGCCATGCATACTGAAATCATACTTTTTTATACCTTCACCCATTTATTATTTTTTGAATCAAATTGCTTTAATACCTTTGCAGGAATTCCAGCCAGTAATGTATTATCTGGAAAAATTCCTCTCACTACAGAATTAGCTCCTACTATGCAATGCTTTCCTAAATGAGTCCCTGCTAAAATAACAGTCCCATATCCAATAAAACAGTTGTCATCAATGAATGTATCTTTAATATTTAATGGCTGTTCTAATACAATTACATTTTCATCATCAAATGTATGATCACAGTTTGAAATAAATACGTTACCTGAAATAGTTACATTGTTTCCAACTTTGAGTTTGTTTTCAACTGATACAGCATGAAAATTTTGTCCAATAGAAACATTATTTCCAATAATTATTTTCCCACCATTCTGAGTTTCTGTTCTAATTCCCGGATAGATACGTACCTTATCTCCTAGTATTAAATCCTTTTTTCGTGATAAATAACATGGTTTTCCCATATAACACATATGACCTATTTTTCCAAAAAAAGGCTTATTAAGTAAAACTCTCAACCCCCATTTTATTTTCTCACTTTGTCCATCAAACATATAATTTTCTTCTCCTTAATTCTGAGAAAATTTTAATTAATTAGTATCTTTATCAAATATTAATTTTCTGCAATCATACTACTTTGGAAACAGAAATAATTACAACATGCAAATCTTGTATTATCTTAATGCAAATGAAAATATAATAATTATTATATTTTCATTTCATGAAGCCAATTTCTAAGGGAATATTTTTCATATATTTCCTTATCCAGCTCTTTATATTCACTTTTAAAAAAAGGTGAATTGAAATCAAAAGTTTTTCCATCGTAAACATAAATATTCTCTTCATTATAAAAATCATAATTTACAATATCTTCATTTGTTGTAATAAGTTTCTTTTTTGCTCCTAATGCCTCCAACACTCTAATAGTAAGACCCATTTGACCTTCTTGTGCTGAATCAAGTACACATCTTGAATTACTGTAAATAAAATTCATTTTTTCTTCTTTTAATGGCTCAAAATGAAATTCATTATATCTTGCATGTTTTAACTCCTTATTAAAAAACTTCCTGTAAATGAAAACTATTCTTGATGGAAAAAAATAATATATAAACTGATTAGTGTATACTTGCTTCAACTGATTAGACATCAATTGAATAAATTTATATTTCTTGGGATGTGCCGTACCAACAAAACAAAAATCATATTTATAATCTTTCTTTTTTTTTCTTCCAATCATCTCATATTGTCTCGTATAAAATAATGGTAAAAATTTAAGCTTTTCATCTGCGTTAACATCATTTCTATCAAACGAATAACAATCATCAAACAATGGTTCTATTTTCTTTATATATGGAAAATTTTTTAACGAATCCCACTGATAAAGAATATATTTTGCCTGTGGCTGTTCTTTCTTAATCTGCATAATCATTTCTTCACTAAATGATAAAGATTGTCCAGATATTAAGAAAACAACATCATATTTTTTTATACGCACAGTTTTCATTATTGTTTCAAAATAGTTTCCTATATACTTTCCAATTAAATCTTTATTGACACGAATAATTGCCTTTATAAATCCATTAGTACTAGGACGATCATCAAAACAATCAACCTCATACCCCATCTTAGTCAGTTCCTCACTAATTTCATATGGATAATTAAAGAAATTGGGCATTATTAATAATAACTTTTTCATTTACATAAGACCTCACTTATGACATGTACTTCTTTTCATTCATAATTTGCATAATCTTCCTGTTATCACCCCATACAGCTTTAGAATCATATGGACGATCAGGAAATGCTCCATATTTTAATTTAATACTGTAACCATTTTCCTTAATAAATCGCTCTACTCGATCTGCCAATTTTTCAGGTTTTCCAGAACATATATTAATAATTCCATTAACTTCATCTTGTCCAACAGCTGCAGCAACCTGATTACAAAAATCATCATAATCAATAAAATCAAATTGATTCTGTCCCATAGTAAATGGAAATTCTGTTTTGCCTTCTTTTTCTGCTTCTGTGATTTTTGAAAAAATAGAACATCCAAAATCAGAATGACCTACAATATAATAACCACGTAGCCATTGCCAATTTGTATGTTTACCATTAGTCATCATCACAACGCAATTACGCAGTGCATCCTTACCAATTCCATAAAGACTCATAGGATGGCATGTGGTATTTTCATTGATACTTCCCTCATAGAATCCAATTTCATGCATTGTACCCATAATACTGATTTTATCAATTCCGGCATCAACAATTTGTTTCAAAAAATGATAGTGTTTTGGTAAATCCGCAATATGATTTTCCGAATAATGTACAAATCCATCTCTCCACGCCAAATGAAGAAGAACATCTGGTTTACCAAAAAATATATAAGGGTCTTCTATTGAAAACAAATCACAATCAACTCTTTCTGCACGATCATCAACATATGTAGTCTTAAAATCTGCTGCTATAACATTATGTCCATTATTTAATAGTGCTTTTACAACACCTTGTCCGAGATATCCATTAGCTCCCGTAACTAAAATCTTCATCTTATCACTCCTATATCCTTAAATATTTTGTATGAACACTTACCTCACTCTGTAAAAACACTTTTTACATGCGTATAACTATTAATATCTCCAATATCATATCTTTTACCTGGCATACAATAAGCATGCATATCAGTCTGTTTACTTAGCCATGCAGCAAAACTGCCTGGTGCATCATAACCACATCCATCATCTAATGCTTCATGAATACGTTTCACATCACATCCACGATAATAATAAAAAGGAGGAACTGCCAGATTTCCTTTTGGTTTCTTAGGTTTTTCTTCATAGCTGGTAATCATATTATTTTCATCTAGTGTGATAATTGCTGTTTTCTGTTGCTTTTCCAGCTCATTTTCTTCGTGACACATTACACTAGATGTATTCTTTTCCATAGCAAACTTGACAAATTCTGAAAGACTGAAATCCAGAACATTATCTCCAGCCATAACCAAAAGATCATCATCAATTTGCAGTTTATCTATAGCAAGTTGAATATCTTTTACTGCGCCCAGACGTGTATCATTAGTACTCGTTCCATCATCTAAAACAGTAATCTTATATGTTCTTATTTTTTCTTTTTGTTTTTTCCATTCTTCAAAATAATTAGCAAATTTATGATTTGAAATAATAACGAACTCATCTATATCTGTTGTCTCAACCAAATCGTCAACCAGCCAATCCAGAATAGATTTTCTCCCGACCTTTAAAAGCGGCTTTGGAAAATTTTCAGTCAATGGATAAAGTCTAGTGGCATAACCAGCTGCCAAAATCAAACATTTCATTTATATATTTCTCCTATAATTCAACACCATCTGCACTCTCACACAAATGAAAGCTATATTTTCCTTCCAGTGCTGGAAAAGCTTTCAGATATTCTGTGTTAACTTTTTCTTTAATATCATCCGCCTTATCTGGATTAATCAGAGCCATACAGCAGCCCTTAAATCCTGCACCAGAAAAACGACCTCCATAAATTCCATCAGTATCTAACATAATGTCATATAGTTTTTTTAATTCATCACACCCACACTCATAGCTATATATTGACGATTTTCCACTTTCAAAAACAAGCTGACCATAACCATCTAAATCACCTTTGCGCCATAGTTCTGCACCTTTTTCAGCACGATAAAATTCACTATAATAATGTTCAGCACGACGTTTCCACAATTCTGGCAAACGTGATTTATAAGCTTCAAATATCTCAAACGGCACATCCCTAAGTCTTGTATTTTCAAATGTGTCATAATCAATACCTGCATACCCCATTAGTGCATACGCTGCTGCTTTGCACTCATCCCGTCGCAAATTATACTTAGAATTTTTCAATGAACGTTCCAAGCCAGAAAAGAAAATTGCTACTTTATATGGTTTCATATTATTGTTCGTTGGAATAAGTTCATAACTGTCATCTTTTGTATCTAAGTAAAGCAAATGATTTTTCTTAGAAAGAACTTCACAACTCTGATCAAGTTTTCCGCATGAAACTCCAACATACTTATTTTCTGCTGCCTTTGCCATTAAAATCATCTCCATTGAATCAAGATGAATACCATTAACTTTACATAGTGCTGATAAAAAGCAAATAATGACTGAGGCTGATGAAGACAATCCACCTATAGGCAAACTACCTTCAATAATTCCTGATAAACCAATTTTTAAACGATACTTTTCTCCAAGTATCATTGTTGCCCCTCGCAGATGATCAGCCCAATCCCCTTGTTTTTCCTCCGGAACATCACACACAAAAAACTGTGCACGTTTTGGAAAGTTTAATGATTGTACCTCCACAACACCATTCTGTTTAGGGTGATAAGCCATATGTATTCCTTTATCAATTGCCAGACCATTTATTTTTCCATACTGATGATCAATATGTGCACCCAATGGACTAATACGATATGGACAAAATGCTATATCAAAAGGCTCCTGATGATATAATTTTTTATATACTTCAACACATCTCATTTGATTTTTTTTTATATTTTTCATAACTTCTCTATCTGTTCCTCTATCTATTCTCATCTACATTTTCTACACTATCTCCACACCAACGCTTATCTTACGTTTATCCCATGCTCAAATTGTCATTCATCATACCCTAGCAAATAGTTTTCCTTTTTTATATAGATGTGACATTTTGTCTTCACCGCCAGTCAATACATCCTTCTGATGTAAAAAATGTCCCTTCATATAAAGTTTTATATTTAATTTATTTTTTGTTATCACACAATCTTATCTCTATATGTTTATCCAGCGCCGAAGCATACTTCTCCAGCACCATAAGCGTAGGTATTCTTGTCCCTGTCTCAAACCTAGCAAGGTTATAAGGAAGTATGCCCGTGATATCTGCCACATCCTTTTGTGTAAGATTCTGACGTTCTCTCTCATCCACCAACTCAGCTATAATTTCCGTGGATAACCCACGCAGATTTTCCTGAATAGCTTCCTGAAACTCTTCAAGCCTTTTCTTTCTATAATCGCGTTCGATTATGTAATCATCTCTGTTGATTTGCATAATACTCCTCATTTCTGCGCCTTTTTTGCTATATTTGCTTGTGTCGAACCAGCGCAGACACATATACCTAGTGTGAATTCTGCACACTGCCTCAATTACATTTTTTGATTCTGCCTGACTGCTTACAGCTTATTGAGTGCTGTTTTGCTTATTGTCGATACAACGTAATAAATATTATGTTGTATTATTGTTTTACTTATATGGAATTGCCGCCTGAAATGGCGTAAGATTAAATGTATTTTTACAATTAAAATGCTTTGTTTATATGAAAGAACTCATATTATATGCAAAATATAATCTGTAATAATGTGGAACTAATATCTTACTAATGTCGAAATATTGTATTTTTATATGAAATATGTAATATTCTCTTGTTTTATCATTTATGATGTGCTATCATCTGTGAAGATTCTGTGATAATACAACATAATATTTATTATGTTATCTACCCTTTCTCTATTATCATATTCATCCTATCCAGCTGTCTTTTATGTTCCTTTCCAGTTGATTTTATATATATTCTTGTTGTATCTATGTTGCTGTGTCCAAGTACATCTGCAAGCTTTGCGATATCATTTTTTATTTTATAAAATATTCTGGCGAAAAGATGCCTCATGTTATGCGGATATACTTTTTCTTCTCTTACTCCTGCATCATGGCAGAGGTTTTTCATCATTCTCCATACATTACTCCGGTTTACAGGATTGCCGCAGGCTGTTATGAATATGCAGCCATGTAATATATTCATGTCTTTTGCATATTTTTGCAGTACTTTTAGCAACTCACCAGGATACAATATACGTCTTACTTTTCCTTTATTATGAATATCTGTCATTCCATATTTCAGTGATTCAGCTGTTATATATTTAAGCTCGCTTATTCGTATCCCTGTACTTCCAAGTGTTTCTATAATAAGGGCAAGCCGTATATCACCTTTCTTGTAAGCTGTTTTTACGAGTTTTTCATATTCCTGCATTGTTAACTCTTTATTTTCTGGTATGAATGTTTCGTGCTGTACTTTTATCATTTTCACTCTTATATCTGTCCATCCCATCACATCGCAGAAGTTATTGGCTGCTGCCAGATATGAATTAATGCTTGATATTTTATAGTTACCACATTTTTCAAGGTATTCTTTGTATTTTAAGAGCAGCTCCTTGCTTATGCTTCTGCCATTGGCATATATCATAAGTTTTTTTACATCTCTTATATATTTCTTTATTGTCTGTGTTTCTTTTTCTGCCATTATAAGCATTTTCTCATAGTATTCTATTGCCTTCTTTGTTATTATCCTGTTATCGTATCCGCAGCTGTTTGTTTCGCTGTTACTTTTTTGACTTATTATTTTTAATGTTCCTGACATATCCTACTGACTCCATTCTACTACTTATTCTGAATAATATAATTCTGGCTGATATTACTTATTGTGCCGGTATATTACCCTTTTAAACATTATTATGTATATGTGGCTTACTAAAGCCTGAATACATTAATGTTTAATTATAAAGTAGTTGAATAATTTATGATATATTATTGCAGATACATCATATGTGATGAAAAGTCAATGTATTTTATTTATATTTTTTATTAATTATATATTGACATTGTTGCATTAATGTTTTATATTATTAATATACTTAATTAAGTCTTGAATATATAGGTTGTTATTATATGATGTATTTTCAACCTTCTTATGTTCTATATACGCATTTATAGCTGGATCCAGTATCTTATTATCCCCGTGCATAACCAGACAGAATATACTATGTTCAATCGTTGCAGATATTTACGCAGCTATATTACGGCTGCCATATTGTGCTCTCTTTTGCTTGTTATATAAGTTGACAGATGTTACAATATGTTTATAAGTATATTATATATTGATTTCATAGCAGTTCTGTTTGTTGTTTTCACATTAACACTCATTTATTTACTATATTTACTAAAGGAGACTCTGCATATGAGATCTAACGATAATATCTATATCCAGCATAAAACTAAGAATGATGATAACTCATCTACTACTACCAAAAGATATAGTGACAATGTATTCTTGCTGTGATCGAAGCTGTAGATGAATGTATTAAAGATGATGTACTATCTGATTTCTTCATAAAACACAGGGACGAGGTGATTGACGTGAGTATTTTTGAATATGATGAAGAGGGTGTTATGGATGTTATGCGTGAGGAAGGACGTGAGGAAGGACGCGAGGAAGGACGTGCTGATGCTACCTTAAAAGATATCAGAAACATCATGACTAAGCTTAACAAGTCTGCTGATGAAGCGATGGATATATTAGATGTCCCAATCAAGGAAAGAGAAACCTTAAAAACACAGTTATAGTCTATAATCTTGTTATTTGGATATCTTGATTTTATACCAGGATGAATGGAATGAATACCATACGTTCCATTCATTCCGGTACTATTTATTATTATTTGTACTCAATCTTTTTTTGATTTCTATTGATTTTCTTTATTAATTCTCTTATTAATTCCCTTTATCATCCTCTCATTGTACCATTTTATGATTTATGCTATACTATATAAGTTATTGTCATATTTTTACATTATTTACATACAGGAGGATTTATGAGTCAGGAAACAAACTCTGCCCCTAGGGTAGAAAATAAAATGGGTACTATGCCCATAGCCAAATTATTATTTAACATGTCTCTGCCAATGATGATTTCTATGCTTGTTCAGGCACTTTATAACATTGTTGACAGTATATTTGTTGCCAAGTTATCAGAGAATGCACTTACTGCAGTTTCTCTGGCATTCCCGCTGCAGACTCTTCTTATAGCTGTTGCTACCGGAACCGGCGTTGGTATGAATGCCTTACTATCCAAGTCGCTTGGTGAACACAACTATAAGAAAGCGAATAAGATTGCATCAAATGCAGCATTTTTATATGTATGCAGTTATATCGTCTTTTTAATACTTGGTTTCACTATCGTTAAGCCTTTCTATAAAAGCCAGATGGGAAACGCTGATATGCAGATTATGGAATACGGAATAGATTACCTGAGTACAGTTATGATATTCTCTTTCGGACTACTTGCACAGATTTTCTTTGAACGTCTGTTAACATCTACCGGACGTACCATATTCAGCATGACATCACAGCTGTGTGGTGCTGTTACAAACATTATCCTCGACCCTGTTATGATATTCGGTCTTTTAGGCTGTCCAAGAATGGGTGTTACCGGTGCTGCTGTTGCCACTGTTATCGGTCAGTGTGTTGCAGCCATAGTTGCCGGAACATGTAACCATAAGTTTAACCATGAAATCAAGCTTGATTTCCACAGGTTCAGACCAGATGCACGTATTATAGGCACGATATATGCCATAGGTGTGCCATCTATCATTATGCAGTCTATCGGTTCTGTCATGACTTACTGTATGAACAGAATCCTCATAGGTTTCTCTTCTACAGCTACAGCTGTATTTGGTGTATACTTCAAGCTTCAGAGCTTCTTCTTTATGCCTCTGTTTGGACTTAACAATGGTATAACACCTATTATTGCTTACAACTATGGAGCACAGAACAGAAAACGTATGCTTAAGACTATCAAGCTAAGCCTTATAACTGCATTTTTCCTTACATTTATAGGTTTCTTATGCTTTGAAGGAATCCCTCAGATTCTTCTTGGTATGTTCAACGCATCAGACGATATGTTAAGAATCGGTGTACCAGCATTACGTATAATTGGCATACATTACCTTATTGCCTGGTTCTGTATTGTATGCGGAACTGTATTCCAGGCACTAGGAAAAGCGGTATTCAGCATGCTTGTATCCATCATGCGTCAGCTTGTGGTACTTATCCCAGCAGCCTTCATACTCTCTAAGCTTGGAGGACTACATGCTGTATGGTGGGCATTTCCTATTGCTGAACTTATATCCCTCACTGCTTCGCTTATATTCTTTATAAGAATCAACAAAACGATTATATCTAAGATACCAGATGGCAGTAATATATTATAATGCTGAGATTTTCATGAATTTCGCGCATCTCATAGTACTACTGCTATAACTTAAACATAATATTTCTAATATAAAAAAGCTTTTTCTGACTGTAGGAAAGAGCTTTTTTACTTTTGTATTTATATCTTGTGTCTATATCTGACATTATCATTTCATATGTATTCCCCTCGTGTCTGAATACCAGTTTAATATCAACTGGTATTATTATTTTTCTTTATATTGAGTATTTTAATATATCCAGATAAGTTCTATTATATCCACAAGTTACTGATTACTTAGTGTAATCAACCGATCATGACATACTTGACATGATTGAACTGACAATGAAATATCAATATTTAAAAATAAGGAAAAGAGGTTATTTATTATGACAACTACTTCACAATACGAATTAAACAAAGGACTCGCCCAGATGTTAAAGGGCGGTGTTATCATGGATGTAACTACTCCTGAACAGGCTAAGATAGCTGAGGCTGCTGGTGCTTGTGCTGTTATGGCACTTGAAAGAATCCCAGCTGATATAAGAGCTGCTGGCGGTGTATCACGTATGAGTGATCCTAAGATGATAAAAGGTATACAGGATGCAGTAAGTATCCCGGTTATGGCAAAATGCCGTATTGGTCACTTCGTAGAAGCACAGATTCTTCAGGCTATAGAGATTGATTATATAGATGAATCTGAGGTTCTCTCTCCTGCTGATGATATATATCATATCGACAAGACTCAGTTTAATGTTCCTTTCGTATGTGGAGCAAGAGATTTAGGTGAAGCTTTACGAAGAATCAATGAAGGTGCATCTATGATAAGAACTAAAGGTGAACCTGGTACTGGTGATGTTGTCCAGGCTGTGCGCCACATGAGAAAAATGAATTCAGAGATCCGCAGGATAACATCTATGCACAAGGATGAGCTTTTTGAAGAAGCAAAGCAGCTACAGGTACCTTACGACCTTGTTCTTTACGTTCATGATAACGGCAAGCTTCCTGTTGTTAACTTTGCTGCCGGTGGTGTTGCTACTCCTGCTGATGCTGCCCTTATGATGCAGCTTGGAGCCGAAGGTGTATTCGTAGGTTCTGGTATCTTTAAGTCAGGCAACCCTGCAAAGCGTGCATCTGCTATCGTCCAGGCTGTTACTAACTATCAGGATGCTGCTCTTATCGCCAGATTATCAGAGGATCTTGGAGAAGCTATGGTTGGTATCAATCCTAGCGAAATACAGATTATTATGGAAGAGCGTGGACGCTAGAAAAGAGGTTTTGATTATTATGATTATAGGCATACTTGCTGTACAGGGTGCTTTCATAGAGCATGCTCATATGATTGAAAGTCTTGGACATACAGCTAAACAGCTTCGTCAAAGGGATGATTTAGAGGGGATAGATGGTCTTATACTTCCTGGTGGTGAAAGTACAGTTCAGGGACAGCTTCTTAACAAGCTGGATATGATGGATGATATCCGTTGTATGATTAACAATGGACTTCCTACTCTTGCAACTTGTGCAGGTCTTATACTTCTTGCAAGACATATCGCATACGATGATACTGTCCACATAGGAACTCTTCCTGTCACTGTAAAGCGTAATGCATACGGAAGACAACTTTCAAGCTTTGTGACTAATGCTGATATTAAACATATTGGGAATTATCCTATGACATTTATAAGAGCACCATATATAAATAGTGTTTCGGAGGGTGTTGAAGTGCTTGCCTCTGTTGATGACAAAATCGTAGCAGCCAGATATAAAAACCAGATTGGGCTTGCATTCCATCCTGAGTTAACAGATGACACAAGAATACATGAATATTTCTTATCAATGGTGCAGAATGCACAGAATTTATCATTAAAAATTGTGAGTTGATTTTTTATAACTTAATTTAAAAGCCGTGAATTTAAAAAGTACCAGTAGAATGAGGATATCATATAAAACAATATCCTTTCTACTGGTACATTTTTTATCTCACTTTATCATAGTGTGTCTACATTCTGATAACTTTAATGGTTCCCTCATATTCAGTTTCATTAATTACAACTGGCTGATTGTATACCTGATATACTAATCTATGCTGAATATTTATTCTTTGCGAATATACTCCCTGTAGAATCACTCTCACACTCTCACCTTAACTCCCTTAGTATCCCTGTGTGCCATCTTCATCTTTGCAAAGTCTATATTCTTTCCCTTGTATTCCATGGTGAATTCTGTTCCATCATCCATAAGGAATATTTCTTCTATATAATCATCCTTGCCAAGTTTGATACCTCTGACACCAACAGCACTCTTTTTCTTAACTGGTATCTCTGAGAGTGGGAACTTTAAGAAATATCCATTAGCTGTCTGTACAACAACGTTCTTGCTGCTGACAATATCTTCAACTTCACTTGTAGTACCATCCAGATTGAACTTTGAATATGTCTGTACCTCTATATCTGCTTTCTCTATGCTTATTATCCTGTCATCATCCTGCAGCTTGGTTGCAGCTACTGTTCTTTTCGCCACATCGAATTCTTTAGAATCTACTATCTTCATCATGCCCTGGCTTGTAACGAAAAGAAGCTTCTGATCCTTAATAGTATCATATGCACACAGATAGATGATTAGTTCCCCGCTGCTGTCATAGTTTCCAAGATTATCTATAGGTGTTCCCTTATCCCTGAACTTTGTAGAGTATGGTATATCCTTTACTTTAACCTGATGGAGCTGTCCGTTGTCTGTAAATATGCATATCTTATCTGTATTCATGCATGTGAATACATACTTGAAATCGTTGTATATAGCTTCCTTGTTACGCTCATAGGCAGCATTATCTATAGTCTTGGCATAACCAAATCTGTCCATGATGAATACAACTTCCTGTGCTGGAATTTCTTTTTCTACAAACACAGCAGCCTTTGCATCTGTTATAACTGTTTTTCTTGCAACTCCATATTCCTTCTTTATCCTTGCAAGATCATCTTTTATAACCTTAGCCATAGCTTTTTTACTGCCAAGTATCTTCTCATACTTTTCTATCTTTGCAAGACACTCATCATATTCTTTCTGAAGTGCAAGTATCTCAAGACCTATAAGCTTGTACAGACGCATTTCAAGTATTGCTGATGCCTGTTTTTCTGTGAAATCAAGCTTTGAAGCCTGTTTTTTTGATGCTTCTGACTTAAACTTTATGCCTTCTACATTACCATTTATAAGGCAGTCCTTTGCCATCTTAAGGTTAGAGCTTCCACGAAGTATCTCTATGATAAGGTCGATTATGTCACATGCCCTTATAAGACCTTCCTTTATCTCTTTATTAGCAAGCTCTTTGTTAAGAAGTGTTGTGTATTTTCTTGTGTTTATTTCATACTGGAAATCAATGTGATGCTTTATTATCTGGCGAAGTCCAAGTGTTTCTGGTCTTCCATCCACTATAGCAAGCATATTTACTCCAAATGTGTCTTCAAGCTTTGTTTTCTTATAAAGAAGGTTCTTAAGATTCTCTACATCTGCATTTTTCTTTAACTCAAGTACTATTCTTATTCCCTCTTTTGATGACTCATTTGATACATCTACTATATCTGTAGTTTTCTTAGTTTCAACAAGTTCTACTATATCAGATATGAACTTGCCGATATTAGCACCTATCATAGTATAAGGAATCTCTGTTATAACAAGCCTGTCCTTCTCGCCCTTCTTAGAAGCTGCTTCAAAAACAACCTTTCCTCTTAGCTTTATCTTGCCAGTTCCTGTCTCGTATATCCCAGGAAGCTCTGACTTGTTAATGACCAGTCCACCTGTTGGAAAGTCCGGACCTGGCATGTACTCCATAAGCTCATCTGTAGTTATATCCTCATTATCCATATATGCACATACTGCATCTACTACCTCACTTAGATTGTGTGTAGGGATATTTGTTGTCATACCTACCGCTATCCCATCAGCACCATTTACTAAAAGATTGGGAACTCTTACAGGAAGCACTGCTGGCTCTTTTTCTGTCTCATCAAAGTTAGGTACAAAGTCAACCACATTCTTATCAAGATCTGATAAATACACATCCTGGGTGAACTTCTTTAGCTTGGCCTCTGTATATCGCATAGCAGCAGCTCCATCACCTTCTATAGAACCAAAGTTGCCGTGTCCGTCAACAAGTGCCATGCCTTTCTTGAAATCCTGTGAAAGTACAACAAGTGTCTCATAGATTGAGCTGTCACCATGTGGATGATACTTACCCATTGCATCACCTACAATACGTGCAGACTTTCTATGAGGCTTATCATAGTTTAACCCCAGCTGATCCATTGCATACAGTACTCTTCTTTGTACCGGCTTAAGTCCATCTCTTACATCAGGAAGCGCTCTTGCTGTGATAACGCTCATGGAGTAATCTATATAGGACTTCTGCATCAGCTCGGAATATTCTGTTTTTATAATATTCTCTGCCATTATTATCTCCGTATGATTTTTATTATCAAAGTCGGGGGCTTTTGACCCCGACATCTAATATATTTAATTTTTGTCAGGTTATGCCTGCGAATCCGATTGTACAGATAGAAAAGCCTTTACGCATCTATCTGCGCTTCATTTGCATGTGCATGTATGAATGCCCTTCTTGGTGGGACATCGCTTCCCATAAGCATAGACGTAACCTCTGTCGCCATTCTGGCATCTTCTATCTCAACCTGCTTTAGTATTCTTGTTTCCGGGTTAAGTGTTGTTTCCCATAACTGTTCAGGATCCATCTCACCTAGTCCTTTGTATCTTTGCAGTGTAAATGTTCCACTTGCATGAAGCTCCTTGTATCTTTCTAGTGCTTTATCATCATAAAGATACTGCACAAGCTTACTCTTATCTTTCTTGGAAGCTTTAAGTACAGAGCCTGCTGCTGTCTTTTTTACAGCCTTGTCTTCCTTAGGTGCCTTCTTAAGCTCTGCCCTGTATAGAGGTGGTGTAGCTATATACACATGTCCCTGGTTGATAAGCTCAGGCATGAATCTGTAGAAAAATGTAAGAAGCAATGTATCAATATGTGCTCCATCCACATCAGCATCAGTCATTATGATAATCTTATTATATCTTAACCTGCTTATATCAAAATCATTGCCATAGCCTTCAAGGAAACCACACCCAAAAGAGTTTATCATCGTCTTTATCTCTGCATTGGCAAGCACCTTATCTATGGATGCTTTCTCAACGTTTAGTATCTTACCTCTGATAGGAAGTATAGCCTGTGTACGTCTGTTACGTGCTGTCTTTGCAGAACCTCCGGCAGAATCTCCCTCGACTATAAACACTTCACATTCTTCTGCTTTCTTACTCTCGCAGTTTGCAAGCTTTCCGTTAGAATCTATGGAAAACTTTGACTTTGATAAAAGATTCGTCTTTGTTCTTTCTTCTGCCTTTCTTATCTTAGCTGACTTTTCAGCACATGCAATAACCGCCTTTAGCTGTTCTAGGTTTCTGTCAAAGTACAGCTGTACCTCATCGCTTGTGACCGCACTGACAACTGTTCCAGCATCTGGATTATCAAGCTTTGTTTTAGTCTGGCCCTCGAATCTTGGTGCAGGATGCTTGACAGCTACTATCGCAGTCATGCCATTTCTTACATCCAGTCCTGTAAAGTTGTTATCCTTATCCTTAAGAATACCAAGTTCTCTTGCATACTGGTTAATGATCATTGTAAACTTTGACTTAAAGCCAGTTATGTGTGTTCCGCCTTCCTGTGTATATATATTGTTACAGAAACCAAGAATATTTTCCTCAAACTCATTGACATACTGGAAAGCGCACTCCACTTCTATGCCATCCTCACTCTTTTTAAAATATATGATATCTGTGACAGTTTCCTTACCGTTATTCAGCTCTTTTACATATGCCCTGATACCATCTGGCTCAGAATATGTAATCTTTTCTTCACTGCCGCTTCTTTTATCCTCAAAATGTATTGTAAGTCCAGGATTAAGGTAAGTCGTTTCATGCATTCTGCTTTTTATGGCATCTGACTTGAATCTTGTCTTTTCAAATATTTCTCCATCAGGTAAAAAAGTCACCTTTGTTCCTGTGTCACTCTTCCTGCATGTTCCTATTTTTTCAAGCGGAGCTGCCACCTTGCCTCTTTCATAACGCTGCTTATATACACCGCCATCTACTCTTATCTCTACCTCAAGCCATACCGAAAGTGCATTAACTACTGAGGCACCTACACCGTGGAGTCCTCCTGATATCTTATATCCTCCATCTCCGAACTTACCACCTGCATGAAGTACTGTAAACACTACTTCAACTGCAGGTATTCCAGCCTTTGGATGAATCCCTATAGGAATTCCACGTCCGTTATCTATGATAGTAGCTGTACCATCATCATTAAGGGTTACTGTAATCTCGCTACAGTACCCTGCAAGATGTTCATCTACTGCATTATCTGCTATTTCATATATAAGATGGTTAAGTCCCTTAGTTCCTACGCTTCCTATATACATTCCCGGTCTTTTTCTTACAGCTTCAAGACCTTCAAGAATAGATATACTATTTGCATCATATTTTTCTGCCATCTATATTTTATAACCATACCTTTCTGTTTAGTTGATTGTTATTGTGTTGAATATATCTTCAAACTTAACATTATATATAACCGCTGAAGATACGCTAAGCTTTTTCCATTCGCTATCATTCCATTCAACATATTTACCTGCCTCATATTCTTCAAACTTTTCGTTGAAGGCAGCAAGCTTTTTGTCTGCTAAGATAGCTGACTTGTTGACCTCTGTTTTTGCTTTATCGTTATCTGATGTACATCTTATAATGTAATACTTTCCTTCTGCCTCTACTATGCTGCTCATCTCACCTGTTGATAAAGCATAGGCTGCTTCTTCAAACTTACTATCCATCTCACCTCTTCGAAGCTCGTACTCATATTCACCATCCGAATTATACTTCTTTGCTATAGCAAAGAATGAGTTGCCCTCCTTAAGCTCAGCATATGCTTTTTCTATCTCATCTTTAGAATCTGTTACTATATACTGTATATTAATAACTCTTGAATCATCTGCACTGATTTCTATATCCATAAGTGAAGTCTGATCGTTATACAGCTTCTGGGCTATAGCAAACTCTGTAAACATCTGGTTAAGCTTATCCTCTGTTATATTATATCTGCTTCTTTGTTCTTCTGTTAGTGCAGCATAATACTTCTCTGCTGCCTTCTTAACGCCATCCTTTTCTTCTCTTCCAAGAACTATCCCCTTTTCCTTAGCCATGGCATTCATACATCTTACTCTGATAAGCTTTACCCTGATCTGGTCTTTTACATATTCTTCAAATGTTTTTCCATCTATCTGCTGTGACCATATTGAACTTGTAAACATTTCTTCATACTGTGACCTTGCATCTGACATAAGCACTGCTGCATCCATAGTGTATGTCTTTTGTCCATCCACCTTTGCAAGAACATCCTTGCCCATGCCTGTTGAAATATATATTCCGTTGCCGTTAAAGAATTTTATAAACACAAACACTGCTACTATAGCAATTGCTATTATAAGAAATGTAACTATTCTTTTTTTCGTTCTTTTCATATTAATCTCCGTTCTTGCGTGTGAAAAATCTTATTTTTCACACTAATCCTCATTTCTGCACATTTTTAATATCAGACATTATCTATGTCACTTATGATATGGCTCATTCTTCATTATCCTGAAGCTTCTGTATATCTGTTCTAAAAGTATAACTCTCATAAGCTGGTGTGGAAATGTCATTTTGGAAAAACTAAGCTTATAATCAGCTCTGTCTAACACTCTCTTATCAAGTCCAAGTGAACCACCTATAACAAAAACAATATCACTCTTACCTGATAACATAAGATTATCAATCTTTTCTGATAGTTCAACTGAATCTAACATTTTACCATCTATTGCAAGTGCAATAACATAGCTGTCATCTTTTATATTGGAAAGCAGCCTGTCTCCTTCTTTTTCTTTAATCATCCTGTTAACAGTATCACTTGCACTATCCGGAGTTTTTTCGTCTGCTGCCTCTTTTATCTCGAGCTTGCAATACTTGGATAATCTCTTTGAGTACTCATCTATCGCCTGGCTGTAGAACTTTTCTTTTATCTTTCCTACACAACATATAGTTATTTTCATAGTAATCTCCGTTCTTGCGCTGCTTCTTTGCGCATCTCAAGTTTGTGCATCTTTTCATTGTTAAATATCGATAATATATGATACAAGATAAGTACTGTTATGCCTCAACGAAAAAGTAGCCATGTCCATCATCGAGCTTGAATACTTCAAGCTGCTCCTCTATCTCTTCATCTGACATGCCTGATATATCCATGCCTTCATCATCCATAACCTGCTTTAACTCTTTAATGTTTTTACAATACTGTGCAAAGCAGTCCTCAAGGAATTCTTCTGCCTCTTCTACATCAAAAACTACCGGCTCGTCAAAAAGTCTCTTCTGATCTCTTAAAAATACTGCTGCACATTCTTTTATATGCTTATCCATTATTCATTCCTCCGTTAATCCTATATTATAATTCGCCATTCACTATTTAAACAACTATTTAAACAATACTTTAAATTAAACAACACTTTAAACAATACTTTAAGCAGTTATTTAAATAATACTCTTAAAATTCTCACGCAAAGACCCTTCTACCCAGTCTGTCACGTATTTTCCATGCTTCTTTATATCATCTGCTGCTGTCTCCATAACATATGAATATGTAACTGAATTAAGCATATCTATGTCGTTATAATTATCACCAAATGCCATACATTCATCCCTTGACAACCCAAAATACTCCTGAAGCTGCCTCATGGCTTTTCCTTTGCTGACACTGCTCTCCATAAAGTCAAGATAAAGCTCTCCTGATACCGCTATTGATGCCTGACCCTTCCACCTACTAAAGAAATGTTCCTTCGAGTTGTTTATTCCACTAAGGTCACATACTGCAATCTTTAATATATCTTCATCTATATCTGAGAATTTATCAATAATAGTTGTTTTATAGTTAACTACTTTCGTCATCCTATAAAGATATTCTTCTGTCTTAGGCTTAATGTATGCTGTGTGCTGTCCAGATATAAGCACCTCACAATGTGGCTGTTCATACACATCTTCTACTATCTGAAGCGCAAGATTTCTTTCCATGGCTGTCTTTGCTATAACCTCACCACGATACTCACTGAGTGCGCCATTCTCTGATATATATACAAGTCTGTCACTGATAGGCTCAAAAAGTCTTTTAAGGCTCACTATCTGCCGTCCACTCGCAGGTGCGAAAAGAAGGCCTGCATCTAAAAGCTTACCTATAACCTCTATCGTAGACTTATCAACCTTCTGTGCCCCATGTCTTAATATAGTTCCATCAAGATCACTTGCAATCAACTTAACCATAACTTCAACTCCTGATATACACTTGATATTGGTAAACCGACAACATTGTTATAATCGCCATCTATACCTTTGATAAATGCAGCAAAGCTTCCCTGTATGCCATATGCTCCCGCCTTGTCCATAGGCTCACCTGTACTTATATAATCATGGATTTCCTTATCTGTAAGCTCATAACAGTATACATCAGTCCTGTTAGAAAAGCTTTTGCTGCTGCCATCACCATAAAGTAATGTAACACCTGTATATACCTGATGACAATCTCCTGATAATTCCTTTAATATACGATATGCATCCGCTTCATCCACCGGCTTTGTCAGTATATGCTCCTTATGGCTTACGATTGTATCTGCTCCTATGATTACATAGCTGCCTGCCATAATATCGTTATACCATTCTCCACTAAGTTTGATATCGTTATCTTTATCTGTTAAAACATTCTGAAGCATATCGTGTACTGCCTCTGCCTTAACGGATGACAGATATTCAACATATCTGGCTGGTTCCTTTATACTGGTATGCTCATCTGCTTCACTTGTTATGACTGTGAACTCAAGTCCAATCTGGCTAAGAAGCTCTCTTCTTCTTGGTGAACCAGAAGCTAGTATTATTCTTTTCATGCTTATTAGTTCCTTTTATTCAATCTGTTATTCTAAATAGTTCTTATTGTTTATTATTCTGACATCCCTGGCATTACTGCGAACAAGTTTTCGCTTTATTGTAACACATAAATAAGCAGTATGCAAAAGCTAATTTACGTCTTTTACATACTGCCTGTATTATAATATATCTTTTCCTTAGTTGCTCATGCTTCTGTTCATAGCTGATTCTACAGCATCTATAGAAGCCTTGATGATATCATGGTCGATACCTATACCAAAGTATTCCTTACCATCTTCACCCTTGATGCCTACATAAGCTATAGCACTAGAATCTGAACCCTTCTTTAACGAATGTTCTTCATAGCACATTACGTCACATGGCTTTCCAAAATGCTTTGCAAGTGCGTTACTTACCGCATCAAGACGTCCATTACCGCCAGCATTGATAACAACATCCTTTCCGTCCTCTTCAATAGTGACTTCTGTCTGGATACCATCTATCTGCTTGAAGTGTACTTCTTTAATCTTAAATACTGGTGTGTACTTTTTATATCTCTTTTCAAATATCTCAAGTACTTCGTCTGGTGTAAGTTCCTTATGATGGACATCTGACACATCCTTGACCGCATATCCAAGGTCTTCTCTCATAGCCTTAGGAATGAGCATGCCGTAGTTGTGTTCAAGAACGTATGCAACACCACCCTTACCAGACTGGCTGTTTATTCTGATAACATCTGAATCATATGTACGTCCAACATCCTCTGGATTGATTGGAAGATAAGGAACTGTCCACTTAGAAGGATCCTTTTCGATTCTGTAGTGCATGCCCTTTGATATAGCATCCTGATGCGAACCAGAAAATGCTGCAAATACAAGCTTGCCGCAGTATGGATGTCTCTCATCTATCTTCATCTGTGTAAGACGTTCAAACATCTCTGTAAGCTCTGGCATGTTAGAAAAATCAAGCTCAGGATCAACTCCCTGTGCATACATATTCATGGCAAGATTAACAATATCAACATTTCCAGTTCTTTCACCATTACCGAATAATGTTCCTTCTATTCTGTCTGCTCCTGCAAGTAATCCAAGCTCTGCATCAGCCACTCCTGTTCCTCTGTCGTTATGAGGATGAAGTGATACAACAACGTTCTCACGGCTATGAAGCATCTTGCTCATGTATTCAACCTGGCTTGCAAATACATGTGGAAGTGACATTTCAACTGTTGCAGGAAGATTGATAATACACTTCTTATCAGGAGTTGGCTGCCATATGTCTATAACAGCATTGCACACCTCAAGTGCATATTCCGGCTCTGTTCCTGTAAAGCTTTCAGGACTGTATTCAAAAAGGAAGTTACCACCATCTGCTTCTGCAAGCTCCTTAAGAAGCTTTGCACCTTCTATAGCTATCTGCTTAACTTCTTCCTTAGACTTTCTAAACACCTGTTCTCTTTGTGCTAAGGATGTTGAGTTATATACGTGTACAATCGCTCTTGGTGCACCTTTGACTGCCTCAAATGTTTTCTTGATGATATGTGGTCTTGCCTGTGTAAGAACCTGGATAGTAACATCATCAGGAATCATATTCTTTTCAATCAGTGTACGGCAAAGCTCATATTCAGTCTCTGATGCAGCAGGGAAACCTATCTCAATTTCCTTAAATCCAACTGCTATAAGCTTGTTAAAAAATTCAAGCTTTTCATCAAGACTCATAGGTTCAACTAATGCCTGGTTACCATCTCTTAAGTCAACTGAACACCATGCTGGTGCCTTATCAATATACTCCTTTTTCACCCAGTCGTTACACTCAACTGGTGGCATAAAATAACCTCTCTTATACTGTCTGTAATCGAACATTCTTTATTCCTCCTGATTTTAATATAAGTGTTAAAGATAAATCCTTTCATGATATAAGTAAATACCTGTAAATCTATACATTGTATGATTATATACCGCATATTAGTTATCAGTTTATGTTAACATAAGAATCGTCCCTAAACTAAAAAAACTTTCGTCTCAGAGAACATACAGTCCAAAGAGACGAAAGATATAATTAATCTCACGCGATACCACTCTTATTCGCAGCTTGCACTGCGCTCTCACCGAATACGTGCATATCTTTTAAACTATGCATTATATTCTGTCCGCTTTAACGGTCGGCCTCCGTCTACGCCTACTCTATATCTGTACGATAAATATTTCGGGTAGCAGCTCCAAGGCGAGTTCAATAAGTTCCTTCCACTGTCTTGCACCATACGACAGCTCTCTGAAGCCGGTTCTTATCTAATATTCCTCTTCATAGCATTTACTTACTATCAATTAGCTAAATAATACCTCATATACCATATATTGTCAACCACAAAATAGTAAACTTTATTGCATAACTTTATTCGTAAGTTTATTGCCACACTATTATAGCTTTTTCAAAAATTCTATATCTTCTTTTGATACCTCGCTGTCTGAATAACGTGCTTTTTCATAGTTCTTAGTTATTATGCTGCTTTTTTCCTCATCATCAGTTATAAGCTTTCTTGTTATCTCATCCGGCATCATTTCCTTATCCGGCTTAACACCAGACAGCTTGTTTTTTGTCATATACTTCTTTGATCTGGCATATTTTTTATAAAGTTTTCTATATTGGATATTATTCTTATCCGCAGGCTCTCTTTCTTTTTCCGGCTTTATACCATACTGTTCTTTTTCTGAAGCCTTATTAAGATATTCCACCTCATCAACATCATCATCAAGTGATCTGCCGAAATTCTTAGCATATTTTACTATAGCATATATAATCCATATAAATATACCTATGATGGCTGTGATAGCTGCTACCTCCATAAGTGCATTAGCTATAGCATTATTCTGTGGCACAAAAAGGTCTTCGTTTGTACCAAACTCTGCCTGTGTAGTCGTTGTTTCTTCCTCATAGACGGTCGATGAGTCCGGTCCTCTTCCTAAAAGCTTTAAAAGAACCCACAATATAGCCTTAAGAACCGCCATGAGTCCTGCTGATATTGTCTGGAATATATTTCCATACTTTCCGCTGTAGAATATAAGCATTCCAATAACCATAAACGATGCAAACACTATCATCATGATAACATTTATACGCAATATTCTTCTTGCCGGAAATTCTGACTTTCCCTCATTTATAGAGAATATCTTATATAGTTCATTAAGCTGGTTATAAAAAAACTGACATATTACAAATGCTATAAACAAAAACAGCTGTATTCCCATAAGCTTATTATTATGCTTATAGCTTCCTGCTATGTAAAATGCAACCATGAATATACCATACGCAATATGCAGCTTTTCCTCTGCTCCTACCGCAAGCTTCATATCATCACTGCTTCTGCCTGAGACATCATAGCTTATCTCTTCTGCCCTTTCATACTGCTTTTTCTGTATATAAAGGCTTTTTAGCCTTATGGAATGTACTGCTATAGCCACTGCTACAAACACATAACCGGCGAATTCTATATCCGTTTTAGAAAGCTTAGCCGCTATAAAAACAAATACAATATTAATAAATATAAACAGTGGATAACTTGATACATATTTTCTTGAAAAATATGTTACCAATACAGGAATCAAAACTATAAGGCAGTAATATGATGTATCAGGATTATTGCCAGCCAATCCTGTATACACACCCACAGCCATAGACATATATACAATACAGAGTATTAATATTTCAAGCAGAATCCTGCTGTTTCTAATGTGTTTTATCTGCATTATTCCTTCCTCATTTCAATACATTCTCATAATACATACTTCCTGTTCCGCTTATAACCTGTGGAACAATCCATATTTTATTAAACTGGCTATCCATCAGCACACGTGCTGCTTTTTTTATTCTGTCATTTTTATTGGCAGATATAAGAACATATACCATATCATTGTGCATGCCCATACCATCAGTAAGCACTGTATTATTCTCATATAATGCAGTTATCATATCAGAAAACTCATCCATATCCTGCGATATGTCTATTCTTGCAAGCTCCATATTTATCTTGTTAAAATGTGACAGACCTGAACCTGGCTTTATCGTTATATTCTGCTTTGTATCTATATCCCGTCCGTTAGAAACCATAGACACATTAACGCCTCTTGCTGCTAAAAGCTGTGAAAGTCCAGCTGCTATACTTATAGCCTGTTCTACTATATCCTCCTGCATATATGCGCCTTCACTTTCAAGATTCAGAAGCAGACATACATTTCTGCTGACCGTCTCATTATAATGATTCACCATAAGGCTGCCAGTTCTTGCGTATGCATTCCAGTTGATATCCCTTATACTGTCGTAAGACTGATAATCCCTGATTCCTGCAAACACAAACCTGTCCTCACTAAGATACTTTCTTCTTTCAAGTTCTCCCATAATCATGTTGTTAACATCCGACATCTGCCCTGTAGCTGCCGGCTTTGGAAACACTGTAATGTTGCTGTATAGTCTGCTTTTATGTATCAATATTTCATTCATAAACGCACCTGGAAATACCATCTCTACAGCTTCAAGCCTATATACGCCTCTTCTGCTGCACTCAACCTCTATACGCCTTGTAACCTTCTGGTTAGAAAGCAGTGAAAACACATCGTTACGATACGTCTTATCAGACACCATGGAATTCGTATCCTTCTGTCCGAATATAAAGCTTCTGTCTATATCAAACTTTACATTCATGCAGAATACAGGAAGCTTTTTTGCATTTACAACTGTTTCTATTATCTCTACTTTATCGCCTCTCGTTGCTGTTGTATGTGAAAATGATACATCCGTACTAAGATTCCTATCCCAGTTTTTCCTGTATACAACTGATATAACCTTGTAAACAATAACAACACCTATAAGCATCAAAACAATATTCATCTACTTAGTCCACTCCTCAGTTGGTACTTCAACCTGTGCAAATGCTGCATTAACAGCCTGTTCCCTGCTTCCCTTTGATACAAGTCCTGTACTAAATACAAGTCTGTGTGCCCATACACATACTGAAAGTTCCTTAATATCAGATGGCACAACATAATCTCTTCCGTTCACATATGCATATGCACGTGCAGCATTAACCATGGCTATTGAACCTCTAGGACTTATGCCTATGGCAACCTCTGACATCTTACGTGTCGCCTGTGCAAGTTCTGCTATATAGTTAATAAGTGATGGATGAATATAGACCTCCTTAGCTTTCTTCTTCATATCTGCTATATCCTGTCTTGTGCATACACTTTCAAGGTCTGTAACAGGGTTATTGTTTAAGAATCTGTTAAGTATCTTAACCTCTGCAGCCTTATCTGGATATCCCATCTCAAGCTTCATAAGAAAACGGTCAAGCTGGGCTTCTGGCAGCGGATATGTACCTGCTGTTTCTACCGGATTCTCTGTAGCAAGCACTATAAATGGTTCTTCCAGCTTAAGCGTATCTCCATCTATAGTAACCTGTTGCTCTTCCATACACTCAAGAAGTGCCGACTGTGTTCTTGGTGTCGCCCTGTTTATCTCATCTGCAAGTATAATATTGGCAAATACAGGACCTTTACTTAACACAAACTCCCCACTCTTCTGATTATATATATGAAGTCCTGTTATATCTGACGGAAGTAGGTCTGGTGTAAACTGTATTCTTTTAAACTCACAATCAATACTCTTAGCCACCGTCTTTGCAAGCATGGTTTTTCCTGTTCCCGGAACATCTTCTAAAAGAATATGTCCTCCGGCAAGTATGCTTGTAAGCACCTTTACAACTACATCATCTTTTCCAACTATAACTTTACCAACATTGTCTAATATACTGTTTATATTCATAAATTCCTCTTTTCTATAACATGATGATACCATGGTCAAAAGGTCTAACCCCACATGAGCTTGCTCATATTGGGGAGAATTGTGGGAGTGCGTAGCACGTAACAATTCGTAGGTATCAAAGTCGGGGGCTTTTGACCCCGACATCATGTTATTAACATATCGTTAAGTATAACAAAAAAGCTGCAGAAGTATCAATAACAACTGTAGCTTTTTCACAAAACTTTTTCAATATTGCTTTTACATTATATGCTATTCCTGTGGTTCTTCTCCTGGAAGCTCCTGGTTTACATCTATGCCCCTTGGTGCAACAGGCGTAGAAAATACTATCTGTGTACTTGTTCTTCCAAACTTCTGAAGCTGTCCTATGAATGTATCAAGCTCCATTGTACTTGGAAATACAACTTTTAACAGCATTGAATAATTACCTGTTACGCAGTTACATTCTACTACATTAGGGCATGACTTGATAAATGGATAAAACTCCTGCTTCTGTACTGGCGCTACCTCCAGATTAATAAATGCTGTTATGTGATATCCAAGCTTCAACTGGTTAATCCTAACCTCGTAACCTTCTATGATTTCTTCTTTTTCAAGCCTTTCTATTCTTGCTGATACAGCCGGTGAAGATAAAAAGACATTCTCAGCAAGTGCCTTAAGTGGCATTCTGGCGTTATTCTGTAATAATGTTATCAGCTTCTTATCGATTTTGTCCATAATTGTTCTCCATTTCCATATTTACTATTCTATAGGTTGGTAATCTTTATTAATCGAAAAGTAAAAAGGGAACAACTCTGACTATATACGTTAGAATTGTCCCCTTTGACTTCAAATATTAACTTATTTGTAATATACACCTTCTTTTCTAAGTTGGCAACCCGGAATATTGTATTTTTTTACGTACTTATATTATTTTATTAAGTTTTTTTATTTATTTGTTAAATATAAATTGCTATGATATACAATATATGTTAAAGTCTTATAGGAAAACTTTGTGTCACAGCGCACATGACACATCATTGTGATAAAACACCAACTAAAGATAACTTACTTAAGTTAACACAATATTCGTTAATATAAAGTGCGCAGAAATGAGGATTAATATGTCAGCTAATACAGATTACAATAACAATTCAGAATATTCATCTGTAACTCTTTCACTTGATGATGGTACTGAAGTAGAATGTGCAGTCATAAGAACATTCCCTGCTGGTGATAAGAACTATATAGCACTTCTTCCAATAGCAGATATTGATGAGGATGAAAGCGAGGTATATCTTTACAGATATTCTATCAATTCAGATAATGAACCTGTTCTTGAAAACATTGAATCAGATGAGGAATATGAGATTGTTTCCGATGCATTTGATGAGGAGCTTGATGCCATGGAGTATGAAGAGCTCTATGCACAGGAGGATTCTTAAACAGACGCTTCACTGATGAATCTTGACATAGCTGTATCTTGTCCATACCTTTTTTTCGGGTATACAAGATACAGCTTTTCTTTTGCCCTTGTCATGGCAACATACATAAGTCGCCTTTCCTCTTCTATCTGGCTGTCAAGTAACGCTTTATTATATGGAATTATTCCTTCACACACATCAGTTATAAATACTGCCTTGAATTCAAGTCCCTTGCAGCCATGCATTGTGTATATATTGATGGCATCGTGTTGTGCAGCATCACTTTTATTTGTTTTTTTCCTGTCATGATTGTTATATTTATTATATGACTGTTGTTTTTGTTCTTCACTCTGTTCATGTATATATAAAAGCCATTGCTTTATATCTGTATATTTTCTTAAAGACTGCTTCAGTTCTTCAAGTTTTCCATATACTTCTTCCCTGTTAAGTCTTTTTGCTGTTATTTCTTCTTCTATATAATCTTCATAGCCTATGCCCTTAAGTATGTAATTAACTGCTGCATATGGTGTCAGCTTTGCAAGCATTTTTATATCAAACTGCATATCATTTATTCTTTCAAGCATATTCTGATTATCTTCATAACTGCATCTTAAGGCTTCAAAACTAAACGGCTGGGTTATCATGGCTCTCTTTACATATCTGACCGGTTTATTGATTATTCTTACAACATTTTCCCTGTCATATTTTCCTGCTGCAAGCTTAAAATACGCTGCTATGTCCTTAACAAGCCAGTAATCATATATGTTTTTTTGTATCATCTGTGTCCTGCAGGCGATACCCTCACACTCAAGCTTTGTATAATATATGCTGCTTATTATATTGGTTCTTGATATAACAGCTATATCTGACAGCTTCATTCCGGCAGCCGTCAGTTCTTTTATCCTTGAAATCACATAACATGCTTCCGCTTCTATGTCATCAGCCATGTATACATTCACCCTTCCAGCACACATGCCGCACGATCTGATATCCTTTGCAAACCTTACCTTATTATACGCTATAAGCGCTCCAGCCGCTGATACTATCTTAGATGAACATCTGTAATTCACATTAAGATTTATCTGTGCAGCTTCATCATAATCTTTTTTTAAACCAAGCATTATATCAGGCTTTGAGCCTCTGAATCCATATATACTCTGGTCATCATCACCTACAACAAAAAGGTTGGCCTGCTTTCCTGCTATAAGCTTTATAGTATCATATTGTGCCTTATTTATATCCTGAAATTCATCTATGAGTATATATCGGAACTTATTCTGCCATGCCCTTCTATAGTCAATGCGGCTCTTTAACAGTTCATAGCACATCAGTATCATATCATCATAGTCTATCAGCCTTCTTTTTATGAGCATCTGCTCATACTCCTTATATATAAGCCTGAATGTTTCTATAGGACAGCTTACTGCCTCATAAAGTTCTGCATTTATTCTTTCACTTTTCACACGGCTTATCTCTGATATAATAGATGATACCATCTCTGACTCATCCTGATATTCCAGCTCAAAGCTGATAGCGGCATCTCTTATAAAACTATATTGTGTATCTGCTGTTATTATTGAACCTGCTGAATAATTATATGCCTGACGCAGCATATTAAAAAACACTGCGTGGAATGTACCAAATGTAACTGATACATAAGAATCCCCAACAAGGGATAGAAAACGCTGCTTCATAGATATTGCAGCTGCCTTTGTAAACGTAATAACTAATATAGAAGACGGCTCTATATTATGTATTCTTATAAGTCTTTCGATTCTGTTAATTATAACAGTAGTTTTACCAGAACCAGGACCTGCCAGTACAAGCGCAGGTCCATCCTTATAATATATTGCCGCCTTCTGTTCTTCACTAAAAACCATAAGACGCCTTTCAGTAGTTTAGTAACTCATAATATCATCATCTGAGTCATCCGTATTCTCTATAGCCAGTATATCTATGAAATAGCTTACATTACTGTTAACCACTACTTCAACCCTGTCACCAGCCTTATGGCCAAGTATAGCCTTTCCTAGCGGTGACTCTATACTTATAAGTCCTTCCAGGGAATCACCCCTTACAGTTGTTACAAGTTTTATCTTCTCAGTAGTTCCATCATCTTCATACTTTACTGTTATAGTGTTATTAACACCAGCCTCATCATCTGCCGAATCTTCTGATATAATCGTGGCTGTCTTTATCATCCTCTGAAGATATCTTATACGGCTTTCGTTCTGATTCTTGAACTTCTTTGCTGCATAATACTCGAAATTCTCACTCAGATCTCCCTGTGCTCTTGCCTCCTTGACATCTTCGAGTGCTTTTTTTCTTACTTCATGCACACGATATTCTATCTCATCTTCCATCTTCTTTATGTCGCCTGGTGTTAATTCGTTATTCATGACAACTCTCACTCCTATCAATAAGCCACTCTGTATTACCAGAATATTTCTTTATATGAATATTCACCCCTGTAATTAGATGCATTATAATCAGGATACTTATATGGCTTATATACATCCTCTCTTTGCTCATCATCCTGAGTGTATATATACATATAATTATAATCCCATGTAACTATTTCATCTCTTGCATCTCCCAGAATATTAACTGCTTCCGCACATAATGTTGGATGTCCATCATCTGGGAACTTCACAACAGTAACGCCATCACCATCTATCATGCCGCCACGTTTTACATCTGCATTAAGCAGGATGAAGTCCTGTCCGTCTCCTGTCCAGTTAACTGGTGTAAGAAGGTTGCCATTAAGCTCATTCTCCATCTCCCACAGCTCATTACCTTCGCTGTCATAAAAGTATATAATACCCTGATGACCCCAGAAGTTAACAACCGCCATCTCATATCCTGGCTTATCTGGACAGTAATTAGCAAGGCTTACTCTCTGTGCATGTCCTATGCCATCCTTTTTTAATATGTTTCCATCAAAATCGCAGAGAATAAATCCCTGTGTTCCTGCAACGCATGCAAAAAACTTCTTACCCTTATTAGGTCCTGACTCGAATCTGCCAGGTACTATCTCATCTATATGATCATCCTTAAAAGGCATTGTCCATAATCTTTTACCATGGCAGTCAAGCATATTATAACCTACAAGAAGCTCATCATGACCATCTCCATTGATATCTATGGCAAAAGGAAAATGTCCTGTATTCTTATCACTCTGGAAATGCCACATAACCTCAAGATTATCATTAAGTGCATATACTCTGCAGTATCTGTCCTTAATAAGAATATCTCTTGGCTTATCAAGTCCACGGAAGTTGCATATTCTCATTCCATCCGGATTGATTCTGTCAAATGCATATTCTCCATCTGGTACTCCTATAATAGTGCCATCCTCAGCTGCTGTAGAATAAGGTGTCTTTGCTCTTTTCTTGACTTCACCTGTACGTCCATCAAGAATAAGCACCTCAAAATTCTTTGCTGTTATAACCTCGTCATAGCCATCACCATCTATATCATATATCTGCATAGGCATATCCGCTGAAATGCTACCAATCTCAGTGTTATCTGTAGGCTCACCATGCTGCCACAATATATTGCCATCAAGATCCATAGCTGTAAGACAGCTTATTGTACCATAAGCATCTCTGTTAACTCTCTTCTGGCATTGTGCCATAACCATCTGATATTCTTTTGTTCCAAGCAGATGTCCGAATCTTAACTGTCTTCCAGTACCACAGCCCTTAAGATCTATTTTTTTGGCAAGCTTCATCTTAGGGTACTTTTTCTGTGCTGCCTCACACTTTAATTCGTATTCTGTTCTGTCTTTTTCTATTCTTTGGGCTGTTGCTTCATCAACTGTTACCTTTACATAACCGAATGCAGCCGGTATTGTTGCTGTCACAGCCACTTTTCCACCATGAAGTGCATAATCTGTCTGCACATCTATATATGTACTGCCATCTACGCTGCATATAACATGGCTTCCCTTAACAGATACCTTTATGTTATATGTGTCATCACAATTGTAGTCAAAGTCAACACTTTTGATTTCTTCTACATTTTCTTTATGTCTGTATACAAGCTTCAGCTTCTTATCTTCAAATATACATGCAAGAAGGTTCAGGGAATTCTGTGCGCAAAAACCAATACCTGCACTTCCCCATTTTGTATTGAACATTCTAAGTCCTGCTTCTATATCATAATCTCTCCAGAATCTGTCACCAGTTTCAAGTGTAGGGAATGTCCTGTGTGGTTCTGTATTGTGAAGCCTCATCTGTTCCATATAATGTCTGCCATTATACTCCATAATGCACCATGAGGCACCCTGTCCGTTATATCTATAGTTGCATACAGGGTCATACCATCGTCCATAAAATCCAGGATAATGTATAAAATGATATTCTCCCGTAGCCGAATGGTTTTTGTCATATGGGAACTCTCCTATAGGAAAATCCATGAAGTCCTCATCTATCAAGCTAATGTTTTTCATAAAGCAATCCTCCATTATATTTATCAATACTCAGATGTGTATTGTTTGTATATATTGATATTATACATCTACCGTCTGATTGCAACAACCCGTAAATATTGTTCTTTTGCTTATATATTACTGATTATTATTCTTTTTTGCATTCCTATGAAGTGCTATTGGCTTTCTTGATACATTCTCTGTTTCTCTTTCATCGAGAGTATGCATCTTTCCGTTACGGTCTCTCTTATGCTTAGGCTTCTCTCCTACATAAACTGCTGTCTGGTTTTCTTTATTAAGCTTTGCCATACAATCAGGGCAAAACCTTCCATATCTGATATCAGCGCCACACATCTGGCATTTTATGTATGAATCTGAACCATCTGGAATCTCTATTCTTCCCTGATATAAAAACTTCTGGATGGTTTTTACACTGACACCTGTTGCATCTGCAATAGTCACTGCATTCTGAGGTCCATGTGTTTCAAGATATTCTCTTATTTTTCCAAAATCTGTATATTCTTTATTTCCACACTTTGGACATTCATATGTCTCTCCAAAAGCATATACCATTGTAGTTCCACATTTAGGACAGATTTTTGTCATAGAATACTGATCATCTATTTCTGCTCTTACGAACTCCCGTTTTTGTTTTTTTTCTAAGCTATTGCTTCCTGTTTCCCTCATATTAGTTTCTCCAATTCCTTTTTCCCTTTTTATATACTGAATTCATTTTATTTACTGAATACTTTCTTAATTTGCTGAATTCATTTTCACTTAATACTTTTTTGTTTTCCAGCTTTTATTGTCATGTTTTCTTTTTATTCACCTGTTTATTATTGTTATTAATATACTTAGGCGATTCTCTTAATGCATTTCTTATAGCCACCCTGTTGGCATTAATCTGGGTATTCTTTGCTGTTGAAAGATAGTATCTTTGTTTTGCATTGATATAATGTACAATATCTGTGTTACATGATGTTAAAGCACATCCATATATTATCTTTTTTTCACCTGCCTTTACTTTTCTTACAACGACTCCCATAAGGCTTATGGTTTCATCTGTATCTTTAAATACAAGTCTAACTGGCGATTTATTAACCTCTATGTCTTCATTTCCCACGAATGAAAATCCATTCTCACTTATATCTTTTAAAATAACATTAACAGCTTTTTTATTAATACCTATCTGTGCTACTGCTCCTAATCCAAGAAACAGCCGGAATGCCTGTCTTCTGTTCATCTCATAGCCTTCCACGGATGAGGTTATCTTATACATCGGCTTTCCATTCTCAGTGACAGTCGATATGCCTACACCTCTCCATAGAACAGGATTCTTATCTTCCCTTATATATACAAGACTGACTGACAGAGTAACTGAAGCCTCAAAAGAGACTCTTTTTCCATCTATAATTATAGGTCTGGCATACAGATAATTCATGCCTGTATCTATACATTGCGACTTAAACTCCAGCTTTCTTGCAGCAGCACTGACCTCTATCGTAAGCTCAGCATCTTTTGGAACTTCTTTTATAAGCATTATATTCTCCGTCTTAATAATTATCTTCCCTGATAATTACAAAATATTTTCTTAATAATAACACTAAATCATTCAAAATAAAAGCCCCTAAAAAAGTTTAGTTTACATTATCCAACTCACTTACTGATTTTGATCAGCTGGTGTATATAAGGCAAATATAAGCTTTAGACAATAGACAGCATAAAAAAAGGCAGGTCAAACCCAAAAGCGGGCCAGCCTGCCTCTAATACAATACATTAAAGCATTATTCTTCATCTTCTACTGGTTCATCCCAGTTGTGATAAACATTCTGAACATCATCCTCTTCGTCAAGAAGTGCAAGTATTCTTCTCATTTTCTTAATATCATCTTCTGATGTAAGTTCAACCATAGTCTGAGGTATCATAGTAACCTCTGCTGATGCGAATGTTACACCTTCGTTTGAAAGTGCATCACTTACAGTTCCAAAATCATCCGGAGCTGTTGTTATCTCATAGCAGTCATCTTCTTCATTAAAATCATCTGCGCCGGCATCAAGAGCAAGCATCATAAGGTCGTCTGCATTCTTGTCACATTCTTCCTTATCTACGATTATCTGTCCCTTGTTATCAAACATAAATGATACACAGCCAGGTGTACCTACATTACCGCCACCCTTTGTAAATGCATTTCTTATGTTAGATGCTGCACGATTTCTATTATCTGTTAAAGCCTCAACTATGATAGCTGTTCCGTTAGGACCATATCCTTCATATGTAACTGATTCAAAATCAGACATATCTGTGCTTGCAGCTTTCTTAATAGCTCTGTCAATTGTATCATTAGGCATATTAGCTGCCTTACACTTAGTAACAACCTGTCTTAGCTTACTATTATTATTAACATCAGGTCCACCTTCTTTAACGGCAACCATAATCTCCTTACCAAGTCTTGTAAATATTTTACCCTTAGCAGCATCATTAGCAGCTTTCTTATGGGCTATGTTAGCAAATTTTGAATGTCCTGACATTTTATTTCTCCTTTTTTAACTCAATTATCTAAAATACGCCGACAGATATTTTATCACTCTTTGCCTGACTTTTCAAGCAATAACACAAAATCTTCTATTGGCATAGGTCTGTAATAATAAAACCCCTGGGCATAGATACATCCATTATTAACAAGAAAATCAGCCTGTTCCTTTGTTTCAACCCCTTCTGCTATCATGTCTATTCCAAGAGCTCTGATCATCTGTATAACATTCTTTAACAGAATTCTTCCCTTATCCGTAGCTATATCATCCACAAATGTTTTATCAATCTTAACTTCATCAACATGTTCATCCTTAAGCATTCCAAGTGATGAATAACCAGAACCAAAATCATCCATAGAAAACCTGTATCCACAATCCTGAAGTGATTTAATCTTTCTATAAAGACTACTCTCTTCACTTGTAAATGCGCTTTCTGTAATCTCTAAAGGTATAAGCTTTGGATTGATATCATATTTGCTTGTAATTTTTTTAATCCTGTCTATAAAATCTTCCTGATAGACATGCATTCTCGATACATTAATAGATATAGGAACCGGGGTTTTGCCTTCCTTTTCAAGCTGTTTTATATAATAGCACACCTTGTCCCACATATAGTCATCAACGTCAAGCACATATCCATTCTTTTCTATAACTGGTATAAACTCATCCGGATATACCATACTTCCGTCCTCACGCTGCCATCTAACAAGTGCTTCACCGCCAACTATACGTCCTGTACGCATATCAACCTTTGGCTGTATATATGTCTTTATGCAGTCATTCTTAAGTGCTGGCAGTATATCATTCTCTATCTTTTTCTCAAAGAGCATTTTCTCACGCATATCAGTATCATAGAACTCATATACCCTGAATACCTTGCCCTTAATCCTATTTAATGCAAGATCTGCATAGTCACACATAAGGCTTATATCAAGATTTCCAGCATTGGTACATATGCCAAATGCCGGGATAATCTTACATGATATCTCATAGCTATCTATCTCTTTCTTAATATACTTTGATATATCTATAAGCTGCTGTTCGTCCTCAAACTTCGTACACAGGGTAAATATATCTGCCCTCAGATGTCCTGCAACAGCATATTCTCCTATATATCTTTGAAACAGTTCTGATATGTACTTTAACAGTTTATCGCCCTCCTGTCTCCCGCAGAATTCATTCACCGTTTTAAAATGATATATATCCATTCTTATTACTGCAAATCTTTTATCCGGATTTTTTTTCATCAATTCATTGGACTGATAGAAAAATGCTTTTATTCCATATAATCCTGTCAATGGCGACTCATTGCTGTTAATATTATTATCAGCCATTTTCTTTAACGAATATAAATATAATTCATCTCTTTCAACTTTTGAAGCGGTTATTTTCTTTTGTTGATTGTCTCTTGTATGTTCCATAAATAGCCTCTCTGATAAATGCAATACATTAATATGTACAATTTCTTTTGCTTCACACGTTTAATTTTCATCAATTATACCACATCTCTGCATAAAAAGCAAAAAATATCGTTATACCTGGCATATCATAGCCAGATATAACGATATTTCGCACTACAACATTAATAAATATGATGTTATGGATTAAAGATTTGCCTTAATCTTTTCAATCATTTCTGCATATTCTGCATCTGTTAAATACTTTTTGTCAGGATTCATAAGGAATACCCCGCCCCATTCATATTCATCCTTGTATTTAGGGCAAAGATGAAAATGAAGATGATGTCCTGTATCTCCATATGCACCATAATTAACCTTATCTGGATTGAAAGCTTTCATGATAGCTCTTGCAACTCTTGCAACATCTTCAAAGTAAGCTGCTCTTTCTTCTGCTGTAAGCTCATTCATATCACCTACATGCTTTTTGTGAGCTACGATACATCTTCCTGGATGACTCTGCTCCTTGAAAAGATATACCTTAGATGTTTCTAACTCACAGATTTTAATACCGAACTTTGCAACAAGTTCACCTTCCATACAATATGCACAATTCTGATCTACCATGTCTGTATCCTCCTTATAATGTAATATATTTATTCAGCATCCTTGATAGAGAAGCTTATTCTTCCCATCTTGTCCTTGCCCATACACTTACACTTAACAACATCACCAAGAGTAAGAACATCTTCTACCATATTGATTCTTTCCTTAGATATCTTAGAGATATGAACCATACCTTCCTTACCAGGTGCAAACTCAACAAAAGCTCCGAATTCCTTGATGCTTACAACCTTACCTTCATATATCTTTCCTTCTTCGAATTCATCTACGATAGTTCTTATATACTTCATAGCCTTATCCATACCAGCCTGGTCAACACCGCATATTGATACAAAGCCATCATCTGTTATATCAATCTTAACACCGCATTCTTCAATGATTGCATTGATAACCTTACCACGCTGTCCAACCACTTCACCAATCTTAGCTGGATCTATAGTTGTCTGGATAATCTTAGGTGCATATTCACCTACTGTCTTTCTAGGCTCAGCAATAGCTGGCTTCATACATGTATCCATGATAAAGAGTCTTGCTTCTCTTGTTCTTCTTATAGCTTCCTCTACGATAGGACGTGTAAGACCATGAATCTTAATATCCATCTGGATAGCTGTGATACCTTCTGTTGTACCTGTTACCTTAAAGTCCATATCACCAAAGAAGTCTTCAAGTCCCTGAATATCTGTAAGTACTACATAATCATCATCTGTATCGCCTGTTACAAGTCCACATGAGATACCTGCTACCATGCTCTTAAGTGGAACACCAGCTGCCATAAGTGACATGCATGATGCACATGTAGATGCCATAGATGTAGAACCATTAGATTCAAATGTTTCTGATACAGCACGGATTGCATAAGGAAAATCCTTTTCTGAAGGAAGTACTGGAATAAGTGCTCTTTCAGCTAATGCTCCATGACCGATCTCACGACGTCCTGGTCCTCTTGAAGGCTTTGTCTCACCTACTGAGTATGAAGGGAAGTTATAATGGTGAATATATCTCTTAGTTGTAACGTTATCATCAAGTCCGTCAACCTTCTGTGCCTCTGATAAAGGAGCAAGTGTTACAACATCACATATCTGTGTCTGTCCTCTTGTAAACATAGCAGAACCATGTACTCTAGGAATGATATCAACCTCTGCTGCAAGTGGTCTTATCTGGTTAATAGCACGTCCATCAGGTCTCTTATGATCCTTTAAGATCATCTTACGTACAGTCTTCTTCTGATACTGATAAACAGCCTCACCAAGAACTGCAAGGTATTCTTCATTATCAGCAAAAGCTTCCTTCATCTTTTCTGTTACTTCATCAATGTTCTTTTCTCTTGTCTGCTTATCATCAGAGAATACTGCTATTTCCATTTCCTCTGGTGAAACTACCTGCTTCATGGCCTCGAACATTTCTGCTGGAATAGCACAGCTTTCATATGAATGCTTTTCCTTACCAACCTCTGCTACAATCTTTTCAATAAAGGCAATGATTGTCTGGTTGATATCGTGAGCCTTATAGATAGCCTCTATCATCTTGTCCTCTGGGATAATATTGGCACCTGCTTCAATCATAATAACCTTCTGCTTAGTAGATGCAACTGTAAGCTGAAGATCACCTTCCTGCCACTGTGTCTGTGATGGGTTAACAACAAACTCACCATCAATCATACCAATCTGTGTCATGGCACATGGACCATCAAAAGGAATATCTGATATACATGTTGCAATAGAAGCACCTATCATAGCTACAAGCTCTGGACGGCACTCTGGATCTACTGCCATAACCATGTTGTTGAGTGTAACATCGTTACGATAGTCCTTAGGAAATAAAGGTCTCATAGGTCTGTCTATTACTCTTGATGTAAGAATTGCGTTCTCAGAAGCCTTTCCTTCTCTTTTGTTGAAGCCGCCTGGTATCTTACCAACAGCGTACATCTTCTCTTCGTATTCAACACTAAGTGGGAAGAAATCGATTCCTTCTCTTGGTTCCTTAGATGCAGTAGCTGTTGAAAGTACTACTGTATCCCCATAGTGCATAAGTGCTGCTCCGTTAGCCTGTGCACATACTCTGCCAACATCAACTCTTAATGTTCTGCCAGCTAATTCCATTGTGTACTGTTTAAACATGCTTTCCTCGTTTCTGCCTTTTGGCTGTTTAGTTTAATTTTTGAACAGAAGGTCCGAAACAACTCAAAAAAACACCACTGCTATTCAGCGCATCTCAAGTTTGTGCGAAGCACAAATCTTGCGTGTGAAAAATCTTATTTTTCACACTATCCTTATATCGTCATAAAAATGATATTCTTTTGAGTGGTCTCGGTTATCCCTTCTGTTATATGCCTGTTTCTGTTGCTTTTTATGGTTGTTTTATAGCTTCCCTTCTGTCTATACATGGATATTTCCGTATATATAGACACAAAGCAGGGCGAAGTTGTACATATAATATAGGTACAACTCCGCCCTTATAATTACTTTCTGATTCCTAAACGCTCGATTAAGCTTCTGTAGCTCTCGATATCGTTCTTCTTTAAATAAGAAAGTAAAGCTCTTCTCTTACCAACCATCTTTAAAAGACCTCTTCTTGAGTGGTGATCCTTCTGGTTAACCTTTAAATGTTCTGTTAATTCAGCAATTCTTTCTGTTAAGATTGCAACCTGAACTTCTGGAGAACCTGTATCTCCTGCTTTTCTTCCATAGTTAGCGATAATTTCTGCTTTCTTTTCCTTAGATATCATTCTAATATTCCTCCTATTTTTTAATCACCTGTCACTAAGATCCGGGTCGGAGTGTCCCTAATCTGGGTGACGGCTCATACGCTATGTAATATAGCATATCTCCATCTTATAATCAAGTATTTTGTCAAAACATTTTCGCAAAATTTAGTAAAGACATCTATACAGACTAAAGCATAAACATTTCTTTTGCAAAGCTTGCATCACTTTCCATCTGTTTCTTTAAAGCTTCTATATTCTCAAACTTCATTTCCTGTCTTAAAAAATGAAGCAGTTTAACCTCTACCCTGTTTCCATACACATCTTTATCAAAATAAAAAACATTGGTTTCTACACTTATTTCATATCCATCACTGACCGTTGGCTTTGTACCAAGATTGGTCACTCCGTAATATTCGATGTTATCAATAAGTATTTTGGATGCATATACTCCATTTGGCGGGAGCAGCTTTATCTCTGTGGGATATACATTAATAGTCGGGATATCTATCGTTCTGCCAAGCTGGTTACCCTTGGCAACAATTCCAGATATTGAATATGGTCTGTTTAACAAAACATTCACTGTTTCCATATGTCCCATTTTAAGTTCTTCACGTACATATGTACTGCTTATATCTTTTCCCTGAAACTTTTCTTTTTCTACAACTATTGTTTCATATCCATATCTTGCTGCATTTTTTATAAGGAACTCAACATTGCCGCTTCTGTTTTTTCCAAAACAGTAGTCTGTACCAACAACAAGCACTTTCGCCTTAAGCTTATCAACAAGAATATCTTTTATGAAGTCATCCGGTTCCATGTTCATAAGCTCTGTCGTGAACGGATATTCAACTTCAACATCAAGTCCATAATTCTCACAAAGATTTCTTCTCTCCGAATTCGTAGATAAAAAATGCTGATTCTTCTGCGGACATATGCTAAGCGGTATTCTGTCAAATGTAAACATAACTGACAGCAATCCAAGCTCATCCGCCTTTTCCCTGACTATTGATATCAGCTTCTGATGTCCAAGATGAACACCATCGAATTTGCCAAGTGTTACAGCACTTGGTTTATCAAGCTTGAAATCCTCAGTACCATGTATGTATTCCATCCTGGTATGCACCACCTTTCAGGTAACTGATTTTTCATAAAACATTTTCTTTGGAACTAATTGTCCTCCGATATATTTATATATGCCGACAAAATCCTCATCTGCATCATATATTCTGAATTCTTCCATATCCAGAAATTCGCTGTTCTGATCCTGCACTGCCTCAAGTGGAAGCTTATTGCCATTATAAAGGAGTTTGTTATATCCTGCACTGACAACAACCTTTCTGTAGCCAGAAAACATTTTATCTATGCTGACTATGTACTGCTCTATATCACCCTTTAAAGTAAGCGCAGCTATCTGATTAAGTGTCAGTGTATCATCTATGATAAAATCTCCGACTCTCGTTCTTTTAAGCGACATCATACAGGCTCCACAGCCCAGCTTTTTTCCTATATCATCACATAATGTCCTGATATAAGTTCCTTTAGAACAGTCTACTGTTATTGTTACTGTTTTTATATCATCTTCCAGATTAATATCATTAACTCTTAGCGAATTAATAACTACTCTTCTTGGTTTTCTCTCAACCTCTATTCCAGCTCTTGCAAGCTCATAAAGCTTCTTTCCATTAACCTTTAATGCCGAATACATCGGCGGAATCTGTTCGTACTCACCTTCAAACTGGCTGCATACCTCAAGAACTGTTCTTTCGTCTACATCAACCACCGACTTTGTTAAAACATTTCCACTTGTATCCTGTGTATCAGTGGTTGTACCAAGAATCATCACTGCCTCATATGTCTTAGTCCAGTCTGTTATCATAGATACCAGCCCTGTTCCTTTTCCAAGACACACCGGCAAAACACCTACTGCATCTGGATCAAGTGTTCCGGTATGTCCGATTTTTTTCATATGAAGAATACCTCGTAGCTTTGCTACTACATCATGAGATGTAAACCCTTTTTCTTTATATACATTAATTATACCGTTCATACCGCATGTACTCCTTTAATTAATTCTGCATATCAGAATACTGTTCTTCTATCATTTCTCCTATACGGTTGATTATATCATGCACAGTTCCTTTTGCCAAAAAACCAGCTGCCCTCACATGTCCACCGCCGCCAAAAGCCACTGCTATAGCACTGACATCTATCTCTTTTTTAGATCTTAAGCTGACTTTATATTCGTCATCTCCGGTTTCATATAAGAATATAGCAACTTCAACACCCTCAGTAAGTCTTAACTGCTCTATTATACCACCCAGTTCTTTTCCTGTCACACCATAAAAGTTCATTTCATCTCTTGTAACACTTGAGAATATGCATTTTTTATCATAGAAAAGCACGCTCTCAAGTAACGCTCTTCCAAGTATCTGGTTCTGTACATATGTTTTCTTATAAAAGCTGTTGTCTATTATATCAGAATAATCTATTCCCATCTGCATCATCTTTCCCGCTATTTCCATAGTATGAAGAGATGTACAGCTATACTTGAACACACCTGTATCATGTATAATACCTGTATATATACACTCTGCCACTGCTTTATCTATCTTTTCATCATCTAATGTATCATACAGCACCTCACATGCTGAACTGGCATCAGGAACAACCTGGTTAACATCTGCAAAGCTGTTATTACTTATATGATGATCTATGCATATAGTCTTATCAGCATTTTCAAAGCCTCTGGCAAAAGGCTCTATTCTGTCTATTGAACTACAGTCAAGAACAATGAACACATCAAACCTTTTGTCTTCTTCTAATGTATTCCTTATATCTGAATATCCGCTAAGATATGAGAATTCCTCTCCTGGCTGTTCAAGGTATACTGAAACATCCATATCCGGCATATTTTTTTTCAAATAATTATATAATGCAAGTGTAGAACCCGTACAATCGCCATCTGGTCTTATATGTCCAGTTATTCCGACAACATGTGCACCCTTTAATTCCTCAATCACATTCATACCTTATTCTCCATTCTTAACTAAAGCTTTTATCAGTTAATCACTACTATTTATGACTCTCATCATCTTTTTTAGTCACTTCGTCTATAAGCTTAGACATATTAATTCCATACTCTATTGACTGATCAAGTATAAACTTAATCTCTGGTGTGTTACGCAGATTAACTGTTCTTGCAAGTTCTCTCCTAATATAGCCTTCCGCACTCTTAAGTCCTGCAATAGTATCCTGCTGTGACTTTTCATCACCAAGAACACTTATATATGCTTTGCATGTCTTAAGGTCTGGTGCAACCTCAACAGATACAACCGAAGTCATAGGATTAATCCTTGGATCTTTGATTTCACTGCGGATTATATTACTAAGCTCTTTTAATACCTCGCCATTAATACGGGTATTCTTTACGCTGTTTTTACGCATTGTATCCCCCTTTTCTGACACTTTTTATATGAATCATATTCTTTTACTTTAAAGTATCCGGATACCCATAACCCGGATACTTTAAATATATTGACATTTTTATCTTGGCACCTCAACCATAATATGTGCTTCTACAAGGTCGCCTTCCTGAATCTGTCCGAAGTTTTCAAATACCATTCCACATTCAGAACCAGCCTTAACCTCCTTGACATCATCCTTGAAATGCTTAAGTGTTGCAATAGGTCCTTCGTATATCTGTTCTTTGTCTCTTGTGATTCTGACAACAGAATCTCTTGTGATCCTACCCTCTGTAACGATAGCACCTGCAATGTTACCAACACCTGATGCTTTGAATATCTGTCTTATTTCAGCATGACCGATAATCTTTTCTTCGTATATAGGTTCAAGCATACCCTTAAGTGCTGCTTCTACATCTTCAATAGCATTATAGATAACGCTGTAAAGTCTTAAGTCAACCTTTTCTCTTTCTGCTACTATTCTTGCCTGATTATCCGGTTTAACATTAAATCCTATGATAATCGCATTAGAAGCTGATGCTAAAACAACATCGGATTCGTTGATGTTACCAACACCGCCATGTATTACCTTAACAATAACTTCTTCATTAGAAAGCTTAACAAGGCTCTGCTTAACAGCTTCTACTGAACCCTGTACATCTGCCTTTATGATAAGATCAAGTTCCTTCATGTTACCAGCCTGTATCTGTTCAAATAAAGCATCAAGTGAAACCTTATGCTTAGTATCATCAAGAAGCTTCTTTTTGCCCTCTGCTATGAATGTATCAGCAATATTTCTTGCTTCTTTTTCGTTATCTGTAGCCATAATAATCTCACCTGCATTAGGTACATCGTTAAGACCAAGTATCTCTACAGGCATAGATGGTGTTGCTTCCTTAACTCTTCTTCCCTTATCATCTATCATGGCTCTTATCTTACCATAGCATGAACCAGCAGCAACTGCATCACCCACTCTTAATGTACCCTTCTGTACAAGAATTGTAGCCACAGGACCACGTCCCTTATCAAGCTCTGCTTCGATTACAATACCTCTTGCCTTACGGTCAGGATTAGCTTTTAACTCATTAACCTCAGCTGTAAGAAGTATCATCTCAAGAAGCTCATCAATACCTTCCTTTGTATGGGCAGATACTGGAACAAATGTAGTAGAACCACCCCAGTCTTCAGCTATAAGCTCATATTCTGTAAGCTCCTGCTTAACCTTTTCGATGTTGGCGTTAGGCTTATCAATCTTGTTAACTGCAACAATAATCTCCACACCTGCTGCCTTGGCATGATTAATAGCTTCAATAGTCTGTGGCATAACGCCATCATCTGCTGCTACTACGAGAATAGCAATATCTGTAGCCTGTGCTCCACGCATACGCATAGCTGTGAAAGCTTCATGTCCTGGTGTATCAAGGAATGTTATCTTCTGTCCGTTAACATCTACCATATAAGCACCAATCTTCTGTGTGATACCACCTGATTCCTTATCTGTAACATGTGTCTCTCTGATTGCATCAAGAAGTGATGTCTTACCATGATCAACGTGTCCCATAACACAGACTACTGGTGGTCTTGGAACCATCTTTGACTCATCTTCTTCATCTTCCTTAAGAAGTTCTGCTATAACATCAACCTTTACCTCATGATCACATATACAGTTGAATTCAAGTGCTATTTCCTCAGCTGTATCATAATCAACTTCCTGATTAATCGTAACAACCTTGCCCTGAAGGAATAACTTCTTAACGATAGCTGATGGCTGGACCTTCATCTTATCAGCAAGTTCCTTTATAGTGAGGGTATCTGGTAAAACAAGCTGCTTAATTGTCTCCTCTTCCTTCTTTTCTGGCTTTGGAACTGGCTTCTTCTCATGCTTGCTGTTAGCAAACTTAAGATTTTCCTTTGCCTCATTGTCCTTCTTTCTATCATTCTTTCTTGAATCATTCTTTCTTGAATCAGGTCTTCTTGAATCAGGTTTTGTTTCAAATATGAAATCTTCCTTAGGTGCTGAAGCTGCTCTGTCATTTCTTCTTGCACCTGAAAAGCCCTGTACGTCTCTTCCTGAACGTCCATTGTTATTTCCATTGCGGTCGTTATTTCTATAACCGTTATTGCCATCCTTGTTGTCTCTGTTTCCGTAACCGTTGCGGTCGTTGTTTCTATAGCCGTTGTTGTTTCCGTCTCTGTTGTCTCTGTTTCCATAGCCGTTGCGGTCATTGTTTCTATAGCCGTTGTTGTTTCCGTCTCTGTTGTCTC